>OLRQ01002313.1_pt1 | contig 11999 bp, 9 predicted proteins | sample 1671971 | NCBI WGS metagenome assembly OLRQ01 (sample SAMEA3136631, study PRJEB25190) | human gut metagenome | biome: human gut; feature: human-associated habitat; material: faeces | place: Austria | collected 2013 | reverse complement strand
ATATCCCGTGAAATGCCCGTATTTCCGGGCTTTTTGGAGATAATCAGAGTTGTTCATTTAAATATTTAACACGCTGGAAACTGGCCTGAGCAAACTGGGTGACAGCACCAGCAGCCAGACTAAGTCTATCAGCGAACTGATACAGCTAATCAAAGATATCCCTACCGATGGCAAACAGGATTATGATGTTCTGGGCTTTATTTATGAATACCTGATCAGTAACTTTGCGGCCAATGCTGGTAAAAAGGCCGGTGAGTTTTATACCCCACACGAAGTATCTCAGCTTATGTCTGAAATTGTTGCGCACCATCTGAAAGACCGGGAGAAAATTGAAATCTACGATCCTACCAGCGGCTCCGGGTCCCTGCTTATTACCATCGGTAAGAGCGTTGCGAAGTACACTAAAAGCAAAGACGACATCATGTACTATGCACAGGAATTGAAAGAAAACACCTATAACCTGACACGAATGAACCTTGTCATGCGGGGCATTAAGCCAGATAACATCTTTACCCGCTGCGGCGATACCCTGGAACAGGACTGGCCCATGTATGACGATGTGACCCAGGAATATAATCCCCTGTACCTGGATGCGGTGGTCTCCAACCCGCCCTACTCCCAGCGCTGGGACCCGAAGCATAAAGACACAGATCCCCGTTATCGTTATGGCATTGCGCCTAAAGGCAAGGCGGACTATGCGTTTCTGCTCCATGACCTGTACCACCTAAAGCCATTGTTCTGCCTCATGGCGTTCTGTTCCGTGGTGACGCGCTGGGTGGGCCGGATGGTCAGGGTGAAGGCGAAGGCAAGATTCGTCGAAATCTGATTGAGAACAACAACATTGAGGCGATTATTGGTCTGCCCGCTAACATTTTCTTTGGCACAGGCATTCCCACTATCATTATGGTGCTGCGCCAGAAGCGCCAAGAATCCGATGTTCTGTTTATTGACGCTTCCAAGGGATTTACCAAGGTTGGCAAGACCAATAAGCTGATGGCGTCCGACATCAAGCGAATTGTGGATGCGGTTGCTGCCCGTCCCGAGAGTGTTGAAAAGTTCGCCAGACTGGTTTCCAAAGAGGAAATCCGGCGCAATGGCTATAACTTGAATATTCCCCGCTACATTGATTCCTCTGAAGCCCCGGAAACATGGGATATCTACGCTACCATGTTTGGGGGTATCCCTAACCACGAAATTGACCTTTTGGCATCTTATTGGTCCGCGTTTCCGCAGTTGCGGGGAAGCTTGTTCGCGTCGGATGAAACGCCCTATTCACAACTTGCTGCCCAAAATGTCAAGGAGGCCATTGAAGGAAACAACGATGTGCAGGCGTTTATTGCCGCTCACCAGGCTGCGTTCGCTGATTTTGACGCATATCTGAACGGCGAACTGATTGAAAAAATGATGGAGCTGAATATCTCTCAAATGGAGAATACCATCACACAAAATATTTTTAGCCGCATTGCGCCTTTGCCGCTGCTGGACAAATACCAGGCATATCAGCTACTGGACAATCGATGGGGAGGTATCGCTACCGATCTTGAAATTATCCAGACTGAAGATTTTGACGCCACAAAGCAAGTTGATCCCAACATGGTCATCAAGAAGAAAGGTGACAAGGAAGAAGAGGTGCAGAGCGGCTGGGTAGGTCATGTGATTCCCTTTGAACTGGTGCAGACCACAGTGTTGAAAGCAGATTATGACGCACTCAAGGCCAAGGAGGCTCGACTGGATGAAATCGCGGCAGAGCTGACTGAGATTATCGACTCCATTGACGAGGGCGACCGTGGAGACTTTCTCAACGATGACAACACCGCCTTTGTTTCCAAGGAGTTTGCGGCAAAGCTGGCAGAGATTTATGGGGATGTTTCGTCCCCGGAGCTGGACGGCTTGCAGGGGTATCTGGAGTTGTTGGATGCGAAGGCCGGAAAAGCGGAAAAACTTCACTATGTCAATACCCATCCGGAAGTCAGCTGGGCCAATGTGGAGGGAAATCCTCCCTATACCAAGGGGAAAGTTTTGGCGTATGTCAAGGCACTGCGGGCGGCGTATATCTTCCCGGAGGATTCCTTTGAGGCGAAAATGGCACAGGCCGACAAGCTAATGGTAGAGGAAAAAACGGTTAAGAGCGAGGTAAAGAAAGACGCGGAAGCCCTGCACCTGAAAACCAAAGAGACCATTGAAGGACTGAGCGATGAGCAAGTCCTGGATTTGCTGCGTCTGAAATGGATTGCGCCCCTATGCGCTTCTCTGCGGGCCATGCCGGAGGCTATTATTGCCGGGCTGGAAAAGGCTGTGCAGGCGCTGGCGGATAAGTATGCCGTGACCTATGTAGAGCTGGACGAGCAGATCAAGGCATCTGAAACGGCACTTGCCGATATGATTGATGAGCTCACAGGCAGCGAATTTGATATGAAAGGACTGAGCGAGTTCCAGTCGCTGCTGAAGGGTGAATAAAATGAATGAAACGAAAAAGCCTGCGGTCCGATTTAAGGGGTTTTCTGTTGAATGGGAACGGCATCCCATGGATGAACTGACAACAGAACTTCATGAGTATGCAACACTTGATTCTTTATATCCTTTGTTAACCTCTTCGCGCGAAGGAATTATGTTTCAAAATGAATATCGCAGCAATCGAACGACCGAAAATAATAAAACACTTTTCAGTATAGTACCATATGGAAAATGCACCTATCGCCATATGAGTGACGATGACATTTTTCATTTCAATATTAACGACATAGTAGAAAATGGTCTTGTAAGCAGAGAATACCCTGTTTTTGATAGTACCGATGACAATGAATTACGCTTTATAGTTGCGCTTTTGAATTCTTCTGAGCAATTTAGAAAATTTTGCCGTGAACGAAAGATTGGCGGGACCAGAACTAGACTATATTACAAGGATTTAAGTAATTTTAAACCGCTATGCCCTGAATTCAATGAGCAACGGAATATTGCAGAGTTTTTGGATGGCATTACAAGTATAATTTCATACCATCAATCCAAACTTGAAAAACTTCAATCCCTCAAAGCATCCATGCTGGAGAAGATGTTTCCGAAAAATGGTTCAGATGTGCCGGATATTCGTTTTAAAGGATTTACCAAGGCATGGATTAAACGAAAAATAGGTGAGTGCTTTGCTGAGCGAAACGAAAGCTTTCCAGATGGGGAATTACTATCTGTAACTATCAATAATGGAGTTAGAAAATTTTCTGAACTAGATCGACGAGACACTTCAAATAGTGACAAATCTAAATATAAAAAGGTTTGTGTGGGGGATATTGCATATAATTCCATGAGAATGTGGCAAGGAGCTAGTGGTTACTCCCCTTATGAAGGAATTGTTAGCCCTGCATATACGGTGCTTTCACCAAATCCTGGTATAAATTCCAAGTGCATTGCCTATTACTTTAAGTCAGATGAAATAGTACAGACTTTCCAAAAAAATTCACAGGGCATCACATCTGATAACTGGAATTTAAAATTTCCTGCACTGAGTAAAATAGAAATTCGCATTTCCCCTAATATGGAAGAACAGAAAAAAATCGCGGCATACTTTTCTCAGCTTGATGCTCTCATTTACCAATTGGAACAAGAACTCGCCAAACTCCAATCAATCAAAAAAGCGTTGCTGGAAAAAATGTTTGTCTGATACAGGAGGCCGCCATGGCATTTGAAAAAGAAGCCGACTTTGAAGCGGCGCTTATCAATTTACTCACAGAAAAATATGGCTGGGAGTCGGAAATCCTTCGGTACAAAACCGAAGAAGAGCTGATCCAGAACTGGAAGCAGATTCTCTTTGAGAATAACCGGGATATTGACCGTTTGAATGATGTCCCGCTGACCGATGGCGAAATGCAGCAGATTCTGGACCAGATCACTCGGCTTCGCACACCGCTGAAACTGAATGGCTTTATCAATGGTAAAACCGTGGCCATTAAGCGGGATAACCCTGCCGATACGCTGCATTTTGGCAAAGAGGTCAGCCTGAAAATCTATGACCAGCGGGAGATTGCCGCCGGACAGAGCCGCTACCAGATTGCCCAGCAGCCTGTGTTCAAGGCAAGAAGTGCAGTTCTGTCAAATCGCCGGGGCGATTTTATGCTGCTGATTAACGGTATGCCCTTGATCCACTGCGAGTTAAAGCGCAGCGGCGTGGATGTGAGCCAGGCACATAATCAGATTGAAAAATACGCCCATGAAGGTGTGTTCTCCGGTCTGTTCTCCCTGGTGCAGATTTTCATTGCCATGCAGCCGGATGAGACAGTTTATTTTGCTAATCCAGGCCCTGATGGCGTGTTCAACAAGGACTTTTACTTCCATTGGGCTGATGCCAACAATGAGCCGCTGAACAATTGGAAGGACATTGCTCAGTATCTGCTCTCCATCCCTATGGCGCACCAGTTAATTGGATTTTATACTGTTGCCGACGATACCGACGGTATTCTGAAAGTCATGCGCAGCTACCAGTACTATGCGGCTTCTCGCATTACCGGTCGTGTCGCCATGCGGCGTTGGGCGGATAAAGATCAGTATGGTGGCTATATCTGGCACACTACCGGTTCCGGTAAAACCTTGACCAGCTTCAAATCAGCTCAACTGATTGCCGGATCAAGGGATGCCGATAAGGTGGTGTTCCTGATGGACCGTGTCGAGCTGGGAACCCAATCACTGATGGATTACCGTGGTTTTGCCGACGATGCGGGTTCTGTACAAGACACAGAAGATACCAATGTTTTAGTGGCAAAACTGAAAAGTAACGATCCGGCCAATATGCTGATCGTCACTTCCATCCAGAAAATGAGCCGCATTGAGGAAAACAGCAGCTATAATGCTCACGATATTGAACTGATTCGGGATAAGCGGATTGTTTTCATCATTGATGAAGCACATCGGGATGTGTTTGGAGAAATGCTTCGCACCATCAAAGAAACCTTCCCCAATGCTATGTTCTTCGGGTTTACGGGAACACCAATTCACGAAGAGAACCAGAAGAAAATGAGCACTACCTCGGATGTGTTCGGAAACGAGCTTCACCGGTACAGTATTGCAGACGGAATCCGGGACAAAAATGTTCTGGGTTTTGACCCCTATATGGTGCCTACCTATAAGGACCGTGATTTACGCAAGGCTGTTGCTTTGGAAAAAGCCAAAGCACCTACTGAAGCCGCAGCCATGAGCGACCCCAAAAAGAAAAAAGCCTATCTGCACTATATGGATCATACAAGCGTGCCTATGGCTGGTGTCGTTCAAGCAGACGGAACCTACCTGAAGGGCATTGAAGATTATTTGCCCAACTCCCAATATGAGCGGGAAGAACATCAGCGTGCAGTAGTAACCGATATTCTGGATAACTGGGTTACGCTCAGCCACGGAAGTAAGTTCCATGCGATTTTTGCAACCAGCAGTATCCCGGAGGCGATCCAATATTATAGGCTGTTCAAGGAAATAGACAGTTTGAAAGTGACGGCACTGTTTGACCCAAGCATTGATAACAATGGTGGGGCAATCTTTAAGGAAGAATCGTTGATCGAGATTCTGGAAGATTACAATGCTCGCTACAACATGAAGTTTAAGCTGGCCACCTATGGAACGTTCAAGAAAGATGTTTCCTATCGCCTGGCACACAAGGAGCAGTATAAGTCTGTGGAGAGGACCCCGGACCAGCAGATTGATTTGCTGATTGTTGTGGATCAGATGCTGACCGGATTTGACTCAAAATGGATTAACACCCTCTATCTGGATAAGGTTTTGGTCTATGAAAAACTGATTCAGGCATTCTCCCGCACCAACCGCCTTTTTGGACCAGAGAAACCCTTTGGCACGATTCGTTATTACCGGAAACCTTATACAATGCGTCGGAATATCGACGAAGCGTTCAAACTGTACTCTGGTGACAAACCTCTTGGCCTATTTGCGGACAAGCTGGAGTATAACCTGGACAAGCTGAATGAGCTGTATGATGAAATCGAAGCGATTTTCCGCTCGGCAGGAGTGGGGAATTTTGAAAAATTGCCGGAAGATCACACAGAGCGCGGACAGTTTGCCAAGCTTTTCAAGCGTTTTAATAACTACCTGGAAGCAGCTAAAATTCAGGGCTTCACTTGGAATAAGCTGTCCTATGAAATAAAAACGGAAATGGGTAAAACCACTGTTGAGCTTCATCTGGATGAGACTGCTTATCTGATTCTTGCACTTCGCTATAAGGAGCTGTTTTCAGGCGAGGGAACAGGCTTGGGTGGTGATGATGTTCCTTATGAGATTGATTCTTACCTGACCGAGATCAACACCGGCGTTATTGATGCCAATTACATGAACTCCAGATTCAGCAAATACCTCAAGGCGCTGCAGGATGGAACTGAAACAGCGGCGGTGCTGGATGAACTGCATAAGTCCTTTGCAACTCTTACCCAGGAGGAGCAGAAATATGCAAATATTTTCCTGCACGATGTGCAGAACGGCGATGTTGTAGTTGATGAAGGGAAAACGTTGCGCGATTACATCACAGAGTATATGACCAGTGCGAAGAATGACCAGATTCACCGTTTTGCCGAGGCTCTTGGAGCAGATGAGACAATGCTGCGGGATTTCATGCAGTTGAGGGTTACAGAAGCAAACATTAACGAGTTTGGCCGATTTGATAAGCTGAAAGCAACGGTCAACAGAGACAGCGCAAAAGTGTTCTTGGAAACCCTTGAGGGAGCTGCCATCAAGCCTTTTCAGATCAACATGAAGGTGGATCGGATCTTGAGAAAATTTATCCTTGAGGGCGGATTTGACATAGCCTAAGCAAAGGAGGCGGCGATATGGGAAACAGGCGGCAAAAACATGAGCAAGACACAGCTATAAAGCTTCGCTTCTATTTTATGTCATTATGGCTATTGTTCGTTTTGATTTTTCTATTAACCGTTGATATCCCAATTTGTTTTTCTAAAGATGCGCACTTTATAGGTTTTGGACCGTTGTTGAAAAGAAATTGGCTTGCGTTTATCTCTTTATTCCTGGCAATTCTGGGATGGCTTGTTGCGTCTTTTGAGAAACAAAAATGGGCAGGCGTATCCAATCCACCGTACGAAATCGAGTCTATCAAAAATGAGAATTACGAATATTTAACCTTTCTTACTACCTACATAATCCCACTGATTTGCATCGATTTAACCAAGATTCGATATGTGTTCGTGCTGGCAGTTCTATTGGTGCTAATCGGGTTTATCTTCATCAGAATGGATTTATATTGTGGGAACCCTACCTTGGCACTTATGGGATATAGATTGTATCGCGCAGAGATTAGAGGCGTGGATGCTCCTGATGGAGTTGTGTTGATATCAAAAGACCGTTTGTCCAAAAGATCGGCTATTAAATGGATTCCCATCGATAAGTATGTCTGGATAGCAAAGGAGATAAAGAATGACGTCGGATGAATTAAAAAAGGCGGTATCTACTGTATTGGAACAGCCGCACCATACACAATTATATTTAGTTCTGAAAATTAATAATGAACTGGTTTTGAGGTTGGCTGATGTAGAAGATGAGAAAACCGCGCCAGAAATTCAGCGGTTATTTGAAGAGTTTCTAACAGCTGCTATTGTTGATAATGATGATATGATTGTTCGTAATTTGTCTATTGCAGATGAATCCTCAAATGCGATATATCAGTATGATTATAATAGTTATCCGGAAGAATTGGGATTATTCAAAAGCTTCAGACTAAAAACGGCAATCAAGACAAAAAAGTTTAATTTTCACACAGATGACTTAGGAAGTTTATTTGGATACATAATTTATCTTGGCTCGATGGAAAAGGCATTGTTTTGTTCAAAAAGCACTACCCAATTTCTTTGATTAAAAGAGGAAGCCTTTTGTTAGGAGCAAAAAAGAAAGCTGAGCGATTTGAAAAACTTCCAGGTGTAGATATTATCCGAATGAATGGCGACGCACAACTTTTACGCTTGGGTGATACTATATTTGTGCTAGATTTAAAGATGCTAGAACGCAATATGGGGTTTTCGACTCTCATCCAACAAGCAGCAGTGGAGACTGTTAGCGCAATTGAAGATCTGGACATTTTGGATGATATTGAAGTGTTGCGGGATACACTTGAAGTCCCATCATTTGCTCGGAAGCTCTCCAAAGTAAAAAAAGCATCACCTATTTTTAAACTAGGAATATCAAAAGAAGCAATTGTCGAATTTACAAAAAACACGCCAGAGCTTGCAGGAAAGTTCAAATATAGTGAAGATGGTACGCAGATCAGGCTGGGCACCAAGAAATCTAAAATTGCGTTTCTTAAATTGATGAATGATGCTTTTTTACACTCTGAATTAACTAAACAGTGGTATGATGCATCTGCAAAAGACAACATTACTTAAGGGGCTGGATAATTGGCGAATTTTTAGCCTAGGTCTCAAAGGAAAAGCGTTCATAGAACGCGTAGCCGCAGAAAGAAATTTTGCGTTCAAAGGGGTTTGGGGGTGCTGCCCTCAACAAGCAGACGGCAGGAAATGTGAGTGTGTATTACACTCGCATTGCTTGCCGGATTTGTGTGTGGCTATCCACACGCATTGCTTGCTACAATTTGCTCCCTTTAAAAACCTAGTACTTGAAAATTATGAGGTAACAGCATTTCATCATTGCAATTATGTTAATATAGGGTTGAATTCTATCCTTAAGTCTGATAGAATAATATTGGTGAACGGGGGTGAATCTCTTGAAGGAAGTGGCAGAAAGATTGCGATCTTTGCGGGAAAGCGTTAAGTTGTCCCAAGTTAAAATGGCTGAAATCGTCGGTGTTAAGCAATCCAGCTTGAACCGCTATGAGCTGAATCAGGCTTCGCCGACATTTGAAACGCTTAACCGGTATGCGGATTACTTTGATGTATCTATGGACTATATCTTTGGACGCACGGACAATCCTCAGGGCAAGCTGTATGAGTACAAGCCTAAAATTCAGCAGAACGACCCCCAGATGCAGAAGTTTGTGGAAATGTGTTTTGACCCCACATCTCCTATGAATGCGCGACTCAAGGAAACGCTACTGCAAATGCTTGGGGAGGCGAAACAATGAATGTTGTTATCTACGCCCGCTACTCCAGCCACAGCCAGACCGAGCAATCTATTGAGGGACAGCTCCATACCTGCTATGAGTATGCAAAAAACAACGGCTATCTTGTTGTTGGGGAGTACATCGACCGCGCTCAGAGTGGAACCACCGACAGCCGTGCCGAGTTCCAGAGGATGATTGCCGACAGCGACAAACATATCTTTGAGGGCGTTCTTGTATATCAGCTTGACCGCTTTGCTCGCAACCGCTACGACAGCGCCATCAACAAAGCAAAACTGAAAAAGAACGGTGTGCGCGTGATCTCCGCACGGGAAAATATCAGTGATGATGCCAGCGGCATTCTGGTGGAAGGCGTTCTGGAAAGTATGGCTGAATACTACTCGGCGGAGCTTTCCCAAAAGATTCGCCGGGGCATGGAGATCAATGCGCAAAAGTGTTTGGCCAATGGCAGCAATCCTGGTTTGGGCTATAAGGTGGATTCCGAACGTCGGTACTATGTGGATGAGGAAGAAGCAAAGATTGTCCGGGAGATTTTTGAACGGTATGCCAGTGGAGAAACAGTTGCAGACATTATCCGTGATTTGAACCGCAGAAAGCTCACGACTTCTCTTGGCAAACCCTTTAATAAAAACAGCGTCCATCGCATTTTGAACAACCGGCGTTACATCGGTTATTACCTCTACAAAGGACAGGAAACGCCGGGCGGTATGCCTCGTATCATCGAAGATGAGCTGTTTGAGCGGGTCCACCATATCCTTGATCGCAACAAAAAAGCACCTGCCCGAGCTAGAGGGCGGGAAGAGTATCTGCTCACCACAAAGCTGTTCTGTGGCTACTGCCGGGAGATGATGACCGGTTACGGTGGTACAGGAAAATCCGGCAAGACCTATCACTACTATGCCTGTAATAATTTCAAACGGCGCAAATGCAAAAAGAAGGTTATCAGTAAAGAGAAAATCGAGGATCGTGTCGTGCTGGAGTGCCGCAAGTTGCTGACAGACAGCAACATTGAGCGGATCGCAGCTTCGGTATCCGAGGTCTGTGAATCCAACCGGGACACAGCATCCATCAAACGCATCAGAGCTGCCATCCAGGAAGCAGACACTGCCATTGAAAATCTCTGGAAGGCGCTGGAGCGGGGACAAGCCGCTGACATGATTACTGAGCGGATTGAAAAACGTCAGCACGAAAAAGAGGAACTGCAAGCACAGTTGGCTGTCGAGATGGCGAAGCAGGTGACTTTGACAGCACCCCAGGTTAGAGCCTATCTCTACTCGCTCAGGCAAGGAGACAAGAACGACGAGAACATCAAGCGTGGGATCATCAATATCTTCCTCCGGGCGGTATATTTGTATGATGACCGGTTCACCTTGGTTTTGAACGGTAGCGACACTCCGATCACAATTGATGACATTCTGCTGGACGAGATTGAGGAGGGGCTTGAGGGTGATCTGACCAGCTGCGAAGGGTGTTCATCGTTGGTTGCGGACGCTCCACCACAAGACCACCGTGATTTTGATAGAATTACGGTGGTCTTTTTTATCTGAAATTCTATGTTCAGGCCTTCTTGTTGACTGCTTCAAAATATGTGGTGCTGTCCACGGCTTCCAACCATTCATTGGAGGTTTCATCCCCCGGAACCTCTACCGCCAGATGAGAGAACCAACTATCCGGTGCTGCGCCGTGCCAGTGCTTTACGCCAACAGGAATGTTGACCACGTCGCCGGGGCGCAGCTCCCGTGCCGGTTTGCCCCATTCCTGATAGTAACCGCATCCGGCCACGCAGACGAGGATCTGCCCGCCGCCGCTTTTGGCGTGATGAATGTGCCAGTTGTTGCGGCAGCCTGGCTCAAAGGTCACGTTGTAAATGCCGACCTGCTGCACAGAAAGAGGTGCGAGATAGCTTTGCCCGACAAAGTATTTTGCAAAGGCGTCATTGGGTGCGCCGATGGGAAAGACCATTTCGTTCTGGTGTTTGGCTTTTGCGTCGCCAGCATTGTCCTCCGCCCAGACCTCCTTGCCCATCCGATAGGCCTGTTCCAGCGCGACATGACCGGCGATCTCGCCCACGCCGTTCACGCCGCCTGCGAACACTGTGCCGGCCAGCGTGCAGCGGGGGAAGCAGTCCACCCAGCCCTGCACGGCCTTCTCTGTGCCCTCGAAGGTTTCCAACGCATCCTCGGCTGCCGCTGCCAGCAGATACGCTTTGGTAAAGGCATAGTCCGTATCATAGAGCGGATTGGCGCGATCCAGCATGGTCTTGAGCTGACCGCTGACACTGTAATAGTAGACGGGCGTTGCGAACACCAACACATCGGCGTCGTGCATTTTGACGGCGATCTCCACGGCATCGTCTTGGATGACGCAGTGCCCAAGCTTCAGGCAGGCAAGACAGCCCTTGCAGAAGCCAACCTGCTTTTCCCGCAGAGATACGGTTTCTACCTGATTGCCTGCCTCCCGTGCGCCCTTGGCAAACGCTGCTGCCAGCGTTTCGGAGTTGCCGCCCTTACGGGGACTTGAGGAAATGATCAGCACCTTTTTATTCATTGTAAAACACTCCTTGCGTTTTGTTTTTCTTTGTGGTATGTTTATGGTAACACCTAAACCTAACTTTAGGTCAAGACGTTTTTTGCTTTTTGGGGGAGGTTTTTTATGTATTCGATTGGACAGGTGGCGAAGATGTTTGATCTGCCCATTTCTACGCTGCGCTATTATGACAAGCAGGGCTTGTTTCCGAACATGGAACGGGCGTCCGGTATTCGCAGATTCAGTGATCAGGAGATCGAGGCACTCCGCGTCATTGAGTGTTTGAAAAAAGCCGGCATGGAGATCAAGGACATCCGGCAGTTCATGGATTGGTGTGCTGAGGGTCCGTCCACCTATCCACAGCGCAAGGCTATGTTTGAGGAGCGGAAAGCCCACATGGAAGCAGAGATTG
>OLRQ01002307.1_pt1 | contig 12028 bp, 10 predicted proteins | sample 1671971 | NCBI WGS metagenome assembly OLRQ01 (sample SAMEA3136631, study PRJEB25190) | human gut metagenome | biome: human gut; feature: human-associated habitat; material: faeces | place: Austria | collected 2013 | reverse complement strand
AAAAGCAACTAATATTTAAAACCTTGCCGCCGGAAACGGCGGCTTAAAGTTAGAGTAGTACGGATAGTTTACCGTATACGTTTCCAAGTCATGATTAGTTCCCTGGTATTTCAAACAGGATAATAATCTATGCATTTTCTGCGTAAAAAAATGAGGAATGGAATCGAACCATTCCCCACGTACTACAGGATTTCTCCTGACACCGCAGTGACTGTGCCAGCTTCGTGCCCAATGGGCACAATGTTGATTGTTTATTCTTCATTTTCTAATAATATTGATTCTTTCCTTATTTTCTTGTTTTTAGATATCATCTTATGACCTGTATAAATAGCCATAAACAGCATTATCAAACCGATAATCCTTGGTATACTCGTTTTCATGTAAAGCACCTCCTCGTCAGTGTTTATGAACTCTGATAAGGACAAATACAAGGGTGCAGGACATCCGGTGGATGTCCGCTTTGCACTGACCGTAGCAAAGCGAAGACATCAAGAGGTCCGGTGGACCTCTGCTCTGTGCCGACAGAAGCGGCAGCGTAGACCAAGAAAATCTGATAACACATTATAAATTGGAAATCTAAATTTCAAAATATTTTCTAATTTTATAACTGATATCTCTTTTTATAAATTCTGCGAGATATCTCTCATTTGAAAAATGCAAGAAAAAATATGCTTGAAACGTACCGGGAATACCGGGCATTTCATGGAATCTGAGAGGAACTTATATGAGTACAGTAATTCTTTCCGGCACCACACTTCTGGAATATGTACAACAGGCTCAGAATATCTGCGGTACGGACTTTCCCATCATTGGATTAAATCGGCAATACCACATAGAACCCTCAAAAACATTCAACTCACTACCTCACACAGAGGTAGACTAATCTTTCCGACGACGCTGTCTCGCTTGTGATTATTTCAACTCACTACCTCACACAGAGGTAGACGACAGCTGACAATAGACCAGGTACTGCATCCACATATTTCAACTCACTACCTCACACAGAGGTAGACATCATTCCCTTATGGGCGTTGTTTTCGCCATTTGCATTTCAACTCACTACCTCACACAGAGGTAGACTGGATCCCCCTTAAAATTCTGCTTGAACTGCATATTTCAACTCACTACCTCACACAGAGGTAGACAGACTGTTAAGTTTTGCTTCTCCGGATCTGCAATATTTCAACTCACTACCTCACACAGAGGTAGACTTAGATGTAGCAGATTCTGGAAGAGTACCAATTATTTCAACTCACTACCTCACACAGAGGTAGACATCTTCAATGATGATAATTTCATCATCATCCGATATTTCAACTCACTACCTCACACAGAGGTAGACAGCAATTTGTCACAAAATTCAGAAAGGACCTCCATGAATCACATAACAAATCGCACAATAAATCTTTATTTTTTTCATTTCAAGCATCTTATAACAATTACAAAACGCAAAAAAGCAGTCTTTTTCTGGTGCGAATCTCCCAGAAAAATTATGTGTACTTTACATTAGCACTACAAAATCAATGTCCCTGTAACATCAAATCCAGGATGTGCTCCTATATGTTCTACTTTGTTTTTGTAATTATTTCCCAAGTAATAAAACCGCAGACTGTCGACTTCTTTATCTATGATTTTCTCAAGAATATCTTTTACCTGCCTGCACTTTGTTGCGTCCATTTGACACTCAAATACTGAATTTTGAACTCTTTGTCCATAATTCGTACATTCTTTGGCAACTTTTCTTAATCTTTTTCTTCCTGCTGCAGTCTGTGTATTTACATCATACGTGATCAGTACCAACATCTTACCACCTACTTCCAGAAAAATGGCGGATACTCATCAAGATCTCCTCTCAAAAATCGCGCCAATAGCAAACTTTGAACATATGGTGCCATTCCCCATTCTATTTTCTCGCCTAAAAATGGGTGCTTAATTGTCTCCTGTTTCTTCGCCTGCCATGCGGATAAGAAAACTTTACGTCCCTCATCATTCATAATAACAGCACCATTCTCTTTTTTCATAAAATATTCTGGTTTCATGATTTTCTTATTAATTAATGTCAATACAAAACGATCCGCCATCACACTTCTGAATTCTTCCATGATATCCAACGCAAGAGATATTCTGCCCGGACGATCTGTATGGAAAAATCCTACATACGAATCTAATCCAACAGCCTCCAACGCCGATCCACACATTCCTGCCAACAGCGAATATGCAAAAGATAGCATAGCATTAACATTATCCAACGGTGGTCTTTTATTTCTGCCCTGGAAATAGAAATCTGCTTTCTGCTGTAAAATCAAATCATCAAAAACCGAAAAATATACAGAAGCCGCCTCTCCTTCCAAACCCAATAGTTCCTCTGCACTCTCACATTCTCTTATCTTTGTAGTGCTTTGTGCAAGAAAAGCCGATTTCTTTTTCATTTTTTCAATATCCAGACGCAATGCATAGTCTCTCGTTGCTCTTTCCAAAACCCATCTGGAATTATATACCTTTCCTAAAATAAAATTTCTTGCAATCTGCACACTTTTTTCTTTGTCTTCACTGATTCTATACTGTTGCTTGCGAAGTGTTACGTTTCCTTTTGCTTCACCGGTAACTCGAGCCAGAAATCTTCCATTTCCGGACATAAAAGTCAGATCAATATTTCGCTGAGCGCAAGTCCCCATTAATGCAGGACTTGCCCCAGTATATCCAAACGTTATGATTGCCTGAAGGTTATGTAGTGGTACACGTCCTATTTCTTTTTGTTCTTCCAAAACCACTACATTTTCTCCGTCTAATGACAAATACTTATTTCCAGATGTAACATATAAGGTATTTAGAAGTCTTTTCATACGTTATCCTCTTCAAAAATTACTTCGTTTATATATCCAGATACCGTTTTCTTTTTATTCAATACAGGCAGACATATATCTTTCAATGAACACGCATTACATTTCTTTCCGGTTTTTACTTTCGGTGTATATCTTTGTTCATAATATTTATGCATTTCACGAAAACTGCTTATCACTTTTTCTCTTACTTCATCCGTAAATTCCACTTTTGTACGCCGCCGCGTCTCACCATAATAAATATATCCATACGGAATCACACAGCATAACATTTCCTCAAGGCACAATGCCTGGGCCGCTACCTGCAGTATATCAGAATCATCTGTTTTAGGCTTTCCTCTTTTATATTCTACTGGAACCACGGAATAATTTCCTTCTCTGCCAGCAATAGAAATCCCATCTTTTGTTTTATGGAATTCCACCACATCACATTCGCCGCTCACTCCCATTTCCCGCGAATGAACCGGCATTGCTCTGACGATAAGAAGATCTCCTCTTTTTTCTTTTATTAAAGGATCATGTGCATTTTCATGAAGGATTTTTCCTTCCACTGTTCTGACATTCTCCTGCCACTGCATTTCTATATATGCCAGAGCCCACTGCCGTCGACAAAACGCAAAATGTTGTATTCCTGATAGCTGCAAAAATTCCTCTTCTTTATACAAAGTCAAACTCCTCCGGTTTTTTGCATCCCTTTACATCCCATGTTATTTCATAATCTTCAATTTTTGAAGGGTGTTCTGTTTTTGCTTCTATATGAAATCCTCTCTGAATCTTTCCACTGGAAACAGCCGGCGTTTTCTCATCATGCTGCCACCAGTACATCTTGCAAACTTCCATACTTCCTTCCGGTCTGGCAGAAGAAGCATCATTTTCGAATAAAGTTTTTAATGCCTCTTTCAGCAATTCTGCATCTTCCTGACTGAATCCCGTTTTTTCGGCAAGCTGGACATTTACACTTCCGATGACTTTATATACAGCAAAACCTACGCGATGTTTAGTACCCATAGTGTCTGAAGCTTTACTCTCTTTTCCGGATTCACTGTTCACACTCTTAGTAATCTGCATACTTATAATATCGATTGGAGAAAGACTGATTGCCTGATGAATAGAAACAGGTCCTCTTACTCCAAACGATACAGGAATTCCCTTAAACGCAAAAACCTGTCCAAAAGCTCTGACATCTAACCACTCTTTACACGCAATCGCTGCACATGTATCACGATTTGCATTTTTTTTATTTCCTATCTGCGCTTTCAATTCTTCGCATCCATCCGCACGATCTTTTAAACTTGTATAGCAATCATCAGTACGATCATCTGACTGCACAAAAATTTTCTGCCCAAGATCCTGAAGACGGTTTCTTATCTTTCTTTTAATACACACATCTGATATCTCGCCATATCCATCCATATTGATTCTCGGGCGGTTTCCATTCAGCGGATCTCCATTTGGATTTGCATTATCCGCACTTACAAATAAAGTAAAATCAATTTTTCCTCTCAATGCGCTCATCGTTTATTCCTCCTCTTCCTTCTCTTTAAAATCTTCTTTTTTCTGTTTCAAATCATAAGCCTGACTGTGAAAACCAAGAAGATATAAACCATCCAGTTTCTTGTTATCCTTAAAGCTTTCTACTTCAAACAACTCATAAATATCATTCAGCAGATTCTCATAAAAACGTCTCTCTGCAATTCCCAACTTATTCATATATGGCTGAATGCTTTCTTCAATCACCTTCCACGTTTCAAAAGGTCTCTGAGAAAAAGTGCTCATATATCTTTTTGCATTTGTAACTCGTGCCTTATCCCCATCGTCATAAGTACGATATTCAATTCGATCTGCTACTGCCAGCAAACGTCCATACAGATAATTTCTGTCTATTTGTTTTTTATCTAATGCCACGTTCCATTCCTCCCCGTCTCTTTCACTTTTATCCTTTTTAACCAACGAACATGCCAGTGTTAAAACCCGTTCCCAGTTTTTCCGATCTTTATAAGTCAATGGCATGGAAGCTTTTAATACTGCTCTATTTACATAATCATATGGAATTCTATTCCCGTTCCAGATGCAGGGAATCAGCCTTCTCGCAACTTCCGCATATAATTTCTTTCCATTTGCATCTGCAATTGCAAGGCCCCCCTTGCTTTCTGTGCCAAACAAAATATCTGCTACATCCTTGACTCCAACCATCCCTGAAAACTGTATTCTTTTTTTATCTTTCTCTTTCCATTTTTCATGAATCCAGTTACAGCTTTCATGCCATTTTTTTATATTTTCCAGATATCTTGCAGAATCCAGCGTCATCTCCTCAACCATAGATAATCTTCCCGGTGTAGCTGCATCAAAACCAAGCAAAATCATTTTGGATGTATTATCTACCTTTTTTCCATATCCTCGAAGTGCGCTATAAAATTTTTCAGCAGTGATTGCATTCCCATCGCATGCACTCTCTTCTTCAGACTCTTCATCATTCCAGTCATCATCCCCAGCATACTCTGATGCAATGGTGTCCGTATCTACATTCCATCTTGGCATACTCTGACGATGAGATTCCCATGTAACAACTGCCAGCGTATCAAAAAATGTTCCCTGTTTTCGAATGATCCACTTCAATGCATTATGGATTTTCTGAGAGGTTTCATTTCCCACTGCAAAAGCGTCTTCTTTACTTACAAAACGCCCTCGATAAGTAAAATTCTGACTGTCATTTGCAGAAATCAACTTTGCACCGTCACCCTCATTACGAATTTTTTTGGAATGAAGATAAGAAATAGCCTCTGTGTTTCCGGTAAGATAACATAATCCCTTCTCTTTTTCTTGTGAACGTACATAACTTATATAACAATCCCGAAGTGTTCTGTCTTTCCAGCATTCGTCTTGGATTATCTCAGAAAGATCTGTATTTGACGAACGGATGATAAAACGCACAAATGCTTTTGTTTGTACAATCCCCTGAATATTTTCTTTATCATCAATTTGATTCTGCTTATTCAATTTTATAATTCTTTTTTTTACGAGATCAGATACCAGTGTGTTTTTTTTCAAATACAAATAAATTGCTCTGACTTTTTCATGACAATACCCTGACTCAACCCATTCTTTCAACTGAGAAATATATAGTTCATGACAGATTCCATCATCTTCATAATATTTCGTATAATCTCCCGCAAGATACCTCAGATTATCACACAAAGGATGTGGTTCTTTTCCGGCAGTACGACTTCCTGATTTTTCTGTAACTGGTATAATTGTCAGTTTATCATTGAGGTCTACCAGCTCTGCATTCATAAAGTTTCCATTCTGGTCGATGGTTACTGTTATCTGTGCATTCACAGTGGTATGAAACGGCGGTAAGAGCACATACGGCATATCTCTCCGATATTCAATTACACCTATTTTGTCACTGTTTATCTCATATAAATCAATCAACTCGTTTACCCAGCTCACTCACCCACCTCCTCATCGGTAAATTCTTTTAGACCAGTAAAATTATCCTTTCCAAAAACTTTTCGTTCCATCTCTCTGATATGTCTTTTCTGTGTACATTCTTCCGGTCTTATAAATTCTATAATTCCCCCTTTTTTCATAATCGGTTTCCAAAAACGAACTGTCATTTTCCCCTTATCTTCCGGAAGGACAGCTTCATCCGCATATGTGATCCCATGATACATAAAACCATAGTCTATCTCTCCTGGCATATCATCATAATGGCTTTCTCCTTCTCCAAATACACATGGCTCAACAAATGCCTGGCATTCTCTTGTCCCCAGAAAAATATCTCTGCGACCTCCTCTTTCTACCATACGCTTTGCGATATTATGATGTTTATGTTCATTTCTGTCTTCCTCTAGCTCTATATGATTAAGATTAAACTCAAAATGCGCTCGCACTTGATAGCATACATCTTTCAGATAAGTATAATAAGCCAGTTCATTTCCACCATTATAAGCGATCGGACGAATCCCTTTTGTCTCAGTTTGAATAGGCTTCATAACACGTACAGCATCTATGATCCACATAATTGTTGGTTTCCAGTAAATACTTTCAGTAATTCCTCGCAAAGCTTCATATGTCGGAATATGATAACTTGTTTTCTCTCCACCAACTCTCATGACCGGATCAGAAAACAATGCATATGGACCACGTACTTCAAATTCTATTGTATTTCTGTATTTCTTCATAGTTTCTGCCCCCCTATATGTTACAAAAATCCATCTTTGGTTCATCCACAACCCCCACTTTCTTATCATAATAGCCGTTGCATAATACCAGGATCCCCTCACTGTTTTCGTATATGGCATTTCCAATTTTATTTTTCCTGCTTTCTGAAATACCAACTGTATACCTTTGCAATCTTCTCAGTATCTTTTTCTTTTCTGACTCTGTGCGTACCCGCACCAGTTCTTCTAACAGCAAGTTTGACTCAATCCCATATGGAACTACAACATTTAATTTATTGGTATTAGAAATCACTTCAAACTCATGTCCTGCTGTTTGAAAAGCCTGCGGCAGCTTTGTACGAGTTTTTTCTTTATGTATCCCACAATATTGGTTCTGCCCTGTTTGATTTTTGCCAAGTAAATCTGTCAGTGTTACCGTTACGCCACATACTTCAATTGGAAACGAAGTTTCCAACTTTCTTAACTGCGAACGGTACACCGAATAATAAAATTTTATAGCGATTTCCGAATCCAATGAATAATTAAATCTCTTATTATCATATTTAAAATCGTCTAAGATTTTCTGTAGTGCAGCCTGTGCATCTCTGATTTCCCGCAAACATTCCAAACGTTCTGCATCATGAACCATCTGGACAATATAAACTGCTCCCATTTTTCCAAGTTCTTTATGTCGATTACATCTTCCCGCTGCCTGGATAACATTATCAAGCCCTGCTTTGGATCGTACCACACAACCAAAAGAAAAATTCACTCCGGCTTCTACCACCTGTGTACTCACACAAATAATCTTTTTGTCTCTTTTCCTTAATGCGTTTCTTATCTCTGCCAATGTATCCAATTTATGCTGTGGACACATATTATTACTCAGATGAAAAATCTCATATTCTTCCGTGCAACAAGCTTCTAATTTTTGAAATACCTCAAATGCACACTTTGTAGTATTTAAAATTACCAATGTACTGTGATATTCTTCCGTTTTTTCCAATACAAACTCTTTTAAATCTTCTGTTTCCATTCCTCCTGGATAACGTTCGTTTTTTGTTTCATCGATAATTTCAACTCTTTTGAAAGCTTTTGTATATTTTTCGGATTCTCCCGACATTTCCAGACACTTACAGATATTGTTTTCCTCAAGAGAAGCCAAGGTTGGCTGTGTAGCAGAACATAATACCACGGTTGTTCCACAAAACTGTGAAAGAAAATTCACAGACAAATTGAAAAGTTCTGTACATCTAACCGGAAATGCCTGCACTTCGTCAAATATAATGATACTGTTACATAAATTATGCATTCTGCGGATATAGTTCTTCTGGTCAGAAAATAATGTATTTAAAATCTGTACTGCTGTTGTCACAATAATTGGTGAATCCCAGGTTTCTGTAAGATTTCGATATTTTTCCTCTTCTCCTTCTTCACAGATAACATTACAATGATGTTCCAAAACAGCCGCTGGCAGTCCCGTTGCTTTGCGAATTTCTTCTGCGTTCTGTTCCAGAATAGAATTAAATGGCGCTATGTAGATAATCCGATGTTTCTGTTCTTTCTTCGCATGATAAAGTGCAAATCGAAGACTACTGAGTGTTTTTCCCGCACCCGTTGGTACTGTCAGACGATACAGCTGCTGGTCTGTTTCTGCTGCTTTCCGGCAGGAGTCAGATATCTCCTGTCGGAAAACATTCAGTTGGTTTCCATTATCTGGATTATTTTGGATTTCATTTTTCAAATACTGTTCAAAATTCTGTATGCATTCCTCCCATATCTTCTGAGTTTCCTCTTGTGACATTCTTTTGGATAATGGAATATTCTGAAAAAAACATGCTGTATCGGTCCAGTCGCCATCAATCAGTAAAGATAATGCCGTCCGCAGATACATTCCCAGATAAAAATATCTGCTACCATATTTTTTTCCAGAGGAATCATACTTCTTAACAAATCCATTTACTTTCTTAAGAATTTCCTGATATGACTGAACAGCCTTCTCTCCTGCTTTCTCTAACATTTTTCTGTCATAAAGCTCAAAAAATTCCTCTTTGATATGTTTATACTCAATTTCTTTTTTCAACCGGCGTTCCTGTAGGCTCTGACCATTTTCCAGATTAATACAATCTTCCATGCCATGATGAAAATAAATTAATGTACTGATAAATTCCGAAACAGGCTCTCCTTTCAGCAATTCAAGTACAATCCTTCCACCTGCAGTAGAATGATCCAGTCCATACTTATGAACCTTATCGCCTAACTCCAGAATATTTTTAAAATCATCCTGATTTATTGTGCCAAGTTTTCCTGCATCATGAAGAATTCCCGCCAGTTCAACAATGCTGCTCAGTTCTGGAAGTTCACAGACATCTCTCGAAAAACGTGCGACATTTCCAGCGTGCTCCTGCATAGACTGACATCTTTTCGTTTCATAATCTACATGAGCTAATTTGCAGTCTTCTGTTTCCAGAATACTTATTTCTTTATTTTTCATTCAACGCCCCTTGTACTATATGTCTGATTTTTCATTATTATATTTTTAGTTTTTATGTATTTTTACTATATTTTACCAAGTTCATAGCCTTAGTGCAAGGCAGATATCGAAAAAACGTTCGATTTTTCATATCCACCCTGCAAGTAAGATACTGTTCTTTATTCACGTGGCAGCATCAGTAAATTATCTTTCTGTGTACTATCAGCCACAGATTTAACATATTTCTCTTTCTGTATGCTCATTGCTGGAATAAGATATGAATATGGTGGAATATTTACGGTAATAGTTTTGGGAAATTTTTGCAGATAGTCGTAAACCTCTGATTTCTTCCAGTATGTATTTGTACCATCTATATAGATAGAATCTATATCCTGTACATTCCCGGAATTGCCACAGTTACGTTTCATTTTGATCTTAATCGCTTTCATAATAAAAAGCTCCTTATGATATTTTTACAGAATCTGCAGATTCATTGGTGTAATGAAAATATCATAGAAAAGCTTTACAAAAATCGCGAAATAATTTAGAATAGAATTGTTGTATGCTGTTCAAATTATTTGGATTGCATTTCTATGATGAGCCGTCTGATACGCCAATATCAGATGGCTTTTTCACTACATCTTTACTATACTGCACTGGCGCTTTGTTGCCAATATATTTTTATCATGCAATCACAACTAAAAGATATAATAATATAAATGATGAAATCCGTCAAAAATTCTATAAGAATTAATTTATAATAATATAAAATCAAAAAAGCGATTAGAAATTAATCCAATCGCCTTTTTCACACAAACAAGTATATAATGATATTTTTCAACTCACAGATTTTCATCTGACAATAGATAAAGGCTACAGGAATTCTCCATTCCTGCAGCCTTTATTTTTTTTATAAACTTTTTTCAGAATTACTCAAACTCTTTTGCGGACTGCGTTATACAGCACACACAAGATATAATTAACGGTTTTTCTATCGAACATTCGTTCTGTTATTGTGTTTTCCGTACCGCCTATGAAAAGATAAACTCCAAAATAATTCCATTTCACTCTTTGTTATTTTGTTGTTCTTCTCTTGCGTAAAGAAGATCCAATGCCTGACACACAACACCACTCATGCTCTGATAATGACGTTCCGCATACTCAACAAGTCTCTGCTTTTGCTCCGGAGTCACCCGTACTCGTATGTTCTCTTCTTTGCCATCTTTTGGTGTTTTTCTAGCCAAACATATCACTTCTCTTCCGCAAGTACAGTTTTCTACTGATTACTACAAAATGTCAATCTATTTTTGTTATTTATATATATATTCTCTTGGACTAATCTTGAGCTATCTTGGACTAATTTACTTCTCACTCCTGTAGATCTTTATCTACAATCTCCCAGTAACCATTCTTTGGAGAGCCATGTCTTATAAGAATACCATACTCTTTTAACTTCTTAATATTGTTCTCTATATTTCGACTGGCAACACCGATTTTTTCAGCTAACTTAACCGCTGATAATTGATGATCTTCTGAAAGCAATTTTATAATCTTTTGCTGTGTATCGTTGAGGTCTGTTCTCCACGCTACTTCCGATGTTTCTCCGATGCTTCTCCGATGCTTCTCCGATGCTTCTCCGATGTTTTCTTTTTCATTTGTCATCGGAAATGAATTACGAAACAGCTCTACCCGAAACATATTATCGAATTCCTGAAATTTCGGCTTCGGAAGTCCATACTCCTCTGCTGCATTAAGGATTCTTTTAATTCCGCTTCCCCATGCTTCTACGAGTCCCATCTGACTGAATATATTGGCAATTCCTTTATTCCGGATCTTAGAATGACCATTCATGACTTCCTCATAAGTCAATCCGTTATATAATCCGCCTGGAGAAGTCACTTCCAGTCTGTCATCATAAACTGCGACCTGAATACAGGATTCATCCAACAGGTTACGGTGACAATGGGCGTTAATGATCATTTCCCTGATTGCTTCCGGTGGTAGCTCATATTTCTCTTTTCGCACCAATCCGTCAATTGTTGCTCCAAGTCGAATATTTCTCAATACAAAATCTACTGCTTCTTCGATTTGTGTATAGATTGGTCCTGTAAATTCTCTCTTATCAAGAAATACTGCACGATCTGTTCCCTTGAATACCGCACATTGGGTTTTAGAAAATGAGAAATAATCTGATGTCAGCAACGCATAGGCATTCGTTGCCAGAAGCTGTCCCTCACTCTGCTTTAAGATCTTCCAGTTTATCAGCTGCTCTTTCTTCACAGAATGCTCTGACATTCCTGCTTTTTTCCGGAACTTTTCAATATCCTGGCAAAGTTTCTCTGTAGCTTCTTCTGAAACTGGATATCCTACACAGGTAAGTTCATCCCAGGAGATTCTGGCTCCTTCCATCTCCAGTTCTTTTATTTTCTCTGGAAATGCCTGCCTTGATGTACCTGCAACACGGATATAAGTACCATTATCTTTTCCCTTTGATTTCAGATAATACGGTCTGTTCTTTCCAGCTTCTACTGATACAACAATGACCGTTTTCC
>OLRQ01002305.1_pt1 | contig 12043 bp, 8 predicted proteins | sample 1671971 | NCBI WGS metagenome assembly OLRQ01 (sample SAMEA3136631, study PRJEB25190) | human gut metagenome | biome: human gut; feature: human-associated habitat; material: faeces | place: Austria | collected 2013 | reverse complement strand
CTCGTCCTGGCTGTTATGTCTGAACGGTTATGGCTGAACTGTTACTTGTCCATGTCTTTTTTGCCACAGCGGATTCCGGCCGAAAATCCGGCGCATCAAAAAAGACAGATCAAGAGCCTTCCCTCTTTACGAGAAGTTCTCAAATCTGCCTCTGTCCTTTTACCTGAAAGATTATCTGACACGTTGCTGTGCTGCCGGTCAGATTACTTCTTCGGTACAATCATATTGTTCTCCAGAGTGTTGTCCGAACCTGTTCCTTTTGCCTGAGAGTTTCTTGCATGCCCCTTCGGCTCCGGCTATCATTTCCGTGCTGCACATCGCACCATAGTGGTATCTCACAGATTCTTCATTCAACTTTAAATTTATTATAAAATTCACACCTTCTTTCGTCAAGCGTTAAAAAATAAACTTATCGGTTAATAATTTATCAGTTATTTTATAGACAATTTCTTTCTCTTTATCAGTTTTTTCTATCTCCTATCCGAGCAGCAAACACCAGAGCGGCAGGGTCACAAGAGACGAAAGTGTACTTAAAAAAATCATACCGGTTGCGTACCGCTCGTCCCCATGGTACTTAGAGGAAAGAAGCGCTGTCGTCACCGGAGCCGGCATCCCGGCCATAATCACCGTGATCCCCCTCAGTACCGGATCCAGTGTCATTGGCGCCGTCACCCCAAATACAACTGCCGGAATAAAGATCAGCCGCACTGCCGTATACCATACCATCGTCCGGTCGACAAGCCCTCTCGGATCCATCTCCGCCAGCATCATTCCGATGAGCATCATGCTGACCGGCGTGTTAGCGCTGCTTAAGCCCTCCACCCCATTCGGGAAAAAATCTGGCCATGCCACTGGGAGCACCATCACAATCAGTCCCAGATAGATCGCGACAATACATGGGTGAGTGATCACCTTTTTCAGCACGTTCTTTTTCTGTCCCGGAAGGAAGCAGGAGACGCCCACCGACCACATCACCACCCGCACTGGAAGCATGAAAACCGCTGCGTACAAAAGCCCGGACGTTCCGTAAATGCTCTCGATCACCGGATTGCCAAGGAATCCCCCGTTAGAAACGATGGTTCCGTAACGGAGCGGCTTTTTCTTCTCCTCGTCCGTCTTTTTGTAAAGCAGAAAGGCAGACGCCACCGAGATTACATTGTAGAGTACAGACAACAGTATCGTAATCACCACCGGTCCCCACACATCGTGATGGGGCTGTACTAAAAAGGCATGAAAAATATTAAAAGGCAGCAACACATAAAGACACAGATCCACCATATTGAGCCGACCTGTCGTCCCTACAATTCTTCTCTTTCTCACAATAAAGCCAATGATCACAAAGAAGAACATCATCCCCTGCATCGTCAGCATCTTTTCAAAAACCATTTGCCGTTCCCCCCGTTATGCTGCTTCATCTATTTTAGCACGAAACAGCACTCTTACTCATTCTCTGTCAGCTTTCCGGCCTGCAAAATCATCCAATTTGAATTCCCGTACTCACTCTTCTCGGTTATTTTCTCCCCAAACACATAGCTGATCTAATACTTTCATCAAGGACCTGCCTCTGTCACTCAAACGATATTCGACTTTTGGAGGTATTTGAGGATACTCTTTTCTAATGATAAGATGATTTGCTTCCAGTTCTTTTAAATTATTGCTAAGAGTTTTATCCGTTATCTTTTTTAAATAGCGTTTCAATTCGTTGAAACGTACAACCTCAAATTCCATCAGACAATAAAGAATAATCATCTTGTGCTTCCCTGAAATCAGCGATAGCGTGTAATAAAATCCTGTCTCTTCAAAATTTGAATTTTCAATGTATTTTTTTATCATGTATACTTTCCTTAATAATAGTACCTGTCTTTTTTGACAGTACTTGTCTTTTCTTTGTTACTTGCTATAATTATATGCAAGATTAGGACTTATGTCAATTTCAGACAAGGAGGCAGACAGCATGAGAAAAAAATTAAAATTAACGGAAGGTATTTTTCCAATGCCTGTTTTAATGGTAACAACTTATAACGAAGATGGCAGCGTCAATGTTATGAATGCCGCATGGGGAACCATGCAGTCCAGAAATACCGTGGCTCTTCAATTAACAGAATCCCATAAAACGGTTAAAAACATTCGGGCCAGAGGCTCTTTTACAGTTAGTATCGCGGACGCCGATCATGTAGTTGAGGCAGACTATTTTGGTGTTGTAACCGGCAACAAAGTCGTAAATAAATTTGAAAAAAGCGGGCTGACTACAAGTAAAGCCGAGATGGTGGACGCACCTGTCATCAACGAATTTCCTATCTGCTTAGAGTGCGAATTTATTCAATACCAGAAAAACGAATATGGATGCGGTGTGATTGGAAAAGTTGTCAATATTACCGCTGATGAGCGCATTATGGTTGGCGATAAGCCTGATATGACTTTGGTAAACGCTATCGCTTTTGATCCTTATACTCATGGATACTATAAAGTAACCGAGCGAGTTGGCGAAGCATTTAAAGATGGCTTAAAATTAGATCAATAAAACCGGGTGGGGCTGATGCTACAGTAGATCTGTAATCTGCCAGAGCAGCGGCTCCACTTTTTTGTCCAAAACAGAAAACGGACTCTTCTGAGTCCGCAATCCATGATATAAAGAATGATGATTGATACGGAAAGCAAAACCCTCCTTCTACAGCCCGATCTGGTCCGCAATTTCCCGCATTGCTTCCAGCGCGATATCAATAAACTCGTCAAAATCCATTCCCGTAAACTCAATCGCTTCCATGTAATCCCGGTTAGCGCCTGCCGCAAAACGGTGCTCTCGAAATCGTTTCTGCACGGATTTGTGCTTGACGCTTGCGATCTTTTTGTCTGGATAGATCTGGGCGATTGCTTTTAAAAATCCGCTCATCGGATCACAGGCCAGAATTGCGTACTGCAGCTTTGTCTTTGCCTTCACTCCGCTCTCCGGATTGTGGGCGCAAATGGCGTCAAACAGAACCGGATCCTCAACGCCTTCTTTTTTCAGGATCTCGACCGATGTCGGTCCGTGTGTCTCCGGATGCTCTTTCCAAAGGCAGTGCTCCTCGTCCAAATCATGGAGAAGCCCTACAATCCCCCAGTATTCCACCTCGTCCGGAGCCAGCTTTGCGGCGACTCCACGCATGATCGCTTCCACCGCATAGGAATGTTCCAGATAGCGCTCCCCTTCCATATATTTGTGTAAAATCTCATGTGCCCTCTCACGTGTCATCACCATGATTCTCTCCTCCTGCTTTTTTATTTTTAAACTTTACAGCGCCGGATCAGTTTTCCGGCGCCATAAAAATTTTTATTGATTTCGTTCTGCTGTTTTACCTTGCAAGTGTTCCCATCGGATCCCATGGATTGAGATGGATCGGCTCCGCATTTGCCTCGGCAATCTGAGCCTCTGTCAAATATTTTTTATGAATCACAGCCTGATATACAAAACGATCGAACCACTCGGCTCCCATCAGATAGTAGCCTTTCTCACCATGTTCGTCGCTCCAACTGTTCTGGATCTTCCATTTCAGGGCTTTGCCCTTCTCGTCCAGATCCACACCGGTAATCACCATGGCATGATTCATGGCACTCTCCCGGTAGTCCAGGCTTTCTCCTTTTTCCATATCAAAATGGATGCCGTATGTACCCTCAAAGTCATAGCAGTCTGTGCTCCAAAGTCCCATATCACGCTCCCCGTATTTTCCAACATCGCTTCCAAACCACACGATCTCACCATCAGAAAGCTGGCGGATAATCAGTTCTTTTAATGTGTCCATTGGAATGTTGTAGTAACGTACCGGCGCACCCTCAGCTACATTTCCAAGGTAATCCACCGTATAGCTCTTCCCAAACGGCTTGTCTTTCGTCGGGGAATTGATAATGCTGACATAATCCTCACGGAGATTCAGTCCCACATATTCCTGATAGAATGTCCGCGGTGTTAATCCACGTATTACATGGTATTTCTTATCTTTATCCACATATTCAAAATCGAAACTCTTCGGCGGTTTTCCAAAACACATGCAGAGAAATCCATAGATCTCGGACATCATTTCTTTTTTCTGCGCCTGTGGGTCGCCTCCCTCTCTGATAGTCTGGCGAAGCGCGGCCGCACATTGACGGAGCTTGGAATTCAACAGCCCATTCATATCTCTCGTATTACTACTCTGGTATGTCTCCTCCATGGCGCTCTTTGGAACAACTCCGTATTTTTCCACCAGATTGACAAACATATCCCACTGTCCGCCGTCACCTACACCCTCGGAAAGAACGTGACAGACAATCCTGTCATCCACCGGACGATCCGCTAAATTGATGATACTCTCCAGCATATAATTGGCTTTCTCAAACTTGTCCCAGAATGCGGTATAGTTCTGGGACAGCTCAAATTTCTCAAGATTGCATTTCTTTGCCGTCACTTCCCGAAGCACGTTGAGCGCAGAGAAGATCCAGCAGCGTCCGCTTGCTTTCTGATTTGTAACTGGCATGGTCGGGATGTCTATGGAAAAAGCATATTGGGATTTCGCAAGGCCCTCATGGCAAAATGCCGCATCCTTTACCGAATGTTTATAAAGTACATTCGTAATCGCGCGGCAGAGCGCACTGTCCATATACTTTGCCTCAAATCCTGCAAGGTCATCCGCCGTCAACCCTTGAAACTGATTCATTACTTCATCATCCTTTCTCATTTGTTCTGTTTCGTATTTTTGTCTTTGTTTTTAAGTATAACACAAAAATAAGCGGACGCAATGCCTATCCGGCAACAGTTTATATTTTTCATTTTCACCAATTTTAGTAAAACCATAAAAACTTTTTTATACATAATAGATAAAATCCCCTTTTATTTTCCCGATTTTCCTCCATTGTTTTTTTTATGTTTTTGGAATAATATATTGTTTATATAATTATTTTGAAACATTGTATTTGTTTGAATTTGCATCTGTTTCAAAAAATATTCAGAAAATTTATAGGAGGAAAATGTATGTACGATTTGTTGGTAAGAAACGGAAAACTTGTAACACCGGATCGGATCTACGAGGCAGATATTGCTATTCAGGACGGCAAGTACGCGTCCTTTCTTGCAAAAGGCACCGAAGCTGAAGCAAAAGAAGTGATCGACGCCAAAGGAAATTATGTCTTCCCCGGAATTATCGACTGTCACGCACACCTGAACGAACCTGGATTTGAGTACCGCGAGGATTTTGAGACTGGTTCCCGTGCCGCTGTTGTTGCCGGCTGTACATGTCTGATCGATATGCCGCTGAACAACGATCCGTCCCTGATGAACAAGGAAATCTTTGACTTGAAGCTAAGCAAAGTCAGCCGTCATTCACTCGTAGACTACGCATTGTGGGGCGGACTTGTAGGGGATTACGACAACAAGCCAGATTCCGTCAAAAACAACATAAACGATCTGGTGGATCTTTACAACTGTGGCGTTGCCGCTTTCAAAGGATTCACCTGTCCGAACGGGGACCTCTTTCCTACCGTCAACCTCGGAAATGTGCGGAAAGCTCTCGAGATTCTGAAGCCGTACAACGCACTTTGTGGTTTCCACTGCGAGGAATATGGACAGGTATTGGAACGGGAAAAAGAAGCCAAGTCCAAAGAGAACCGCACAAGTGAAGAGAAAATTCGTGATTTTCTGGATTCTCACGATGTCTGGACAGAATATGTAGCGACAAAGAATGTGATTGATATGGCAAGGGCCACCGGCGGACGTGTCCACATTTGCCATGTCAGCCACCCGATGGTTGCCCAGGTTGTAAAGGACGCCATCCACGAAGGTCTTCCGATCACTGCTGAGACCTGCCCGCATTATCTTGGTTTTACAGAGGATTTTGTATTTGAGAAAGGCGCTCCCGCAAAATGCACACCCCCGATGCGAAACAAAGAGGCAATGGAAAAGCTCTGGGACTATGTACTGGATGGCACACTTTCCTGTATCGGAAGCGATCATTCTCCGGCGGCCGATGAGGAGAAAGATAATGCCACCAAAGATATCTGGCACGCTTGGGGTGGCCTGAACTCCATTCAGTTCTTCCTTCCAATGATGTTCGATATGGTCGTACATAAAAAAGGATTTAGCCCAAGCCTGATTGCCAAAGTCATGGACTACAATCCTGCAAAAGTCTTCGGGCTTTATGGACGCAAAGGAGCGTTTGAGCTTGGATTTGACGGCGATGTTGTCATTGTCGATCCGGACAAATCATGGAAATGTGACCAGAGCAAGCTGCTCACCAAGGGCCACGTATCCTGTTTCGATGGTCTGGAAGGAAAGGGCGCTCCTGTCTGCACGGTGATCCGCGGAAAAGTTGTGGCAGACGGCCAGACTTACATTCCGGACGCAATAGGGTACGGCGAATACATCACCCCTGTTAATTAGCAACCATAAGGAAGGAAAAACAATATGAGCGAAGCAAAAAAAAATAATGAAGTAAAACAGGAAAGTGCCTCCTTAAATCCGATTCCTGCGGAGAAACGGATTATGAGCTGGGGCTCCAATACAATGCTCTGGCTTGGCGGCTGTATCTCTATTGGTACGCTGGCACAGGGTTCTGCACAGCTTGAAGCTGGGCTGAACCTGACACAGTTGTTTCTGGCTGTTGCCATTGGTTCCCTGATCCTGGTCGTCGGCATTGCGCTGAACGATCAATTCAGCTACAAGACCGGCGCTCCGTACGCTGTACAGCTTCGAAGCGCGTTCGGTACGAAGGGAAATGTTGTTCCAAGTCTGATCCGTGGACTTCCTGCTATCGTATGGTATGGGTACCAGACCTGGCTTGGCGGCGCGGCCATCAACAATATCACCATCGCCCTCTTTGGATTTGACAATATCTGGCTGTGGTTCTTCGTGTTCCAGATCATCCAGATTCTCCTTTCCATTAAAGGATTCCAGGGCGCAAAATGGATCGGTAATATTGGCGGCGTTGTCATCTCCATCGCCATGTTATATCTTCTCTATCTGTGCGTCACCCAGTACGGTACTGTTGTCAGCGAGAATCTGATGCAGAAATCCGGCACCTGGGGTATGCCGTTTGTAGCGGCAATCATCGCCTTCTTCGGAAACAGTACGACGGTTATGCTCAATGCCGGTGACTACTCTCGTGAGATGAAGTCAGGAATGTCCGTTATGAAACGAGGTGCCTCTTACTTCCTGGCAATGGTTCCTGCAACGATCCTTCTTGGTGTCATTGGAGCCATGGCTTCTACAGCAACAGGAGTGGCAAACCCGATCAACGCATTTGCGCAGATGGTAGATAATAAGGTCGTTATGATCGTCACTCTATCCTTCATCATCTTTGCACAGCTTACCACAAACCTGGCCAGCAACGTCATCCCGCCGGCCTATGCATTTATGGACGCTTTCAAGATGAAGCACCGGACAGCAGTCATCCTCATTGGTATTCTGGCTGTCTGCACCTGCCCATGGATTCTGACAAACGACAGTTCCGCCGCAGGCCTTGCCATGTTCAGTAAGATTTACACCGCATTCTTCGGACCGATCTTTGCGGTACTGATTACAGACTTTTTCATTCTGCACAAAAGGAAATACAGTGACGCCGCGCTGGCGGATCTGTACGATCCAAAGGGCAATCATGCTGGCGTCAACTGGGCCGCAATCATCGCCATTGCTGTCGGCGCTTTGATTGGTCTGATTAATGTTGACGTGTCTTTCTTTACCGCAACCATACCTACCGGACTCGTATTCTACTTCTGCATGAAGTACATGAAGTCCTGTGAACGGTTCCGCAAAGGGACGACACTGGAACGGAAATAAATCTATTTATACATAGAAAATGGCTTACAATCTGTAAGCCATTTTCTTAACATTATAATCTCCAACTCAACTTGCGGATCTTATTTCGGATTTTATTCCGCCGATTCGACGTTTTCCATATCTTCGTCGTCCGACTCGCCGGACATGTCATCCAGATCTTCCTCTGTTTCCTCAGAGATTTCTTCTGTCAGTTCCATCTCTGTATCTGCTACTTCTATCTCATCTGCATTCTCGCCCTCAGACTCTACTGCTGCCTCCTGTTCGGATTCCGCCTTTTCTTCCGCTTCATGGCGAAGACGTTCCTCCTCTTCTTTCTTGGCCGCAATCATAGCGTCGGTATTCAGCCGGATGTCACGGTACTTGCTCATGCCCGTACCAACCGGAATCAGCTTTCCGATGATGACGTTTTCTTTCAGGCCAATCAGCGGATCGACTTTTCCTTTGATTGCCGCCTCAGTGAGGACTTTCGTCGTCTCCTGGAAGGATGCGGCGGAGAGGAAGGAATTCGTCGCAAGCGCAGCCTTGGTGATACCAAGCATGATCTGCTCACCTGTCGCCGGCTCTTTTCCGTCAGCCACAAGCTCTTTATTTCTATCCTCAAATTCGAGGGTATCTACCATGGTTCCCGGAAGGAATTCAGAATCTCCGTTCTCCTCGATGCGGACTTTCTTCAGCATCTGACGCACAATAACTTCGATATGCTTATCGTTGATATCTACACCCTGGAGACGGTATACTCTCTGTACTTCCTGGATCATATAATCCTGTACTGCACGCAGTCCCTTGATTCTCAGGATATCATGCGGATTAACACTACCTTCCGTCAGCTCGTCTCCGGCCTCCAGCTGCACACCGTCCTGAATCTTGATTCTGGAACCGTACGGAATCAGGTATGCCTTGGATTCTCCTGTCTCATTGTTGGTGACAATAATCTCACGCTTCTTCTTTGTATCGTTGATCGTTGCGGTTCCCGCAAACTCTGTGATGATTGCAAGTCCCTTCGGCTTTCTTGCCTCGAAAAGCTCCTCGACACGAGGAAGACCCTGCGTGATATCGTCACCGGCAACTCCACCCGTATGGAAAGTACGCATCGTAAGCTGTGTACCAGGCTCACCGATAGACTGTGCGGCGATGATTCCGACCGCCTCTCCAACCTGGACTGGTTCACCTGTTGCCATGTTTGCTCCATAACACTTCGCACAGACGCCAAGATGAGATTTACAGGTCAGGATCGTACGGATCTTCACCTTCTTGATTTCGCCGCCGTTTTCATCCACACCTTTTGTGACGATCGCCGCCGCACGCTTCGGTGTAATCATGTGGTTTGCCTTTACAATGACATTTCCTTCACTGTCGCAGATCGTCTCACAGGAGTAGCGTCCTGTGATACGCTCCTGAAGGCTCTCAATCTCTTCGTTTCCATCCGTAAATGCTTTGACATACATACCAGGAATTTCTTCTCCTTTGGCAACACAGTCTACTTCACGGATAGAAAGCTCCTGGGAAACGTCAACAAGACGTCTTGTCAGGTATCCGGAGTCAGCTGTACGAAGAGCCGTATCAGAAAGACCTTTACGTGCTCCATGGGCCGACATGAAGTATTCCAGTACATCCAGACCTTCACGGAAGTTGGACTTGATCGGCAGCTCGATAGTCCGTCCTGTCGTATCTGCCATCAGACCACGCATACCGGCAAGCTGTTTGATCTGCTTGTCAGAACCACGGGCTCCGGAATCCGCCATCATAAAGATATTGTTGTATTTATCCAGACCAGAAAGCAGAGCCTCTGTCAAGGCATCGTCTGTTGCTTTCCATGTCTCTACGACTTCTTTGTAACGCTCTTCTTCGGTAATCAGACCACGCTTAAAGTTCCGTGTAATCTTATCCACCGTATCCTGTGCCTGCTGGATCATCTCAGGCTTCTGCGGAGGTACCGTCATATCAGAAATAGATACCGTCATCGCTGCCCGTGTGGAGAACTTGTATCCAATGGCTTTTACATTGTCAAGTACTTCTGCTGTCGCAGAAGCGCCGTGGGTATTGATTACCTTCTCCAGGATCTTCTTTAACTGCTTCTTCCCGACATGGAAATCGACTTCCAAAAGCAGCTCATTACCCTCTGCTTCACGGTCTACAAAACCAAGATCCTGCGGAATAATCTCGTTGAAGAGGAACCGTCCCAGTGTAGACTCTACAATTCCATATTTCACCGTTCCATTCGGTAGTGTCTTGGAGACACGTACCTTGATTCTGGAATGTAAGGTGATCGCCTGGTTTTCGTAAGCAAGAATCGCTTCGTTTACGCTCTTGAATGATTTGCCCTCTCCTTTGGCTCCTGGTCTTTCCTGTGTCAGGTAATAGATACCAAGTACCATATCCTGGGAAGGAACGGCTACCGGACCACCGTCTGACGGTTTCAGCAGGTTGTTCGGTGAAAGGAGAAGGAAGCGGCACTCCGCCTGAGCTTCTACAGAAAGCGGAAGATGAACTGCCATCTGGTCGCCATCGAAATCCGCGTTGAAAGCGGTACATACGAGGGGATGAAGCTTAATCGCTTTTCCTTCTACGAGAATCGGCTCAAAAGCCTGAATTCCCAGACGATGCAGAGTAGGGGCACGGTTTAACATTACCGGATGTTCCTTGATCACGTCTTCCAGAACGTCCCAAACTTCTGTCTGAAGTCTCTCCACCATCTTCTTCGCGTTTTTAATATTGTGCGCTGTACCATTCGCAACAAGCTCTTTCATTACAAACGGTTTGAACAGCTCGATTGCCATCTCTTTCGGAAGACCGCACTGATAGATCTTCAACTCCGGTCCTACGACGATAACGGATCGCCCGGAGTAATCGACACGTTTTCCGAGCAGATTCTGACGGAAACGTCCGGACTTTCCCTTTAACATATCGGAAAGAGATTTGAGAGCGCGGTTTCCAGGTCCTGTGACCGGACGGCCACGGCGGCCGTTGTCGATCAGGGCGTCTACCGCCTCCTGAAGCATTCTCTTTTCGTTTCTTACAATGATATCCGGGGCACCAAGCTCCAGAAGTCTTCTCAGACGGTTGTTCCGATTGATGATTCTTCTGTATAGGTCGTTTAAGTCGGATGTCGCAAAACGTCCACCGTCAAGCTGAACCATCGGACGCAGATCCGGCGGAATGACCGGGATAACTGTCATAATCATCCACTCCGGCTTGTTTCCGGACTCCCGGAACGCTTCTACCACTTCCAGACGCTTCACGATTCTCGCGCGCTTCTGTCCGGTAGCGCCCTCCAGACCTTCTCTTAATTCATGATATTCTTTCTCGAGGTCAATACTTCTTAAAAGCTCCTGAATTGCTTCCGCACCCATACCGACACGGAAAGCACTTCCCCATTTTTCTCTCGCATCCTGATACTCCTGCTCGGAAAGCACCTGCTTATACTGCAGGTCCGTCTCCCCTTTGTCCAGTACAATATAGGAAGCAAAGTACAGTACTTTCTCCAGAGTTCTCGGAGAAAGATCCAGGATCAGTCCCATACGGCTTGGGATACCTTTAAAATACCAGATATGGGATACCGGGGCAGCCAGCGCAATATGTCCCATACGCTCACGGCGTACTGCGGATTTCGTCACTTCAACACCGCAGCGGTCACAGATCACACCTTTATAACGGATCTTCTTATATTTACCACAGTGACATTCCCAGTCCTTGCTCGGCCCGAAAATCCGCTCGCAGAACAGTCCGTCACGCTCCGGCTTTAAGGTTCTGTAGTTGATCGTCTCAGGTTTTGTGACCTCTCCCCTTGACCACTCCAGAATCTTTTCAGGTGATGCCAGCCCGATCTTGATCGCGTCAAAGGTCATCGGCTGATACGTCGCTTCATTATTGTTTCCCGTCATTACGGCACCCCTTTCTATTCTTCGTCTGACATTTCGTCAAAATCAATCGTAAAGTCTTCGTCGTTAAAATCCAGTTCTTCCTCATCCTGTCCTTCTTCAATGTCAACTAATTCTTCTCCCTGGAATTCCTGCTGTGAGAAACCATGCTCGCCGTAGGATTCTCTGTCGCCGGAGTATCTTCTGTCCCCTTCGATGATTGCGTTTAAGTTCGTCTCACCGTAATCGGAGGTCTCCATAATCTCCACTTCTGTATTGTCCTCTCTGAGCACACGGACATCCAGGCCAAGAGACTGCAGCTCTTTTAAGAGCACCTTAAAGGACTCTGGAATACCAGGCTCCGGAATATTGTCGCCCTTGATGATGGCTTCGTATGTCTTCA
>OLRQ01002299.1_pt1 | contig 12076 bp, 10 predicted proteins | sample 1671971 | NCBI WGS metagenome assembly OLRQ01 (sample SAMEA3136631, study PRJEB25190) | human gut metagenome | biome: human gut; feature: human-associated habitat; material: faeces | place: Austria | collected 2013 | reverse complement strand
ACGTACACGCCGCCGGAAAAAATGAATTGCACTTTATTCCGGCATCCTGCCGGAACTCTGCGAGGCTATTTTAATAAGCGCATAAAAACACCCAGAATCTTCGGATTCTGGGTGTTTTTCGTCTTTATTTGACCCGTTTTGCCACGACTACAAACCGGCCTTCCTCGGTGTGGTAGGCGCAGGTGGACAGGGTGAGCAGCTCCTCCCCGTACTCCGCCTTCACACCGGTGACGTACTGGGAACGCTGGGTGACCTCTTTCACATAGGTGTCAAAGTCTGCCTTGTCCTCAGCCTGGATGAAGTCGTAGTAGTGAAAGTGCTCCGTGTCATCCTCCGGATAGGCTTCCGAGCGGAACACGGACAGCACCTGATACTTTCGGTGCTCGTGGATGGTATCGAAGGTGAAAAAACGGTGCTTCCGGTAGAACTCGTGATCCTCGTAGTCCACCAGGTGTCCAAACATATCGCCGTTCTTCATGTGGTGCCCGTAGATGATGAGATTGGTGGAGGGCTTATCTGCATCGCAGTGCTCCTCCAAAAACAGGCAGCCAGCAGAGGCTTCCTTCTCATGAAAATCTCGGTGCAGGTAATACTCTCCGTCCCCTTCCCGCTGCATAACCGGATAGTCGATGGGGGTATCTGGGATGCTTAGCCAACCGATCATGTCTGAGTTCTCGGCGTACAGCTTTTCATAGCGCTTCAAGATGCCCTCGGCGTTCAGCTCATAGGAGTCGTCCTCCTCCACCAGCTGCTTCCGCAGGCCGCTGACCGTCTGCTCCTGCTGGTGGGCGGCCAGGTAGTAGGTGGCCAGGTTCCAGCCACTGTAGGCAAAGATGCCGATAAAGAGCAGCAGCAGGATGATGCGCAGGGCTTTTTTCATGCGCCTCCCTCCTTCTCTTGGTCATGCTGGGCGAAAAAGCGTTTCAGCCGCTCTTGATACTCCGCCGTGGCCAGCAGATAACTCTGCATATGCCGAGCGCCTTTCACCAACAGCAGATCCTTTTCCGCCCGACAGGCGTTAAAATTTTTCACCGTTCCCTCTGGCAAAACAAAGCGGTCATCCAAGCCATGGACAAACAGAATGGGCTTGGTGTTGGTCTCCATGGCCTTCAGGGTCGAATACTCCCAGAAGGAGAACCCTGCCTTCCGGCGGGCGATGTGGTCTGCGATCCACAAAAAGGGCTGCCGAGGCAGGTGCCACCAGTCTTTTAACGTCTGCCCGATCTGCTCCTCTGGCGAGACGAAGCCGCAGTCGGCCACGATGCCATGAACTTGCTCTGGCAGGTCAAACCCGCTGGTCATGAGCACTGTGGTCGCGCCCAGAGAACCTCCCATCAGGTAGATGGGTCGACCTTTGGGGGTGTTGTCCTGAAGCCATCGCACCCATTCCAGACAATCATACCGCTCCAAGACGCCGAACCCCAGATACTTCCCCTCACTCTCCCCGTGGGCACGCTGTTCCACAAAGAGCAGGCTGCACCTCTGCGCCTGCAAGAAGGAGCCGAGCACCACCAGATGTTCCTTCCAGTTGCCCTTCCAGCCATGAAAGAGCACCACGGTGCGCCTGGCGTCAGCGCAGGGCAGCCAGTGTCCCGCTAGGGTCAGACCATCTCGGCTTCGGATGTGAACCGTCTGAAAGGACTGTTCCTCCGCCCACTGTGTCCCCTGCTCCAGCATGGCGCACATGGCCATTACAGTGGGATTGGAGCTAGGCTTTAAGGTTAATTCTGGTTCTGCAAAGTGAAACGCTGTCTCCGTACCAGTACGAAAGAGCAGCAGACAGCTCAGATAGAGTATCATCGCCAGCCCCACGACCACGGCTAACACGATCAGACAGACCTGACCCATGGACATTCACATCCTTTTCTCTTTGTTTCCATGGTTTTATTTTACGATGTTTTTCCCCCTTTTGCAAGTGGAAGGAGCCAGGCAGATGCCTGGCTCCTTCGCTGAGTGTTGGGTTGAATGGTATATGTGAATGGATGAATGGACTTACTTTTTGATGGTGATAGACTTCACGTTGCTCCAGCCGGAGTAGTAGTTGACCTTGCTGACCGTCTTGTAGGTGCGGACGCGGACGTAGTACTTCTTATTCTTGGTCAGCTTGGTGATGGTCTTGCTGGTGCTCTTGTAGCCCTTGACGGTGACCGTCTTGGCGCTCTTGAACTTGGAAGAAGTGCTGTACTGTACCTGATAGCCGGTGACCTTGGTGTTCTTCTTCCAGTATGCCTTCAGCTTTTTGCCCTTGTAATTCTTCACGCCGGTGAGCTTGACCTTTGCCGGATTGACGGTGACGGTGACCTTCTTGGTGGTGGCCTTGTAGTTCTTGGTGGCCTTGGAGGTGATGGTGATGGTGGCCTTGCCCACGAAGTTCTTGGCGATGGTGACCTTGCCATTCTTGTCCACCTTCACAGACTTGCTGCTGGACTTGTAGCTCAGCTTGGCGCTCTCCTTGGCCTTGGCACCCAGTTTGACGGTCTGGGTCTTGGTGGACGTGGTCTTGGTGACGTTCTTGACGGTGATGGGGTTGTTGGGCTTGGTGATCTCCCAGGTCAGCTTCAGGTCAGCGGTGGAGCCGTCCGCCCAGGTGGTGTTGGTTTTGTCGTTCAGGGTCACCGTTACAGTGTACTTGCCCACAGCGGTGGAGGAGGTGGTGCCGGAGATGGTGTAGAAACCGCTGGCGGCCAGCGGCGCGGTCTGCTTTTTGCCGTTGTAGGTTCTGGAACCGCTCACCTTGGGCTGTGCCACCTGAATGACCCGCTTGGAGACGTCGCTCATGTTGAACAGGCCAGCCTTGCCCGCTTTGGCACGCTGGTAGGCGGCCATGGCCATCATGCCTTGGTAGGTGGACATCCCGTTGTACTCGCCGTTCAGGTTGAAGCCCTTCTCGCCCAGACAGTTTTTCAGCATCCAGGACACGGTGTCCTCCATACCGGTCTGACCGGCGGCACACTTGGCAATGACCACATAGGCGTTGGTGCAGCAGGGGTCGTCGCTCTTGCCGCCATAGTTGCCCTGGTCGTCACGGTTGGATTCGATGTACTTCCAGCCGGCGTCATACATCTTCTTTGCGGTGGCGTTGCTGTCCTTGTAGGGAGCCAGCGCGATCATGGCCATGGCGGTCATGTCCACATCGTCTGCGTTATATCCGTGGGAGTAGAAGAAGGCGCCGGTGTCCTGCTTCTGATACTCGGTCAGATGCTGGATGAGCGCTTCCCGATAGCCGTCAGCGGCGGTGTACTTGCCGCTGTCCAGGGCGATAAGACCCCAGATGAGGTCGGAGGACACATAGTTGTTCCAGTTCTGGTTCTCATACAGCCAAGCGGTCAAGTCCTGCCCACAGAAATCGGTGGCATCCAGCCCCAGGGCGGTCAGGGTCAGGATGACCCGCTCGATGGTGGTGGGGACGGTCTCGCGGCTGAGCTTGCCGCTCTGGATGGCGGTCATCACGCTGGCTGCGTAGGTCTGGATGTCCGCATCCTTGGTCTTCCAACCCTGGGCGCCATCCAGGGCACGGATGCGACCCAGCATGACCCATTCCGCACCAAACTGGCAAGTAGTTTCCTTGTCCGCCGTCTGGTAGCCGTTGACGCAGGTAGCGATGGCGTTGGTGGCCTCCTTGGTCAGGTCGGCGGCGGGAGTCTGGTCTGTTACGGTGACAATGCAGACGGGAGGGACCAGAATATCTTCGCTGCCATAGGCGGAGACCACATAGGTACCAGCCTGGCCAAAGGAGAGGGTGGCATCGCCCTTGTCATCGGTGGCAACGTTCAGCTCGTGGAAAGCGCCCTCGTTGTCCACGGTGACCAGAGCAGCATTGGCGGGAGTTGCCGCCTCATTGTACCCCTGTTTCTTCAGATTCAGGGTGAGCGTCTCGCCGGTCTTGACAGAAACGGTGTCCCGGTCAAAGAAACTATATTTGTCAGACCAGTTAGTAGTATCCGCATAGGAAAATGCAGTCAGGGCATCCCCATTCTGAATGGTTTCTTTATCTATGGTTGCCGTCATCGTGTTATTACGATAAAATCCGCCGACACCTTCGGTCCCGCCCCACAATGTGCTGACCCAGCCGCCATTGATAGCAAACCCAGCTTCGCCCTTCTCATAATAAGCCTCGTGGGCAGCCGTCATAGCCTCGTCATAGGTAAACTTGCCGTCCTGATTCCGGTCAGTGACCGTCACCGGCACCTGTGCCATGAGGGTGTCATTCTTGCCCACGGCGATGGCGCCCTGGTTGGCGATGGTCACGGTGACCCGGATGGAATCCTGGTCTGCCGCCCATGCGCCGGTGGCGGCCAGGGACAGTGCCATGGTCAGCGCCAGCAGCAGCGACAACAATCTTTTTTTCATGGTTTTCTTCCTTTCTATTGGTAATCTATGCAGGAAACCGCTCCTTTCAGACCGGTATTTCCACTGCTTCCATGTGGAAACACCCCACCGGTGCTACTACACGTCCTTGCCCATGCCAGAGCAGGTGTAGCTCCACACGATGTTGTCTCCCTCCTGCACCACACAGCTGCTGCAGCCGTAGTTGGGCTGCTTGCCGTTGACGCTGTACACCCAGCCGGACTCCCGACCGCAGTCGAACTCGTACAGGTGGCCGATGCCCTCCACATAATAGCTGCCGTAGCCGCCAGAGTAGGACACCTCCAACTGGATGCCAGCCTTTTTGCAGGTGCGTTTCAAGATGTCATAGACCGTCTCCCCTTCGGTAAAGGGAACCTTGGTCTTTTTCAGGATCACGCCGCTGGCAGGGACGTACTTCTGTTTGGACTCCTTTACGTTGTCCAGATTATCTAGGAGCGTGTGGCACTCGATGGTCAAGGTGCAGCTGCCGGTGCTGGTGGTGGTATCCTCTTCCTCCTGGTGCTTTTTCTCCTCCTCTTGTTTCTTCCGTTCTTCCTCCTGCTTTTTCTTTTCTTCTTCCGCCTTGCGTTTGGCTTCCTCAGCCTTCTTTTCCTCAGCGGCCTTCTGCTTGGCCTGCTCCGCAGCCTCCGCATCCGCCTTGGCTTTGGCTTCCGCTTCCTGCTGCTCGGTTTCTTTTTGGAGCTGCTCCTCCAGCTTCTGCTGGGCTTCCGCCTCCCGACGGGCGATCTCGCCGGTCAGCTGTTCCGGCGTGAAGCACAGCCGCTGGGTGGTCTTTGCCTGCTCCAGTGTGAAGTCGCTGAGCTGCTTAAGAGTCAGTTTTTTCTGCTCCGGTGCGCCCCAGCGTCCCTCCGTCTGCTGAACCGTCAGCCGCTGTTTGGGCAAGACGGTCAAGACATTCTCATCGCCGCCCAAAAAACTGGTCTTGCCGGACAACTGGTCGAAAACAAAGGCTTCTTTATCTACCGACAGGCTCACTGTCCCATCGGTGACCTGGGCGGACTGGTTGCCCACCACAAAATAGGCGGTGCCCTGGGTCTGGGCGCACAGCTTGCCTTGGTTCAGGGTGATCTGGGTTTCGCCGCCGTCCTTTTGTCCTACCAGGAAGGAGGCTTTGTCCCCAAAGGTGAGGGTCAGCGTTTCATTGGAAACGGTCAGCGTCCCCTTTCCCTGCAAAGTCACCGCATCCTCCGCCCGAAGGGTCTCCCCCGCTTCCAGTGCGAAGGACAGCCCGCCCCGCTCCACCAGTGCTTTGCCAGTGATGCTTTTGGCGGTCAGGGACAAGGGCGGGATCTGGACGGTCTGGCCGGAGGAGGTCTCCACTGTCACCGGCGGCGGGGCGAACCAGCCCCGCAGGCTGCCCACCCAATAGACGCCCACAGCGATGCCCGCCACCACCAACAGGGCGGTCAGGGCGCCCAACAACCGGCGCAGGTTGGTCTTGTTCTGTTTTTTCATCCCATCCCGCCTTTCTCTCGATTCCGCTGATCTCGGCGCTCCCGCAGCCGCATCTGAAGCGCCAGCTCCACCGGCAGCAGAGCGAACAGCACATAGACCGCATAGAACATCCCGCTCAAAGGTGTCACTCGGTTCACGATCAGCTCCGGGTCATACCACGCCCGGGTCTGGTTCAGCGCCCAGCCGCACAGGAGCAGCACAATGCCCCAGCCCTCCAGGAGGAGGAGCAGCCGATCCCCGTGTTTGAGCCATGTGACCTGATAAGTGGTTCTCCGCCGGAGAGAATACCCCCGACAGCGCATGGCTTGGACGGTGCGTTGGAGGCTCTCCAGTCCCCAGGTAGCGGTCATGCTCTCCCGTCGGGTCTTTTCCCGCCAGGATTCAGCAATGCCGATGCCTGCTCGTGCCGCTTGGATGCCTTGGCGCTGGCGGCGGAACTGGGGGAGAAATCGGAGCAGCACAGTGCCATATAGGGACAGGTGCGGGAACACCTTACCCGCCGGCACCAGCCGCAGCAGGCTCTCCCACCACAGCACTACAGCCGTCACCCGCACCCACAGGGTGGCGCTGTATACCAGCCCTTCCAGAGTCAGCGGATTGCCCAATAAGTTGTCAATCAAAATGGTGTCCCCAAAGCGGGCAAACACCGCCCACCAGATGCCAATGATAGCGCCCAACAGCAGACTCCACCCCAGCCGCCGTCCCCACTGGCCGCCCAGGGTGGCTTTGCTGACCACCAGGGCGGTAAACAGGGACAGCACCAGAAAGACCGGCTGCTGGAACCAGGCGGTAAAAACCAGCATGGCGGCAAAATACAGGGTAATGACCCCAGGATGATACCGTTCCATACGTTCACTCCATCAGACCATACTTGACCTTTACCCGTTCCAGCTTTTCCAGCACCACAGGGCCGATCAGAAACAGGAAAAAGGCGGTGGCAGCGGCATGGATGACGTTGGCGCTGACTCCGGCCAGGTAGATAGCCAGGGCGGAGTCCACCGTCAGCGGGTCGCTCGTCATGAGGAACAAGCTGCTGGTGTCCAAGATCAGCCCCACCGGCAGCAGGACGCACAGGGCGCCGAACAGGGTCAGCGTCAGCCGGGTGCGGGGCAGCCGTCCCGATCGGAAGCACACCCCTGCCAGCAGCCCCGCCACGCCGAAGGCCAGCATCTGCCAGGGCGTCCACGCCCCTTGGCCGAAGAAGAAGTTGCTGACCAACATACTGGCTGCGCCGCACAGACAGCCTGCCTGGCCGCCAAAGGCGATGCCGGTGAGGATAACGATAGCCGCCGCCGGCTTGAAAAAGGGCACGGCAGCAAAGGCCATGCGTCCTACGACTGCCACAGCACAGAGGACAGCCAACAGCACCAGCTCTTGGGCGGTGGGCTTTTTTCGCTCATAAGAGAGGAAGAACGCTGCCAGGGACAAGAGGAGCGCCAGCGTGCTGACTAGGTAGTAGTTAACGATGCCGTTGCGCCAGCTGACCCAGATGATGACCAGGACAGCTGCCGCCAGGCACAGGCCGGAGAGCGCCTTTTTCCCTTTCATACCATCTCGCTGCATCGGGCTATGACCTCCTCATTTGTCACCGTATCAGGAAACACCGTCCGGCTCATGCGAGCCGCTGCGGTGGTGTAAAATTGGTTTCCGGCAAAGAACTGCCTTGCCGTCTGCACCGCCGTCACGTCCCCATCGAAAAAGAGGGCGGCGTGGGTGGCAAAGCGGGCGCAGAACTCCACGTCGTGGCTGACCATCAGGATGGTGCCGCCCTCCGCCTGGAAGCGCAGCAGCAACTGCGCCAGCTGTTCCTTGTAGAAGGCGTCCAGTCCCTTGGTCGGCTCGTCCAGCAGCAGGATTTTGGGCTGGAGGAGCAGCACCTTGGCCAGCGCCGCCTTTTGCAGCTCACCGCCGGACAGATCGTAGGGGTGTCGGGAGAGCAGGTCGGTGATGCCCATGCTTTGGGCGATGGCTTGGGCCTGCTCTGGGGTGCCCAACTCCAACAGATCTTCCTCCACTGTCTTGCCCACGAACAGCTGCTTGGGGCTCTGAGGCAGCAACGCCAGCCGCTGTTTAAAAAGCTCGCCCTTGCCGTATTTGCCCAGCTTTTTCCCCTGCACCTTGACCCAGCCCCGATAGGGCTTGCACAGGCCGCAGATGCTTTTTAGGAGGGTAGATTTTCCGCTGCCGTTGCCGCCGGTGAGCGCACAGAAGCTACCCTGGGTGACGGTGAAGGTGACGCCGCGGAGGACGTCCTGTCCATCCTTGTCGTAGCGATACCAGACATCTTTCAGCTCTAACACCGGCTCATTGTTCTCACTTTCCGGTGTTTTTCGTTCTTTTGCAGGGGGAATGCTGCGTCTCTCCGCCCACTGTTCCAGCCACAGCCGTCCCGCTCGGACGGTCATGGGACAGGCTGTCCCGCCGGTGACCGTGCTGCCGATCTGCACCGGAGCGGGCAGCATGGGCAGAAGGTCGGATTTTTCTCCCATCAGCTGTCGCGCCACTTCTTCCGGGGTGCCGTTGGCGTGGATCGTTCCCTCGGACAACAACACCACCTGATCTACAGCGGCGTACAGCTGTTCCAGCCGATGCTCGGACAAGATCACCGTCACCCCAAGCTCCAGGTTGATGCGTCGGAGCATCTGAAAGAACTCCCCGGCAGACACGGGATCCAGCTGGGCGGTTGGTTCGTCCAACACCAACACATCCGGCTGCATGACCATGACGCCGGCCAGGTTCACCTGCTGCTTCTGCCCGCCGGAGAGGGTGTGTACGTCCCGATGGAACAAGGCTTGCAGTCCAAAAAACTGCGCCATCTCCGCCACCCGCAGGCGGATGGTCTGCTGCTCCAGCCCCAGATTTTCCAGCCCGAAGGCCAGCTCGTGCCACACTTGGTCGGTGACCATCTGGCTGTCCGGATCCTGCATGACATAGCCGATACGGGTGCTTTGGTCACGAAAGGACAACGCTTCCACCGGCGTGCCGTCCAGGGTCACTTGACCGGTACGGGTGCCGTGGGGGGTGATGGCCGGCTTTAGCTGCTGCAAGAGGGTGGTCTTGCCGCAGCCGCTCTTGCCGCAGAGGAGACAGAAGGCGCCGGAGGGAACGGTGAGGGTCACGGTTTCGATGGCGTTCCGTTCTCCGCCTGGGTACTGAAAGGTCACCTGTTCAAACTGTATCCTGCCCATGCCCGTTCCTCCTCTCTCCTGCCAGCTTGTTCTGCGTCCGCCTCCGCTTGGTGCGGATGCGTTTTTGGAGCTTTTGCTCCTGCCGTGTATTTTGTGCCTTCAGCCCTGCCATCTCTAAGGCACGGGGCCAAGGACCTAGGATATTTTTGATCTGACCCATGACCTCCGGCGAAAAGTCACTCTTTTGGGGCAGCCGTCCCAAGGCTTGCGCCTTCTGGCGCAGCAGGGCAATGCATTGCTCCTGTCTTTCGTTATAGGCCACTCCGCCACCCCTTTCCACAAAAAAAGCCTGTCTTTCCCGTTCTGAGACAGGCTGACAGGCAACACAAGACGCCGGAACCCACCTTGGGTGTTCCGGTCATGTTTGTGGCTCCATCCAGCTTTCCCCTGAACGTATTTCCAAAAACGCCCGCCCGGTGAGTGATCTGGCTATGGGGGCAGTCCCCCTCACAGTAATGGAAGTTGCGCCGGATTTTCACCGGCTTCCCTCTGATCCGCAGCAACTGCGGAACCTGGGCGGGATATTCGATTCTGTTTTCATGATACCAGAGGGGTGGACAGAAGTCAACGCAGAAAAAAGACGTGCTGGGCACGTCTTTCCGCTCAATCTGTCATATTCAAGTTGTCGAACACTTCCATTTCGGTGTACTTGCGCTCCCCTGACACAATGGTTGCTGCGTCCTCCATATAGAACCATCCTTCGGTGCCGTCTGCCAGCTTCACCTGCACCCAGTGCTTATTGTCCGTGGACGGAAAGGCCACGACTGCCTGTCCGGGCTGCGCACAGGAGGCTTGGGCGTTCCGGCTGGGGCTATCATAGAGCGTGATGGCTTTTTTCAGAACGACCTGCTGTTCCGGCTGGTCAATGGGGGTATACCAAGCCTGGGGGGCTTTTTCCAGAACATCCCCCTTGAGCTGATACACAAAAGGCGCCTGCCAATTCTGCAAAAGACTCAACCGTCCCGGCGTGGTCACGTTGCCCTTGCCGTCCAGACTGCTGCTGTCCTGATCCGGGAACCCGGGCACCGTGCCCAAGCTGATCAGATGCCCCTTTTCATAGCGCAGATAAGTGGTGGTCAAATCGTAGCTGGGGCCGTAGTCCAGCAGGCCGATCTCCAGCTTGCCGTCCTTGGCGTTCAGATCGGCCAGGAAGTAATGCTCGCTCTCTGGGGTGTACAGCACTACGTTGGGCACGTTCAGGCTGCTCCCCTCTCGGTCGCTCTTTTTCAGGAACTCCTTGCCGTTGATCTTCACGCTGGACAGCACCGTTTCCTTCCACTGGCTCTGGCCGTCCTTCTGCTGAAGCACCTTGGTGGCGATGGTCAGGGTCTCCCGTTTTCCATCCCCGTCCAAGTCCGCTCGCACTGTTTCCCCCATGGGTTCCTGCACCAAATACCCATTCTTCGTTCCGGGCAGCTCCCCCTTCTTCCCCGGTTGGTAGGGCTTGGTCTCCACGGCAGGGGCTGCGCTGCTGTGGGACGGCAGGTTGGATTGGATAGACATACTCTGGCCGCTGCATCCGACACAGCCCAACAGGGTCAGGCCGGCCAGAAATCCCGCCAGGGTTCTTCCGATTCCGTTCATGGTTCTTTCCTCCTTTGGCAGCCATTGTTCGTTTTCATGAATCACTGTAACACAGCCGGAACAGGATTTCCAGTAAAAAATAGTGTCAGAATTGTATCAAACCAGCCAAATATCCCCTTCCTTTGTTTCCGAATCTTCCAAATCTATCAGAAATGCCTTGACTTTTTCGACGGGATTTGGTATCGTAAGGGCACAGAAAAGGGAGTAGTTGGCGCAGAAATGCGTGTGCGCGGCCGTCAATCTCGATGCTTCCCATGGTGGGCGGAGCATCCGGTGCGCAACCAAGCAGCGAGACTTTTGTTGTATGACATTGCAGCAAAAGGACTCGCTTTTTTTGTTGCAAAATTTCCGTCTGAGAAAGGCAGGATGTAAAATATGGAACTTCTTGTGCAGGTATTGTTATTGATCGTGGGCTTTGTCATGCTGGTCAAAGGCGCAGACTGGTTCGTGGACGGAGCCGCCGGCCTTGCTGACCGGTTCGGAATCCCACAGCTGGTCATCGGTCTGACCATTGTGGCCATGGGCACCAGCGCCCCAGAGGCTGCCGTGAGCATCACCGCCGCCCTGAAGGACAGCGCCGGCATCGCTGTGGGCAACATCGTAGGCAGCAACATCCTCAATGTGCTCATCATCCTGGGCCTCACCGCCTGCGTGGCCACGCTTTCCGTGGCCAAGTCCACCATCCGCATTGAGATCCCCTATATGATTGCCATTTCCCTGCTGCTGCTCCTCTTTGGCTGGACGGGCAATGAGATCACGTTCTGGGAAGGCGTGGGGCTTTGGGTTGCTTTCCTGCTCTATCTGGGCTATCTGTTCCGAATGGCTAAGAAGAACAAGGAGACGCCGCCTGAGGAAGCATCCTCCCGTCCCCTGTGGATGCTGCTGGTGCTGAGCATCATCGGCCTGGCGCTCATCGTCTGGGGCAGTGACGTGACCGTAGACGCCGCCACCGCGCTGGCACGGTATTTCGGCATGAGTGAACGGTTCATTGGCCTGACCATCGTGGCCTTGGGCACCTCTCTGCCTGAGCTGTTCTCCTCGCTCACCGCCGCCCGGAAGGGCAACGCCGACATCGCCATCGGCAACATCGTGGGCAGCAACATTTTCAATATCCTCTTTGTCCTGGGCACCACCGCCCTCATCACCCCCGTCCCCTTCGCCGCCCGATTCACCGTGGACACCATCGTAGCTGTGCTGGTGGGTGTGCTGCTGCTGGTCTGTGTGGCGCGGAGCAAAAAGCTGACGAAGCCGACAGGCATTCTGATGCTGGCCGCTTATGCAGCTTACTTTATCTATCTGCTCCAAGTATAAAGATTCGCCCAAACACAAGCATTTGGGTGAGTTTACAGGCTGGTGTATGCACTCACTCCGCCGGTAGGTTCTCCACCTGCAAAGCAGATGGAGCCTACGCTGCGGCACCTACCAGCCTGAGCAGTATTTTTTCCGGCATCCTGCCGGAACTCTGTGAGACTTTTATAAAG
>OLRQ01002295.1_pt1 | contig 12094 bp, 6 predicted proteins | sample 1671971 | NCBI WGS metagenome assembly OLRQ01 (sample SAMEA3136631, study PRJEB25190) | human gut metagenome | biome: human gut; feature: human-associated habitat; material: faeces | place: Austria | collected 2013 | reverse complement strand
GATGAGCTCCTCCCTGGCGCGGTTGGCGCACTTCTGGGCGGAGGCACCGCCGTAGCCGATGGCGGCGTACATCTCCTCCAGGGAGTTGAAGCGGACTTTTTCCAGGATGTGCGGCAGCATCGTCTCGGTGGTGAGCATGGCGATGGTCAGGCCCAGGCGCTTGATCTCCCCCTCGAACATGGTGCGGCCGTGGGCCACGTTTTCCTCCCGCTTCTCCCGCTTGAACCACTGGCGGATCTTGGTGCGGGCCTGGTTGCTCTTGGCCAGATTCATCCAGTCGCGGCTGGGGCCTTTGGCGTTTTTGGAGGTGATGACCTCCACGATCTCGCCGGAGCGCAGGCGGTAGTCAAAGCCGACGATGCGCCCGTTGACCTTCGCCCCCGTCATGGAGTTGCCCACGGCGGAGTGGATGGCATAGGCAAAGTCGATGGGGGTCGCCCCGGCAGGCAGATTGATGACATCGCCGCCGGGGGTAAAGACAAAGACTTCGTCGGCGAAGAGATCGACCTTCAGCGAGCGGATGTATTCCTCCGCCTCGGTGTCCTGCTGGTTTTCCAGCAGACGGCGCACCCAGGCAAAGGTCTCCTCGGTGCCCAGCTGCTTGTTGCTCAGGCCCTGCTTATACTTCCAGTGGGCCGCCACGCCGTACTCGGCCATGTGGTGCATCTCCCAGGTACGGATCTGGACCTCAAAGGGGATGCCCTCGCTGCCGATGACGGTGGTGTGGAGGGACTGGTACATGTTGGGCTTGGGCGTGCCGATGTAGTCCTTGAAGCGGCCCAAGACCGCCTTGTACATGTCGTGGATACAGCCCAGCACGCTGTAACAGGTGGGGATGTCATCCACGATGACCCGAAAGGCATAGAGATCAAAGATCTCACTGAGCTTTTTGTTCTGGGCGTACATCTTCCGGTAGATGGAGTAGACGTGCTTCACCCGCCCGTAGACCGTGCCCTTGATGCCCTCTTTTTTCAGGCGGTCCTGGATCTCGTTTTGGATCCGCTCCATAAAGGCGGCGTGGGCCTTGGCCTGGGCCGCCAGCTCGTCCGAAATTTCTTTGTAGGCCACGGGGTCCAGGAAGCGGAGGGACTCGTCCTCCATCTCCCATTTCATCCGCTGCATGCCCAGGCGGTGGGCGATGGGGGCGTAGATCTCCAGCGTCTCCAGGGCCTTCTCCCGCTGCTTCTTCTCGGACTGGTATTCCAGCGTCCGGATGTTGTGCACCCGGTCGCAGATCTTGATCAGAATGACCCGGACGTCCTGGGCCATGGCCATGAGCATTTTCCGCAGATTTTCCATCTGCTTCTCTTCCGTGGAGGTATACTTGACCTTGTTTAACTTGGTCACGCCCTCCACCAGGTTCGCCACGGTGACGCCAAAGCGCTTGGCGACCTCCTCATGGGTGGCGTCGGTGTCCTCGATGGTGTCGTGGAGCAGGGCGGCGATGATGGAGTCGGCGTCCAGCCCCAGGTCCGCCACCAGATGCGCCACCTCCAGGGGGTGGGTGATATAAGGGGAGCCGTCCTTGCGGAGCTGGCCGTCGTGGTGCTCCTTGGCGTAGGTGTAGGCGTCCCGCACCCGGTCCTGCTCCTCCTGGGGCATGTTCTTGATTTTTTCTTCCAGCTCGGCAAACCGAGCGGCTAGCTTGTCCTCCATAGGGACTTGATTCTCGGTCGCACTCTCCATAGCGTCCTCCCCTTTCCTGCTGTTATGAGCTTCTCTCTTTGCCCCAGGCGATGTCCTGCAAGTGCTTGATGATGGGCGACTGGAGCAGGGAGACCTTCCCCTGGCCCCGCCGCTTTTGCAGGCAGATGCGGAGCATCCCCCCCGGCTCCGGCTCCATGTGGAGCAGCTCGAAGCTCTCCATCACCTCCAGGCAGATCATCGTCCGCAGGGTGGATTCCCACAGGTCCCCCTCCTGGGCGACCTTCCGGGCCAGGCGAATGGGGTGGTCGATGACCTCCCCCTCCCGGTTGGCCAGGTACCGCCACACGGCGGCCAGCTCCTCCCGGTCCGGGATCATGGCCCGCGCCTCGCAGGGGGTGATGGGTTCCCCACGGGAGTATTTCCGATACAGAGCCTGTTCATTCTGCTGTTTGGCCGTGTAGGCCGGCCGCAGGTCCACCAGGTGCAGCTGCACCGTCCGGGAGCCGCGGTATTCGTTGATCTGGGGGTAAAAGGCCACGTCCGCCTTGTCCCCCACCGCCAGGCCGGACTTGGCACGGGTGACGGAGAAAAAGATCATGTCCACGGTCCGCCCGTCCCGGCTGGCCCGCATCTTGAGATGCCGCCCGCCGCCCACGTCGGTCATGCAGGTGACGGTAACGCCGCTGAGAGAAAAGATGGGCTTGGGGTTGCCCGCGCCGTATGGCTCCAGCATGGACAGGGCCTCGACCTCCTCCACGGTGAGGACGGCGGTGTTTTCGATCTCCCCGTCGATCTTCAAGGTGGAGACGTTGGCCTCGCCCCCGGTGTCCTCCCGGATGAGGTCCTGCATCCGGTGGCGGAAGAGGGGGATGTTGTCCTCCAGGATGGTAAAGCCCGCGGCCAGCGCATGGCCGCCGTAGCCCTCCAATAGGTCCGCGCACTGCTCCAGGGCCGCAAAGAGGTTAAAGCCGCCGTAGGACCGGCAGGAGCCCTTGCCCTTGCCGTCCTCCTGGAGACAGATCATAAACACGGGGCAGGCAAACTGCTCGGCCAGCCGGGAGGCCACGATGCCCACCACGCCCTGGTGCCAGGTGTGGTCGGCCAGGACCAGGCAGTCGTAGGTCCCGCCTCCGGCCAGGCGGGAGAGACAGTTGTTGAAAATATCCAGCTCCACCCCCTGCCGCTGGCGGTTGAGCTCACACAGCTCGTGGGCCAGATACTCGGCCCGCTCGGTGTCGTCCGTCAGGATGAGGTCGGCGGCCATGGCCGCCCGACCCATGCGTCCGGCGGCGTTGATACGGGGGGAGAGACAGTACCCCACGGTGGTGGAGTTGATGGCCCGGCTCAGGGTCCCGGCCTCCACCATGAGGGCGTACAGCCCGCGGCGGCGGGTCTTTTTCAGGTGCTTCAGGCCCACCCGGACGATGGTCCGGTTCTCGCCCAAAAGCTTCATCACGTCTGCGATGGTGCCCACGGCGGCCAGATCGGCGTACTCGTGAAACAGGGCGTTGGCCCGCTTCTCGCCGCCGGAGACGCTGCCCAGGGCCATGACCAGCTTCAGGGCCACGCCCACGCCGGCCAGATCCTTGAAGGGATAGGGGCAGTCTTTCCGGTGGGGGTCCACCACGGCGATGGCGTCCGGGAGCTTTTCTTTGCATTCGTGGTGGTCGGTGACGATCATGTCCACGCCCAGGCTGGCGGCGTAAGCCGTCTCGGCCAGGGCGGTGATGCCGCAGTCCACGGTGATGATGAGGGTCACGCCTTGCAGCGCCAGCTCCTCCACGGCCTGGTTGTTCACGCCGTAGCCCTCGGTGAGCCGGTCGGGGATGTAATAGCGCACGTTGCCCCCCTGCGACCGGAGATAATGGGTGAGCAGACAGGTGGCGGTGATGCCGTCCACGTCGTAGTCGCCGTAGACGGCGATAGACTCCTTGTTGCGCAGCGCCCGCCCGATGCGGGCGGTCGCCAGATCCATGTCTTTCATCAAGTAGGGGTCGCAGAGCTGATCCTCTGCGCTGGACAGCAGAGCCTTGGCCTCGTTTAAATCGGTCAGCCCGCGGGCGCAGAGGGTGGCGGCCACCAGGAGAGGCACCCCCTGGCGCTCCATCTCCCGGCACACTTGCTGGGATCGCTGGGCTATCTTCCACTGCTGATACTTCATGGTTTGGAACCTCGGTTTGATAATTTCTATCTCGCGTTGCCGCCCTGTGCAGGCGGCAGAGAAAAAAGTCAATAGCTATACATATTTTAGAATAGCATAAAACCTCCCTTATCTCAAGAGATAAGGGAGGTTTTCTCACTTTTACTCATATTTTGTGCGATCATACTGGGATAGATTCTGAAAATCTTCCATACGCGCCTTGGCTGCGGGGGAGGGGCTGTCGGTGAGGACGCCGTTCTCCTCCACCCAGCCGGTGGTGTGCAGGACGGGGAGCATGTGCGCCGTCTCCCGCTGGGCCTGCATGTAGGCAGAGCCCTCCCAGCCGATCATCTCAAAGACCTGATTCATGAGGAAGCAGGGGGAGAGATCCGGACCCTGGCCCTGGAAGCTCTGGCCCAGCTGGGTCTTGGCCGCCTGGTTGCCCCAGATGGTGTACCAGGTGGAGTAATAGTTTCGGAAGCCCTGCTCCGTGGTGGTGTCCAGGCTGATGCCCATGCCCTCGTAGATGACGCCGTGGTTGCCCATCCAGGGCTTATGGTCCCCGTAGAGGACCAGCACCACCGGCTCGTCCAGGCTGTCGAGATAGGACATGAACTCCTTGACGTAGTGGGAGGTGTCCTGGACCAGATGGAAGTAGTTGTTCAGGGCGTTGAGGGTCTTCGGGTCATAATTTCCCGTGCAATACTCGCTGCCCCAATAGGTCTTCTCCGTGTTGTAGGGGCCGTGGCCCTGGTAGGTCACGTTGAAGGAGAAGAGGGGGGCGTCGTTGGTCTGGAAGTATTCCGTCAGCCGGTTTTGCAGGTCCGGGAAGAACACATCGTCATAGGCCACGTCTGCGTCCTTCTCCACGAACTGGTAGTAGTAGTTGTCCGTGAAGAGGTAGTCGTCCAGGCCTAGGTTGGGGTTCACGTTTTTCCGGTCGTAGAACCAGTCCCGGCAGGGGTGGGCGCCGTTGGCGGTGTAGCCCTGGCTCTTGAGGTACCAGGCGGTGGAGTCCGTCTTGGTCTTAAAGTCCCCGTGCCGGTTGCCGCCGGTGATAAAGGCCCATTCCGTCTCCGTGGTGCCCCCGGCGAAGATGTCTGTGATGAGATTCCCAGAGTAGCTGGCGGCCTGGATGTCGTGGAAGTCCTTGTACACGTCCGGCGACAGGCCGTCTATGTCAAAGACGGACAGGTCGGCAAAGGCCTCCAGCTGGATGGTGATGAGGTTTACCTTCTTGTCCGCAGGAATGGTGGCGTCGGTGTACTGATTCAGCTCTTCCCGCGCCGCCCGCTCGTCGTAATTTCCCTGGGAATTCATGTAGTCCCCCGCGCTGTGGAAGAAGGGGTAGACGATGCCGGTGGCGGCGTAGGCCTCCCCCTCGTCCTTGGCGTAGTCCCCGGCCAGCTGGGTGTAGCGCTGGTCGTTGGGGTAAATGTAGTTGAAGCAGACCAAGCTGAACATGCCCACGGCGGTCAGGGCCAGCATCCGCACCGTGGCGCGGGGCTTGCCTTTTCCCAGGAAAAACAGCAGGACAGCGGCGGCGATCATCGCCGCGATCCACACCCCCATGAGGGGCGTGAGCTTCACGTCGTACTGCCCGGACATCTGGAACCCCTCCCGGATGCGGAAGAGGTCGGACCAGACCATGGGGTCATCCCGGAACATGACCTTGAAGTAGTTGGCCCCGGTGAGCAGGAAGATGAGCGTCCCCGTCACCAGCACCGCCAGCCAGGAAAGGCCGCTGGCCAGCCACACCAGCCCCAGCAGGAGCAGAATGGGCAGGGTGTTCCAGAAGAACAGGACGGGGCTTCCCCCCCAGCTGATGCCTTCATTCCCGGAGAAGGCCAGGGAAAAGCCGCTGATCATCACGCCCACGGCCAGCAGCAAGAGCAAAGTCAGCCAGGGGGACCGGGGCAGCTGCATTGTTTTCTTCGCCGACGCAGGGTTCCGCGCCGGACGCACGTCAGTTTTCGTTGGTGTCATGGGTCTCGCTCTCCAAATTGCTGTAATAGTTGCCTGCCAGGATGCGGTTGCTCAGGGTGGTCAGGCGGCTGATCTCGGCGGTACGCTCGGCATTGCCGGTCTCGCCGCTGGTGCTGGACCAGTAGCGCTCGCCGTCAAACCAGCTGCCATCGGCAAAGAACACATAGCCGCCCTGGTCCCCCAGGCCGTCGTGCCCCACCAGGAAGGCCCCGGTGGTGTCCAGACCCAGGAGGTTGGCCACGGTGGGCAGCACGTCGGGGGTGGCCGTCACCTTGTCGATCCGGGTCGGCTCGATGCCGTCGGCCCAGATGAAGAAGTCCGTGTGCTGGAGCATGTTCATGTTGTCCACGCCCTTAAGCTCCATGTTCAGGGCGTCGTCCATCATGTAGTAGTTGTAGTGGTCGGCGTAGAAGACCAGGACGGTGTCCTTGTCGTGGCCGCTCTCCCGGAGCTTGTCCATCAGCTCCCCGATGAAGCGGTCGGTCTCCATGGCCCCGGCCACGGCGTAGACGTAGTTGCCGTCGGTGCGTTTGGCGGCGGCCTGGGCAGCGTCTTTGTTCTCCTGGTAGATGACGTTGTCCTCGCCGTAAGGCCCGTGGGCCGAGTAGGTGATGACGAAGGAGAAGAAGGGGCTTTTCTCCGTCATGGCATCGAAGCCGTTGATGAGCTGGCGGTCCAGCTCGTGCTCGTCCATGTTCAAGGTACTGCCGCCGTAGTATTTCTCATAGCCCAGGTTGCGGTGGATGTTCTCCCGGTCGTAGACGTTCCCCTCGCTGTTGTGGAAGGAGCGGGCGGTGTAGCCGGCCTTGCGGAACAGATTGGCCAGGGAGAAGGGGTAGTTGTCGTCGGTGTACACCGAGGTGGGGATGCCGCCGGTGGCGGGCAGGAGGCTGGTGTTGGCCATGAACTCGGTGTTGAAGGTCCCGGCGCTGATATAGGCCGGGGTGTAGTGGTTGGTGAAGGCAATGCTCTCGGACTTGAGCTGCGAGAGGTTGGGCATGTACTCCGACTGGAGCATCCAGGTGTCCAGGGCCTCCAGCTGGACCATGATGACGTTTTTGCCTTTCAGCAGGCCCGTGTATTCGTTGTCCGTCTTGGCTTGCTCGTAGGCGGCAATATAGTCCTCCACCTGCTGCCGCTCGTCGTCGCTCATGGTGTTGGCTGGGAAGATCTGGCGGACGAGATCCCGCATGGTGTACTGGTACAGGCCGCAGAGCTTCAGGGAGTTGGTGGTGTCGCTGAATTCATGGTAGGCGGCGCTCTCCGTGTTTTCCTCGGCGTTGTCCCAGACCACCGTGTCCACCACGGGGAAGAAATGGTAGTTGGTAAAGGCGATGATCCCCGCCCCCAGCACCGCCGCCACCAGGCCCAGGATCACAGACAGCTTCACAGGCTTGGGCGGAATGACCTTCAGCAGACGGCCGGAGGTCATCATCAGCAGGACGGTGACCGTGGCCCCCGCCACCACCTTCAGCGCGATGTGGATGTACGAGGCCTGCATGAAGCTCCCCGTCCCTCCGTAGGTCAGCATGGAGAAGGAGAAGAAGCGGCGGAACATGCTCATAAAGCCGCTGTGGGTCACGGCGATGGTGACAAAGGTCACCAGCGGCACGCACCGCACGAACCAGCGGGGCACCTTAGGCAGGCAGAACACCAGCCCCGCAAAGACCAGCGCCCAGCCCAGAGTGAACAGAAATGCCGGAAGATACCTCACCCCCACGATGCCTGCAGACCGGTAGGTGTAGCGCAGGGAAAAGTCCAGCACAAAATAGGCCAGGAAAAAGGGGATGATGTAGAGATAGGGGCGGATGCCCGGCATATCTTTGGTATACAGCCGATCCTTGGCGAAGCACTGCCAGAAGGTCAGGCCCTGGTCCTTCCCCGGCAGCTTCCGCGCGGCTTTTCGTTGTTGTTTTTCGGCAGATGACATCGGTCGTCTCCTTTCGGTTTCTAAACGCTTATCCTCCGGCGGTCCGAAAAACGCCGGAAGATAACCGCTTGGAAAGAACAAACCACCAGGGGTGGGAGGCCACGAAACTTACGCAGTCCCCCACCCCCTGGGCAGTCAAGTTATCGTACTAGGGAATCCTGAAATGAGGCTTAAAATGCCATCTTCTCCCGGAGGTAGTCCTTCAGCTCAGAGATGGGCAGACGGACCTGCTCCATGGTGTCGCGGTCACGGACGGTGACGCAGTGGTCGCCTTCCTTGTCGGCGTCGCCCACGGTGTCGAAGTCCACGGTGATGCAGTAGGGGGTGCCGATCTCGTCCTGGCGGCGATAGCGCTTGCCGATGGAGCCGGCGTCGTCATAGTCGCACATGAAGTCCTTGGACAGGTCATCCAGCAGCTCCTGAGCGGGGCCGGCCAGCTTCTTGGACAGGGGCAGCACGGCGCACTTGAAGGGTGCCAGAGCGGGGTGCAGGCGCAGGACCACGCGGACGTCATCCTTGCCGTTCTTGTCCTGGCCCACGACCTCCTCGTCGTAAGCGTCCACCAGGAAGGCCAGGGTCACGCGGTCGGCACCCAGGGAAGGCTCGATGACGAAGGGGATGTAGTGCTCGCCGGACTCCTGGTCGAAGTAGGTCTGGTCCTTGCCGGAGGTGGTCTGGTGGGCGTTCAGGTCGTAGTTGGTCCGGGAAGCCACGCCCCACAGCTCGCCCCAGCCGAAGGGGAAGGCGAACTCGAAGTCGGTGGTGGCGTTGGAATAGTGAGACAGCTCTTCGGGGTCGTGGTCGCGCAGGCGCAGGTTCTCGTCCTTCATGCCCAGGTTCAGCAGCCACTTGTGGCAGAAGTCCTTCCAGTACTTGAACCACTCCAGCTCGGTGCCGGGCTTGCAGAAGAACTCCAGCTCCATCTGCTCGAACTCACGGGTGCGGAAGGTGAAGTTGCCGGGGGTGATCTCGTTGCGGAAGGACTTGCCCACCTGGCACACGCCGAAGGGCAGCTTCTTCCGGGTGGTACGCTGGACGTTCTGGAAGTTGACGAAAATGCCCTGGGCCGTCTCAGGACGCAGGTACACGGTGTTCTTCGCGTCCTCGGTGACGCCCTGGAAGGTCTTGAACATCAGGTTGAACTGACGGATGTCGGTCCAGTTGTGGCCGCCGCAGGAGGGGCAGGCGATGTTGTGCGTCTCGATGAAATCCTTCATCTCGCTCTGGCTCAGCGCATCCACGGACTTGCCCAGGTCAAAGTTGTTTTCCTGGCACCACTCCTCGATGATCTTGTCGGCGCGGAAGCGCTCCTTGCACTCCTTGCAGTCCATCAGGGGGTCAGAGAAGCCTCCCACGTGACCGGAAGCCACCCACACCTGGGGGTTCATCAGGATGGCGGCGTCCAGACCCACGTTGTAGCGGTTCTCCTGGACGAACTTCTTCCACCATGCCTTTTTCACGTTGTTTTTCAGCTCCACACCCAAGGGGCCATAATCCCAGGTGTTGGCCAGGCCACCGTAGATCTCACTGCCGGGGAAGACGAATCCCCGGCCCTTGCACAGGGCCACAACTTTTTCCATGGTCTTTTCAGAATTGGAAAGCATCTCTTAACTCCTCCTTCGCTGGTAGCATGTCAGCGATTATTTTCACTCTAAAAATTTGCTCAAGGGGCGGCCTAGCCACCCACAATAGTTCAATTATAGCGAAAAACCCAAGGGTGTCAAGGGTTTAGCCGCCGGATTTTGCCGGAAACCGGCGGGAAGAACCGGCACTTTTTCCACATCCCTGTGGATTTTCGGCCTCTCCCCGTCTCCCAGGAAAATGGCAAGGGCGGCACGTGCTCCGTGCCGCCCTTTCAAAAAAGAGGAAACGCTATGTTTGTTCGATGTATAGACTCAGTAACCAAAGCTCCCGAAGGGCCAGCTGCTGCTGCCTTGCTGCTGCTGTTGCGACTGCTGTTGCTGCTGCTGGCTCTGCTGGTATTCCTGCTGATACTCTTGCTGAGCCTGGTTCTGTTTTTCGGTTTTTTCGGGGGTGGATTCTTCCAAAGTGACCTCGACGGTCTTTGTCTCACCGCTGCGGAAGATGGTCAGGGTGACTTTGTCGCCCGGCTTGTAGTTGCCAATGGCGGAGGTCAGGTCGCTGGCGGAGGTGACGTCGGTGTTGTCGATCTTGGTGACGATGTCGCCGGCCTGCAAGCCGGCCTTGGCGCCGCACAGGTCGGGGGTGACCACCCGGATGATGGCGCCCTGGGGCACACCGTAGGAGGTGACGCTCTCGTCCACATCGGCCACGGAGATGCCCATGATGGGCTTACCGGTCACATAGCCGTTCTTCACCAGGTCAGAGACCATGCTGGCCACGTCGTCCATGGGGATGGCGAAGCCCAGGCCCTCCACGGAGGCGGAGGAAGAATTGCTGCCGGAGGAATACTTGGCGGAGACGATGCCGATGACCTCGCCGTGGCTGTTGAACAGCGGGCCGCCGGAGTTGCCGGAGTTGATGGCGCAGTCGGTCTGGATCATGTTCATCTGGCGGCCGTCGCTCATGGTGATGGAGCGGTCCAGGGCGGAGATGATGCCGGTGCTCTCGGAGAAGGTCAGCTCACCCAGGGGGTTGCCGATGGTGGTGACCTGCTCGCCGACGAGCATATCGCTGGACTTGCCGATGACCACGGGGGTCAGGCCGGTGGCGTCCACCTTGATCACGGCGATGTCGTTCTTCTCCTCGCCGCCCACATAAGTAGCGGTGTATTCCTTGCCGTTGTCAAACGTGACCTTAATGGAGTTGGCCCCGTCGATGACGTGGTAGTTGGTGAGGATGTAGCCGTCTTCGGTGATCACGAAGCCGGAACCGGCGGCGGCGCCGGTGACGGTCTGGCCGAAGACGTTGGTGCTGACAATATCGACGGTGATACCGACGCAGGAGTTGACATACTTGGCGTAGATCTCTGCCGTGGTCAGCTCTTTCGAGGTATCCACAGAGGCCGTGTCCACCTGGGTGGGCGTCCGGTCGCCGGTGTAGATCGTTGTCTCATTCCCGCCGGAGAGACTGGAATAGATGGGCTGGGCCAGCCCGCCCAGCAAAGCACACACCAAGCAAAGGGCCACGATCTTCACCGCGCCCTTCTGCTTGGGCGACATGGGCTTGCGGCTGCGTTTGTTTTTGTTGTGGTGGTTGGGGTCCTCCCCGTTCATGCTGGGGCCGTTGTCCCAGCCGCCGGAGAAAGAGGGGTCGTTGCCCGGAGAAAAGGGATCGTTCTGGAATCCGCCAGACCCGTTGTTGTCGTTGCCGTAGTAGTCCATGGTGTTTGCCTCCTGTCTATCTGCCCTAGTCGGAAAGGGCCACCGGGGGATTGGCCCTGTGTTTTTTCACTGTGGCCAGTATAGCGGGTATTTATGAAGATTTCGTGAAGTCGAAGTAGAAATTTTTTTAACGTTCTGTCTCCGGTTTTTGAATGGGGAAAGTTTTCCACAATTTGCTCTGAATTTGGGGATAAAAATGGGGGCCGCCGATACAAAAAAGGGCGCAAAAAAACCGCTTGACCCAAAGTCAAACGGTTTTGTTTGCGTCCTAGCAATGAAATTACTGAGGGATCTTGTTCAGGCGCAGAGTCATCTTGCTCTTGCGGTTGGCTGCGGTGTTCTTGTGCAGCAGACCACGAGCGGCAGCCTGATCGACAGCCTTGACAGCTTCCTTGTATCTCTTATCGGCCTCGCTGCGGTTGCCTTCGATGATAGCAGCATCAAAATACTTCAGCTGAGTCTTCAGTGCGGACTTTGCGGCCTTGTTTCTAGCGGCCTTTGTCTGATTGACCAGAACACGCTTCTTTGCAGACTTGATATTCGGCAAACCAAACACCTCCTCCGATGGGTAAAATTTCGTCACAAAAGTTCTGTGCGAGAATGTATTGTAGCATAACTTCTTCCATTTTGCAAGTCTTTTTCGGAAAAAATTAAATTTTTTGCATAATGGGTGGGAAATTGCTAAACCTAGTAAAAACCGTCATGCGCCGCCACAATATCTTGTGGTCCGGCAGAAAGGAGCCGCCCATGCACTACGGCAGACGCAGCGACTTGGCCCTGGAAGCCAAGGAGCTTTTCGAGTCCTCCGCCGGGAAAACCACGCAGCTTTCCGGTGTCCGTGCCAGGGAAGAGACGCTCTTCGGCTATCCCCTGACCCGCGTGGATATCCTGGACGAGACCGGGGCCGAGGCCCTGGACAAGCCCGTGGGGACGTATCTCACCTTGGAGTTTCCCGCCCTGCCCCAGGGCCGGGAGGAGCTGCTTCGCGCCGCCCGCGCGGTCGCGGCTCTATTGGGCCAGCTTCCCGGTCTGCCGGACACCGGCCCTGTTTTCGTGGCGGGCCTGGGCAACCGGCAAATGACCCCC
>OLRQ01002285.1_pt1 | contig 12164 bp, 9 predicted proteins | sample 1671971 | NCBI WGS metagenome assembly OLRQ01 (sample SAMEA3136631, study PRJEB25190) | human gut metagenome | biome: human gut; feature: human-associated habitat; material: faeces | place: Austria | collected 2013 | reverse complement strand
CGTCACGAGTCGAAAAATAGAAATTTCTATCCACGCTCTCCTTGCGGAGAGCGACGCCATTGGCAGATGGGGCACAGGCGCGCGCGACATTTCTATCCACGCTCTCCTTGCGGAGAGCGACCAGTTGGCCGCGCGGGATGATTCCATCATGTTTGTATTTCTATCCACGCTCTCCTTGCGGAGAGCGACGTGCGCGGCACCATGCGCGCGATTGAGATTACATATTTCTATCCACGCTCTCCTTGCGGAGAGCGACGATCCGTCAGCGGGATAAGCTCCAAAACGGCAGATTTCTATCCACGCTCTCCTTGCGGAGAGCGACGATGTTTCTGTTGTCGAGTACAAAAAGGCAAAAGAATTTCTATCCACGCTCTCCTTGCGGAGAGCGACGCGCCAATGTAAGAGCGCCCCGCCTCGGAATAGCATTTCTATCCACGCTCTCCTTGCGGAGAGCGACAACGGCAAATACCCGTACCGCATTGCCGGTATGGATTTCTATCCACGCTCTCCTTGCGGAGAGCGACCAACTGGAATGGCGTCCCGCGGCATGCTGATGACAAATTTCTATCCACGCTCTCCTTGCGGAGAGCGACTTAGTAACAACTCACGCCGATAATCACGCCTGCATTTCTATCCACGCTCTCCTTGCGGAGAGCGACCACTCATTCGTGGCGCGTTCCGGGCGGATCGTTCCGTATTTCTATCCACGCTCTCCTTGCGGAGAGCGACAGCCTACGCCAAAAGGAGCGCCGAATGATTGAAGCATTTCTATCCACGCTCTCCTTGCGGAGAGCGACCCGTTATGCTGGCACACCTGGACGCCGCCCTGGACATTTCTATCCACGCTCTCCTTGCGGAGAGCGACATCGCGGACGGCAAGCTGGACGAGGCCGAGAGCAAATTTCTATCCACGCTCTCCTTGCGGAGAGCGACGTCCAGAATATTTCTTTACTTGACATTTCATAAGAATTTCTATCCACGCTCTCCTTGCGGAGAGCGACAATTCAGTACTTCCCGGATTAGCGAAACAATCAAATTTCTATCCACGCTCTCCTTGCGGAGAGCGACCATCAATAGGGGACATCAAGAACACCTCATTTCACATTTCTATCCACGCTCTCCTTGCGGAGAGCGACCGTACATTATGACAACTATAATCTGCATTGTGTAATTTCTATCCACGCTCTCCTTGCGGAGAGCGACCGCACCCAGTCAGCGTCACGAGTCGAAAAATAGAAATTTCTATCCACGCTCTCCTTGCGGAGAGCGACACTTGGCAACGTGGCAGTCGGATTACCTATGTTGAAATTTCTATCCACGCTCTCCTTGCGGAGAGCGACCTCTTCAATGGACGACTTAGAGCCGTCCAAAACACATTTCTATCCACGCTCTCCTTGCGGAGAGCGACCCGCCTGGAATCGCTTTGCTCAACGTCGAGATTTCATTTCTATCCACGCTCTCCTTGCGGAGAGCGACCCCATAGTAGCACCTCCTTACAAATATAATGATATTTCTATCCACGCTCTCCTTGCGGAGAGCGACTGTTTCGTCAGAATTATGAGTGCTTTGAATGGATTATTTCTATCCACGCTCTCCTTGCGGAGAGCGACCTCATGTTGGCAGGCGCAAGCTCAAAAAAATACAAATTTCTATCCACGCTCTCCTTGCGGAGAGCGACAGGAAGACAACCAGCATTAAGCCAATCTTCTGCATTTCTATCCACGCTCTCCTTGCGGAGAGCGACCGATGTTGAATGCCTAAGACTGTAACACCCATATATTTCTATCCACGCTCTCCTTGCGGAGAGCGACCAATAGCCGGACGGATAACATCAAACGGAACAAAAATTTCTATCCACGCTCTCCTTGCGGAGAGCGACATTGAAAACCCCTTGCGTCAAATTGTCAATAGACGTATTTCTATCCACGCTCTCCTTGCGGAGAGCGACTTTTGTGGGTGCTTCGCAAGGTGCCGATATTGAGCAATTTCTATCCACGCTCTCCTTGCGGAGAGCGACGCGAAGTCATCGCAGAGATGACGGAAGACCAATCCATTTCTATCCACGCTCTCCTTGCGGAGAGCGACCATCATAAGAAAGCCCAATCGATGTACCACAATACCATTTCTATCCACGCTCTCCTTGCGGAGAGCGACGAGATACTTTACATACTATATTGGGAGGTTATTAATTTCTATCCACGCTCTCCTTGCGGAGAGCGACCTTGGGCGCGGGGAAGTCGTGCAACGTATGTGGAATTTCTATCCACGCTCTCCTTGCGGAGAGCGACACTTGGCAACGTGGTAGCAGAATTACATATGTCGAATTTCTATCCACGCTCTCCTTGCGGAGAGCGACGGCTTGAGTTATTTCTATATTATCAAGATAACAATTTCTATCCACGCTCTCCTTGCGGAGAGCGACCGAAGTCATCGCAGAAATAACAGAAGCCCAATCCATTTCTATCCACGCTCTCCTTGCGGAGAGCGACTAGGATATACCATTAACTTCCATCCCAAAACCGGGATTTCTATCCACGCTCTCCTTGCGGAGAGCGACCTTAATCTTGCCACCAGTTGACACATCATCAGTCAACATTTCTATCCACGCTCTCCTTGCGGAGAGCGACCTGGTAAGCATGCTCAACCGCCCAGACGGCCAAAAATTTCTATCCACGCTCTCCTTGCGGAGAGCGACGGGGAATAAGCTCCAGGACGGGAGAAGTAGCCAAAATTTCTATCCACGCTCTCCTTGCGGAGAGCGACCCCGGTAAAATCAGAATCCTTAACGACATATTTAGATTTCTATCCACGCTCTCCTTGCGGAGAGCGACGTCAATGGCGGCGTTCGGTCAAATTGTTTCGTCAATTTCTATCCACGCTCTCCTTGCGGAGAGCGACTCTTAGCTTGACACTTCATAAGCGCGGATGTATCATTTCTATCCACGCTCTCCTTGCGGAGAGCGACGCCAAGTATCACCAGATACTTCCTCAACACAATGTATTTCTATCCACGCTCTCCTTGCGGAGAGCGACTAGCGGCAGAATAAGGGATACCGTTCAACTCACGCAATTTCTATCCACGCTCTCCTTGCGGAGAGCGACACTACCACTTATAATGGTAATTTTAAGGCTGGTCAATTTCTATCCACGCTCTCCTTGCGGAGAGCGACACTTTAAGGTACTCGGAGCAGTCAGCACCGCCGAAAATTTCTATCCACGCTCTCCTTGCGGAGAGCGACTTTATATTTATGTGATAAGGTAGATTCAGTGAGTTATTTCTATCCACGCTCTCCTTGCGGAGAGCGACCGTAATTTTGCGGGTGATCCGCCGCCCATACGCAAATTTCTATCCACGCTCTCCTTGCGGAGAGCGACATATTGAACCTTTTCGGGATTGTCCATATGGAGAATTTCTATCCACGCTCTCCTTGCGGAGAGCGACCTGTAACGTCAATATTCATAATATTACCTCTTCCAATTTCTATCCACGCTCTCCTTGCGGAGAGCGACCACGCCCCCCAGCCCCCCCTAGGCAAGAGTTCTATATTTCTATCCACGCTCTCCTTGCGGAGAGCGACTCTAAATCAGATACCGCCACGGCGTTTCCATTATCATTTCTATCCACGCTCTCCTTGCGGAGAGCGACCATGGGCCCGTTAATATTCAGCGTCCAACCACGAAATTTCTATCCACGCTCTCCTTGCGGAGAGCGACATCATAATTTGAACCTCCCGTCCAAGCCCATAGAGAGATTTCTATCCACGCTCTCCTTGCGGAGAGCGACTCCAACAACTCATTGACACCAGCAAGGATGTCATATTTCTATCCACGCTCTCCTTGCGGAGAGCGACCCGGTTTAGGAGTTGGCTTATACCTCGTAACAGAAATTTCTATCCACGCTCTCCTTGCGGAGAGCGACAGCAAAAGTGCACAAAACAGTGGGGCACTTTTGCGCATATGAAACAAATTTTATGGGGATTGCATCTTCATGCTGACAGGCAAGGCTGTATTTTACCCTTTCTGCCCCTGTTTTTTCCATATTTTCTGGTGCGAAGGAATCGGGAATTTTATGATTGCCTTCCCCTCGCACTAAGCAAACAAGATTCCATCCTGATCAAAATCCGGGTGCAGACCCACATGCTCGACTTTGCTTTTGTAATGGTTTCCCAGTTGATAAAAGCGCAGGCTGTCCGATTCCGAATCGATCAGTTCGGTCAATTTTGCTTTGAACATCGTGTATTGCGCGGCATCCAGCAGGCACTCAAATACGGAGTTTTGCACCCGCTGGCCGTAGTCTACACAGACTTTTGCTACTTTGCGCAGCCTGCGACGACCGGCGGCTGTTTCGGTGTTGACATCATAGGTTACAAGCACCAACATAACGGCACCTCACTTCCAGAAAAACGGTGGGTACACTTCCAGGTCGCCGCGCAGAGCACGGGCCAGCAAAAGCGCCTGAACATAGGGCACCAGCCCCCAGGGCAGTTTTTCTTTCAAAAACGGATGGGTGATCTCTTCCTTCTTTTTGTTCTGCCATGCGGTCAGGAAAGCTTTACGGCCATCATCCGTCAGCAGTACGGCACCATTTTCCTGTTTTTGCAGGTGTTTTGCCGTGATGATCTTTTGATTGATGCAGCTGATGACCAGCCGGTCTGCATAAACCGCCCGCAGTTCTTCCATCAGGTCAAGTGCCAGACTTTTGCGGCCGGGGCGCGGGCGGTGCATAAAGCCAACATAAGGGTCCAGGCCCACAGCGGTCAAGGCGGATGCACACTCCCGCGCCAGCATGCTGTAGGCAAACGAAAGCAGCGCATTCACATTGTCCAGCGGTGGACGGCGGCTGCGGCCCTCAAACACAAAATCCTGCTTTTGCTGCAGAATCAGGTCATTCAGGCAGTCAAAGTAGCGCTGGGCTGCCTCGCCTTCCAGGCCGCGCAGCTGTTCCGGATCATCGCTGGTCTGTATCAGCGGCAGCGCGGCGGCCAGCTGGGTGGAGGTGCGTTTCAGTTTTTCGACCGGGACACGCTGGGGATGATCGCGGGTTGCGCGTTCCAGCACCCAGCGTGCGTTATACACTTTACCAAGGATAAAGCTCCGGGCATAGCGACAGCTCTGGGCCGGGTCATCCGACACGCGGTACTGCGTCTGACGCAGCAGCACATTGCCGCGTTCTTCCCCCACGGTGCGGGCCTGAAATCTGCCATACGGGTCAAAAAAGCAAAGGTCAATGCCCCGCCGGGCACAAGCGCCCATCAAAGCGGGGCTGGCACCCGCGTAAGTAAAGCAGACGATGCCTTCCAGCGTATGCAGGGCATAGCGGTGGGTTTCCTGCTTATTGCGGGTAACAACAAGGTTTTCGCCATCCAATGTCAGGTAAGCGTCCTCATTGATGACAAACAGGGTGTTGAGCAGCTTTCTCATGGCGCGCCCTCCTCAATATGCTCCCGCAGATACGCCGCCGGGTCTGCCTGCTGATACAGCGCCGGCAGGCAAAGCTCTTTCAGTGAGCAGGCATTGCAATGCTTGCCGGGTTTGCTTTTTGGGGTATAGCCGCGCGCAAACAGGCGGTTCATCTCATCCGCCATGGTCTGCGCGGTGCTGCGCAGTTCCGGTGTCAGGGAAACATGTTCCCGCTGCCGGGTTTCTTCATAAAAGATTTCCCCTTCCGGCACCTCGCACACCAGCATTTCTTCCAGCGCCATGGCCTGTGCGCAGAGCTGCAAACGGTCGGCATCGTTTACCTTGCTGCGGCCATGCTTATATTCCACGGGCATGGGCTGCCACAGGCCGCGGCGGCCCTGCAATGACACGCCGTTTGGATCCTTGTGAAACTCTACCACATCGCAGTCGCCGGTCAGTTTTAAGCGGTGGCTGACGACCCTCATACCGCGGGCGATCAGCAAATCGCCGCGTTTTTCCGTCAGGGTAACATCATGGCAGCGGGTATGCTGCAGGCGGCCTTCGGCGGTGCGTTGGTTTTCGGACCATTGTTGTTCCAAGTACGCAAGTGCCCATTGACGGCGGCAGAATGCAAAGTGCTGGATGCCAGACATTTGCAGATAGTCATCAGTATTCATCATACACTTCCGGTGTCAATCCGTTCAGGGTATCGCAAGTAATATTATAATCTTCCACCCGGTGTGCTTGTGCCACACTTTCTTTTAGCTCCACATGCAGACAGCGATGGACCTTTGCCGAAGAATACTGTCCGTTTTTGCAGTTATGACGCCACCAATACAGGCGAACAACCTCCATACTTCCATCCGGGCGGGCAGAGGAAATATCGTTTTCAAACAGTGTGCGCAGCGTTTCTTTGATGATTTCTGCATCTTCATCTGTAAAGCCGGTCTTTTCTGCCAGCTGGCAGTTAATGCTGCCAAAGGTTGTGTACACGCCAAAAGCCACACGGTGCTTCATACCCATGGTATCGCTTGACTTCTTTTCGCCAGTCGTACCGTTCACGCTCTTTGTGATCTGGATATCATCGACATCAATCGGGTCCACGCTGAAAGCCGGATGAATAGATACCGGGCCGCGCACGCCAATGGAAACACCATCGCCCTTGGATTCTTTCCCCTTAAAGGCAAACACCTGGCCAAAGCTGCGCACATCCAGCCAGGTTTCACAGGCAGCCTTTGCATAAGCATCTTTATCTTTTTCAGCTTTTTTCACTGCTGGGCAGCCGTCTGCACGGTCTTTCAGACTTTTGAAGCCATCATTGCAGCGGTCGTCCGACTGGACAAACACATTCTGGCCAAGGTCCATCATGCGGTTGCGGATCTTGCGTTTCAGGCACACATCCGAAATTTCACCCAGTCCCTCATACGTTTCGCGCGGGCGGTTTCCGTTCAGCGGGTCACCGTTCGGGTTCGCATGGTTTACAGCAATCACAAGTGCAAAGTCGATTTTATTCTGCAGCACAGCCATCTTTTATTCCTCCTGCTTTTTTGCTTTCGCTTTATATTCTGCATTTTCGGCCTTAAAGTCCATCATCTGGTCGGCATAGCCAACCAGATACAGCTCACCAAGTCTTTTGTTCGTAAAGTTTTCTGTGCCAATCTTATGTAATAATTCTTGCATCATCGCATACCTTTGGCTATCCATTCCGTTACGGTTTTTCATTCTGTTCAGGTACGGATTTAATTTTTTATCCAAAAGAAGTGTTGTTGCTGCCGGGTGCAGAGCAAACGCGGTTCTTAAACGTTCTGCATTTGTCAAACGTTTTTCGTTCTCATTTCCTAGCTGAATCAACGCCCGTCTTTCAATCTGTTCTGCACAGGCTAAAATTCTCCCAAACAAATAGTTTCGGTCTTTAATGGTTTCATCAACATTCATCGGATAATCCACCTTCTTATTTCTATGATAGTACCCACGCACAAGGGCGCAGGCAATGTTTTGTGTTTTTTGTTGTTCCCAATAATCCAGGCCAATGCTGTTTGTTGCCCGATCTACCGCGCTGATCATCAAATCCCGCGGGAAGCGCTCCCCATTGGTAATACAGGGAATCAGTCGTTCGATTGTGGCTTGTTTCAGCTTTGCATCCACTTTTTCGCCATAGGCTGCTTTTGCAATGTCCGCCGGGGCAGGCGCACCAACAAAGACAACTTTCTTGATCTTGGGCTTTTTGCCCAGTTCCGTCGGCTCCTCTACACTGCGGTATTCCAGCTGCCATTGGAACGTATCGTGCCAATCCTTTATATTGGCAAGCAACTTAGAGCCCTGCAGTTCCTGATAGTACCGGATGGACAACCGGCCAGGTGTAGCAGAATCCAAAATCATGACCGCCGTTTGGGAATTGTCCTTCAACTGGTGCTGATACCCCAGAATGGCCCGGTTAAACTGCCGTGCAATTTCTTCTTGGGTATCCGCAGGCAACCTTTCTGTATCTTCCTCAAAATCGTCCCAATCATCGCCTGCTAGTGGATTATATTCCTGGGCAATATCGAGAGTATCCCCCAGCACATTGGGTACTGCTTCGTTCTGTGTTCCCCAAACAAGTACAGTCTGGTCCCCTGTATTTACCCCTTGCTTGCTGACCAACCATCGCAAGGCGCTGTGTGCCTTTTGGGTTGTTTCATAACCAATCGAAAGTGCCTGCGCTGCATCCGCAAAGCGCCCGCGGTAAGTATAATTCGTATTGTCATTGCTGGATATCAGCTTTGCACGGTCACCTGGGTTGCGGATCTTATACGGGCTTAATGTAGAAACCGGCATTTTGATTCCCTGAACTGTGCAATAGTCAATATCTTTTAACTGTGTTTCATAAAAGCGGATAAAGCTTTCTCGGACTGTTGTATCACGCGACAAATCAACATTGTCAACGCGGAACCGGACAAAAGATTCCGTCTGGTCACTACCGGCCAGCGTATCCAAAATAGGGGGCTTGTCTTCTTTGTTTCCCTGCCATTTTGTTGGCAGAGTTCCATTTTCATCTATAAACAAAATATTTGCCTTGACCAGGTCTGCGATCAGGCATTCTTTTTCCAGGTAGTGCAGGACTGTACACACAGCCGGGTGGGCATAAGGAGATGTACACCACGCTTGTAGCTGCTTGTGGTAAAGCGGCCATCCGGATTCTTTACTACCACCAAAAGTGGGATAATCTGCCGCAATATATTGCAGTTTATCCACTAGCGGGTGCGGCACCATGCCGGATGTCCGCGCCGAAGATTCCTCTGTGCAAGGAATGATCGTTGTCCTTTGATCTTGTGCCAGCAAGCCTGCATACTGAAAGTTTCCGTCCTTGTCCAGCTCCACTTCAATGTTGACCTGCTGCGTCGTGTGAGCCACCGGCAGTAGTGGAACTTTCCCAGGCTGCTGCTTTCCAATTTCTGACACGCTATTCTGGTAGGTTTTATAGCAATAGCTAAGCCAGCTCATTCCTGTATCACCTCCCTGTACAAATCATCGCAGTCGCTGACTGTTTCACCCAGCGTAAAGGTCTTCATCTTTTGCGGGTGGATATCGCGCACAATTTCGCATTCTTCCGGGCGGCAAAAACAGATTTTTCCGTTCTGCATTACCGGGTGCCAAAAGCGTTCCTGCATCACGCCTTTCCCGTTTTCGTCCGCATAGGTAATGCCGTGCTCCATTAGGCCTAGGTCCAGGGATGAAACATCATCATAATGCCCTTTTCCCAGGCCAAAAATGCAGGGTTCAATATACCCCTGGCATTCGCGTGTTCCCAAAAAGATATCTCTTCTGCCGCCGCGTTCCAACATACGCTTTGCAATAGCGTAATGTTTGTTTTCATTGCGGTCTTTTTCCAGGTCTGGGCGATGTTCGTTCCATTCAAAATGTGCCCGCACCTGGTAGCAAACATCGGAAAGGTACGTATAGATGGAAAGATCGTTTTTTCCATTGTTATACATAATGGGACGGATGCCTTTGGATTGTCTTTCAATCGGGTTCATCACGCGCAGTTCATCAATTACCCAGGTGAACGTTGGTTTCCAATAGCAGCTTTCATAAATGCCCTTCAATGCCTGGTAGGTGGGCACCGGGTAGCTGAATTTTTCGCCGCCTACGCGGGTAATTGGGTCGCTGAACAGTGCATAACGCCCATATACCTGCATGGATATTGAATTTTCGTATTGCAAAGTCTAACCCTCCTTGTTAAGCAAATTGTATCGGCATAAATCCGGGGCTTGTCTGAATTCCCTTTTCGTCATCGTAATATTCCTTGTTAAGAATTGTCACCGCCCCTTCTTTTACTGTGTACAGTGCGCCTTGATCTGCCAGGCGTATTTTTTCATTTGTTGTAATACCAACGGTAAAGCGTTGTGCGTCCCGCAGCATTTTGGGGGTAAGCGGTTTACTGGACGAAAGTCTTGTTGCCATATCCGCGCCATCTTCCCCATAGGGAACCACCACCGGCGTTGTAATGTCTTCCAAAGCATGGAAATTCCTTTCTGCCGTGGCAAACGCCTGCCGGAGCAAGTAATTGGGGAACTTTTGTTTTCCTGTTGTCTCTTTCCAGGCTAGCACACTTTCCTGATTATCTGACAAAAGGTCAAACAAATTCACTGTTTTTGGGGGAATGTACCCCTTTAATTCAACCGGATCGCCCATCCGTTCCTGTTGTTGGGACTCTGCATAATAAAGCTGGTAGTACCTCAAAATACTTTCCGGCTCTAACAGGTCCGCATCCCTTTGTAATTGCTGCAGCAGGTGCCGTGTGGCTTCCCTGCCGTTGCGCAGTTCCGGAAGTCGATCCAGATTTTCCAGATTGTAGGTTTTAACAAGATACACCGTGCGGCATTTCCTTTCCGCATTGCGGTTGCATCGGCCGGAAGCCTGGGCCACACTGGGCAGCGCAGCCATACTTCGAATGACGCAATCAAAGCTTACATCCACGCCTGCCTCTATCAGCTGACTGCTTACACAGATCAAACGTTCCTGACCGTGTAAGGTGTTTAATTTTTGCTTAACTTCTGCGATAACATCTGCACGGTGCTTTGCACACAGGTGCGTGGTCAGGCAGTAAAGTTGTGTATGTTCCGGCTGGCATTGTTTCAAAGCCTCAAACACCTTTTCGACCGCCGAACGGGTATTCAAGATGATCAAAATGCTGCCATTCTCGTCTTGCTTGCTCCGTACAAATTCTGCAAGTTCTCCTGCCTGAAATCCATTTCCTGTTTCGGGCACTTCAATCTTTGTCCTTCGGAACTGCGCAAAGCGCAGCTGGTAATCCGGGACCAGGTCCACCGGCGATGCAAACCGCAAAGGGTTTGCTACTTCGCTTAGCGCTGGCTGTGTTGCCGTACACAAAACAACAACGCACCCCAAATAGTACGCCAAGAAATTTGCCGCCTGGTTGAACAAGTATGTATGGCAAATGGGCAGGGACTGTATTTCGTCAAACACCAAGATAGAATTTGCCAGTGCTGCCATGCGGCGCACATTCTGCCGCCTGCTGCAAAACAGGGTTTGCAGCATCTGTACCATAGTTGTACATATCACCGGCGCTTCCTGCCAGCGTTCCAGCTGGCGGAGAATTTCGGGGTCCTCTGTATCCAGCACCGCATCCGTATGGTGCTCCAACAGATATTCACTGCCGCCTAATGCCTTTTTGAACTCCTGTACATTCTGTCCGATAATCGACCGGAACGGTGCAACATAGAAAATATGCCGGGCCGAAAGTTTTTTGGCCGCATGCACACAATATCGCAGCCCGGAAAATGTTTTTCCTCCGCCTGTTGGCACATACAAGCGGTAAATACCCTGCTTTGCACATTCGCCTGCTGTCTTGCATTGCTCCGAAATTTCTGCACGCAAGGTATCTATTTTATGTCGGGGCTGCAAATTGTTCAGGAATGTTTCAACATTGCTTTCTATCAGATCCCATGGCGGAAGCTGCTCTGGGGGAAGGCATCCTTCTTGATTATAATAGTTGCCTGAATCCAACCAGTCTGCATCGATTAGGGCTGCAAACAAAAATCTGTGTGCCAACCCCAACATGACCTGATAGATACAAAGCCGCGGCTTCTTTCCTTCCTGCGTTCGGATTTTCCGCACAAGACATTCTACCTCCTGCGCAGCTTTGGCAAACATTTGCCGTATCTCTGTTTCACTTATGCAATCCGCAAAAAAGGCCCGGCAGCTTTCTTCATATAGCTCTTGAGCCTGCTCTGAATACATATGTTTTATCCAGGGTTCTACTCCACCCAGGTCGAAAACATCCATACGTTCAGAGTGATGGGATCCGATTGCCAATGCTGCCATTTGCGCAGTCAAGCGAGAAGGTGGTGAAGCTGTTTCTCCGCCATAATTTTCCCATAGCCACCGCATTCCGGCGCTGGAATGATTGATTTTTTCGTTTGTCTGACCTCTCAGATGTTTTTGCACGTTGCTATGAGATTTCCCAGCGTCATGGAGCCAGCCTGTAAGACGGCCCAAGTTTTCAAGTCCCAGCGGCTGGCACGCCCGTGCGCAGTACTCGGCCACGTTTTCACTGTGTTGTTTTAGGGATTGTATTTTCCAGACGCCATTGATTTGTTTGGTATGACCGAGTAGCATGGTAATCATCTCCTTATATTCTTTATAGTCCTAAATCTTCCAGCCAGGTCTGAACATCCGCTTCTGAAACGCTGGACGAAAACCGGATCCCCTCCAGCCAGTCTCCGGTTCCGGCTGCTTCCTCCAGAAGTTCGCCGCTTTCTCCC
>OLRQ01002283.1_pt1 | contig 12170 bp, 13 predicted proteins | sample 1671971 | NCBI WGS metagenome assembly OLRQ01 (sample SAMEA3136631, study PRJEB25190) | human gut metagenome | biome: human gut; feature: human-associated habitat; material: faeces | place: Austria | collected 2013 | reverse complement strand
TGTCGATGAATTTTCCGATCATAGAATGCTCGCTGGTACCGATCAGATACAAGTCCTCGCCCTCGATCTTGTACATCATAGCGTCCATCTCCTCAAAGCTCATAACGCCGGTAACAACGTTGCTGCGGATCATGAAAGGCGGTACGCAGTAGGTGAAACCTCTGTTGATCATGAAATCTCTTGCGTAAGCGATAACAGCGGAATGAAGACGGGCAATGTCACCCATCAGATAGTAGAAACCGTTTCCTGCTACTTTTCTGGCGCTGTCCAGATCGATACCGTCGAATTTCTCCATGATCTCGGTGTGATAGGGAACCTCGAAATCCGGAACAACGGGCTCGCCGTATTTCTGGATCTCCACGTTCTCGCTGTCATCTTTACCGATCGGTACGGAAGGATCGATGATGTTCGGAATGATCAGCATTCTGGTGCGGATCTCCTCCTCCACCTTCTTCTCCTCCTCGGAGAGCTCGTTCATGCGGTCAGCCTGGCTGGCAACCTGCTTTTTGACCTCTTCTGCCTCTTCTTTTTTCTTCTGAGCCATCAGAGCACCAATCTCTTTGGAAAGTTTGTTTCTGGAAGCACGAAGAGCCTCTACTTCCTGTTTGATCTCACGGTTCTTTTTATCCAGCTCGATCACTTCATCTACGAGATGGAGCTTTTTATCCTGAAATTTATTACGAATATTCTGTTTTACGATTTCCGGATTTTCCCGGACAAATTTAATATCCAGCATTTCTTCTATTCCTTTCTTCGATCCAGTCAGAGAAAAAATCTCCGCTGTAAATAAAAACTCGACGAACAAATCATCCGCCGAGTTCTATCATACCCTATTTTTCAGTTCGCGTAAAGCACCTTTTTTGCTTATTTTCCGGTCTTTTCAAGGTTTTTACCGCTCCAGTTCGTTGTGGGAGTTCACGGCCTGGCGGAGAGCTTCCTTCTCCTCCTCGCCGAGAACCACATAGGATTCTCCCTTCACAATCTCCTTCACATAAGTATAACAGCCGTCGCTGCTGTGGATGGCGTTCATGACGAAACCATTGTTTTCCTTGTCCAGCATGGCCAGGGCAAAACTGAGCTTTCCACCCATTTCCTTGAAGGCATCGTACTTCACGATAGCCACCTTGTTCAGTGTAATATTCTGTACCTCTTTGATCTTCCGGATCTCTTCCATATGATTCCGGCTGTTCTCCTCCAGAATATCCATCTGATTAAACCGGGCCGCAAAAGCGCGTTCCAGGGAAGCGCCATCCATGCCTCTCATGAACATCTTATACTTTTTCATAAATCGACTCATTTTCATGGAGATTTTTATCATATAGATCAGGACGATCAGAAGGACGCCCAGCACAAAAATAATAATGATCCCCGGGTCAATACCGATCGCGTCGAAAATACTGCTTTCCATTTATTATCCCCTTTTTCTTCGGTTAGTTGTCAGGCTTCCTGATGAATCGACTCCAGAAGATCCATGATTCGTTCCAGTTCCTCATTGGAATAATATTCGATCTCTATTCTTCCTTTATTATTCTTCTTATGATTTACTGTGACCTTGGTTCCCAGGATCATCTTGATTTTCTCTTCGATTCCCTTGTAAATGAACTCATTCTCCGTCTTTTGATCTTTTTTGTCTTTTTTCTCTTTCTGGAGATTCTTCATCAGCCTCTCAGTCTCCCGGACGCTGAGTTTTTCATCAAAGATCTTGTTTGCCAGATTGTACTGCTGCTCCTTGTCCCCCACGGCCAGAAGGGCTCTCGCATGGCCGGTGGAAATTTTTTCATCCACCACCATCTGCTGCACCCGCTCATCCAGTTTGAGAAGACGCATGGAATTGGTAACTGCGGTACGGCTCTTGGAAACCCGCTCTGCCAGCTCGTCCTGCTTCAGATCAAACTCGGTCAGAAGACGTTTGAAGGCCATCGCTTCCTCGATGGGGTTCAAGTCTTCCCGCTGAATGTTCTCGATCAGCGCGATCTCCACTCTCTCCTGCTCCGTATAATTTTTGATGATGACAGGAACTTCCTTTAAGCCGGCCAGCTTTGCGGCTCTCCATCTCCGCTCTCCGGCGATGATCTCATAGTAATCATCCTGTTTCTGGACAACCAGCGGCTGAATGATACCAAACTGTTTGATGGAATCAGCCAACTCCAGAAGAGCATCCTCGTTGAAATTTTTACGCGGCTGTTCCCGGTTGGGCTCCACCTCGGTAATCTTGACCATCACTTCTTCTTTTTTGATGACCTTCTCCACAACCACTTCTTTTTTTACTTCCGGTTTGGCAGGCGCTGCTTTTTTATGACCTGTTGAAGGGATCAGGCTGTCCAGTCCTTTTCCCAGTCCGTTCTTTCTTACCATTCTTCCTCATTCCCCCTGTTGATCACTTCTTCCGCCAGCAGACGATAACTCTCCGCTCCTGTCGATCTTGCATCGTATTTGGTGATGGGCATTCCATAGCTGGGTGCCTCAGCCAGCCGCACGTTTCTCGGAATGATGGTCTTGTAGATTTTCTGATCAAGATTTGCCTTCACATTTTCCACTACCTGAAGAGAAAGATTCGTTCTCGCATCGTACATCGTGAAAACCACGCCCTCAATCTCAAGATTCGGATTCAGCCGGTCTCTCACCAGCTCCACGGTGTTCATCAGCTGAGAAAGTCCTTCCAGCGCATAATACTCACACTGTATTGGCACCAGCACCGTATCTGCCGCGCACATCGCGTTGATGGTCAGTGTGTTTAAGGACGGCGGACAGTCGATGATGATGAAATCGTAATCCGCTCTCACCTGGTCCACAGCCTTCTTCAAAATGAACTCTTTCTCCTCAAAACCGGTGAGCTCGATCTCTGCTGCTGCCAGATTGATATTGGAAGAAATGATGTCCAGATTTTCAAAAACTTCTTTCTGGATGCACTCTTCGATCGTAGTCTCTCCGATCAGTAATTCATAAACAGTGTTTTCCACCTCATTTTTTTCTACGCCCAGACCACTGCTGGTATTTCCCTGGGGATCTGTATCAATAACCAGAATTTTCTTGCCGAGATCTGCAAGAGATGCGGACAAATTGATCGCCGTGGTCGTCTTGCCGACTCCGCCCTTCTGATTCGCGATTACGATTGTTCTTCCCATATCTATGTATATTCCCCTTTCTCCTATGACTCGTGTTTCTTATTATAACACTTGCCATTCAATTGTCTACTGGAAATCTTCCTTTATGTTTCACGTGAAACATCTTTTTGTAAAACATCATTCTTGTTTTCACTCCTGCAATGTTTCATGTGAAACATTTTACTTTTTTGCCTTTTTCTCCAGCTCTTCCACTTCTTCCAGCATTTTCCGGAAATTTTCCTGTTTTTTTTCCAGCTGCTGCTCCTCTTCTTCCAGCTTTCGAAGTTCTTCTTTCAGAATCATATTGTTTTTCTGAAGATCTGCCAGCTGTTCTCTTAAGGAACCTTCGCTCCTTCTCGGTGAAAAATATTCCATATCGAATTCTTTTTTCGACTGGATTCTCGCAATCTTTTTATCTATCGTTTCTTTTTCAAGACGCTGCTCTTCTATCTCCGCTGTATTGGCTTTTCTCTGCTCTTCTATCTCATGAAGAACGCTCTTCAAATATTCCCGAACCATCATGGTCTCCTCTCCAAACTGCTACAATACAGTTCAAAAGGTCAGATGCCTTCTCCTGCAAGCAGAAAAGGCATCCGACTTTTTAAACCTATTGTAGCAGATTTTTTTATCCTACGCAATCCGGGTGAGAAAAACATTGTATCAAAGATGGTTTTGGATTATAATAAAGGCAGATTTACGCATGCCCAAATACCAGTAACTATTCATTTTTTTCATACTTTTAAAAGGAGTCGCTGTTATGAAGCATAAACTTAGAAACGCAATAATTTTGACCTCCGTCTGTGTTGGATCTCTTCATATAATCAACCAGCTTATTTCCACCGCTGCTACGGTGAAGAACCTGCTCCCAGTCCGTCCCGGAAAATTTTTCGACTGGAGACATGGAAGGGTTTATTATCGGAAATTCGGTTCCGGAAAACCGCTTCTTCTGATTCACGACCTGGATCCCTCCTCTTCCGCCTATGAATGGAATCAGCTGGAGCAGCAGCTGGCCAAGGACTTCACAGTCTATTCCATCGATCTCCCCGGCTGCGGAAGATCTGACAAGCCGAACATGATCTACACCAACTACTTCTATGTGCAGCTTCTCAATGACTTCACGGAAAAAGTCATCAAGAGAAAAACCAGCGTGGCTGCCACCGGTCTCTCCGGTTCCTTTGTGATCATGGCTGCCAACAACAACGAAAATCTCTTTGACAAGATCTTCCTCATCAACCCGAAGAGCATCAACGCCCTGAATCAGATCCCCAATCCGAAGTCCCGGATCGCGAAGCTTCTGATCAACTGTCCCGTACTGGGAACCACGCTTTACTACATTCTGATGAACCGTACGAACGTGGAATACAATTTCACTGAAACCTATTTCCACAATCCTTTCCAGCTCTCCCGACGGACCGTGGACATCTACCATGAATGTGCCCACCGGAAAGGAAACGGCGGAAAATATCTGCTGTCCAGCATCAAGGGCAACTTTGTAAATATTGATATTTCCCACGCCCTGAAAAATCTGGACAACAGCATCTACATTATCGGCGGAGCTTCCATTCCCGGCATCAACAGCATTATTCATGGCTATGAAACTCTGAATCCTGCCATCGAGAGCGCCATCGTGGAAAAAACCGCTTACCTTCCTCAGCTGGAATGCCCGGAAGCATTCTACCAGACCATGAAAGTCTTCTTCTGATTTTCTTTGTAAAAAAGGCTGCCGCCCGCAAACTCTTGCCTGGGCGACAGCCTCTTTTTTTCTCCGTGCGGAGCTTATTTAATTGGCTCCTTGGAAGGCGTCCCTGCCTTCCGCGGATATTTCTTCGGCGTCTCTTTCACTTTTTCAATCACCACCAGCGTACGGTCAATATCTGTACCTGGAAGCTCAAACCGTACGGTATCCCTGTACTCTCCTCCCAGCACTTTGATGGCCCTGGAAGCCTCTGAAAGCTCCGTATCGACACTTCCGGACTTGTAGGGGACAAACATACCGCCTGTCTTCACAAAGGGCAGGCAATACTCGCTGAGAGACGACAGATTGGCCACGGCCCGGGACACCACGAGGTCAAAGCCTTCCCGGTATTCCTTCTGTTTCGCAATATCCTCGGCTCTTCCGTGAATCGCCGTGATCCCCGTAAGCCCCAGATTTTCAATGACCGCATTGAGAAATTTCACTCTTTTATTCAGAGAGTCCAGGAGCACTACCTCAAGCTCCGGATAAACGATCTTTAAGGGGATTCCCGGAAAACCGGCTCCCGTTCCAACATCCAGAAGCCGCTTCTCTCCTTCCATAGAAACTGCCTTTCCAAGGGCGCAGCTGTCCACAAAATGCTTACTCAAAACCTCCTCAAACTCCGTGATAGCCGTCAGGTTCATGACCTCGTTCCACTCGATGAGGAGCTTATAATACTCCAAAAACTGCTCCGTCTGCTTCTCTGTAAGAGAGATCCCAAAATCCTTACAGCCTTCTGTCAAAATCTTTGTATCCGCCATTCTTCACCTGTTTCCTTTCTATTCTCTTCTCTGCTGACTGAAGTGTTTTCAGCCCCATACAGCCCTTCTTGCTCCTTACCCTCTGTGACTTTCCAGATATACCAGCAGAACCGAAATATCCGCCGGTGAAACGCCGGAAATTCTGGATGCCTGTCCGATGGAAGTCGGCTCATACTCTTTTAACTTCTGCTTGGCCTCCAGTCTCAAACTATAGACATCATCATAATCAATATCCTTCGGAATCTTCTTCGTCTCCAGCTTCTTAAACTGCTCTACCTGCCGTTTCTGCCGCTGAATATAGCCCTCATACTTGATCTCAATATTCACTTGCTCCTGAACATCCGCCCGAAGCTCTGGCCGGTTCTCGTCGATCTCCGCGAGCTCCTCATAGCTCAATTCCGGCCGCCGGATCAGCTCTCTCAGAGTCGTTCCTGATTTTAAAGGCGTGCTTCCGTGTTTCTCCAGAAAAGCCTGCACCTTCTCGTTGGCGCCGATATTCGTGTGCTCGACCCGCTTGATCTCCTCTTCGATCTCCTTCTCTTTTCTGAGAAGGGCCTGGTACCGTTCCTCGGAGATCAGTCCTACCTCATAGCCCTTCTTCGTCAGCCGGAGATCCGCATTATCCTGCCGTAACAGCAGCCGGTATTCTGCTCGCGAGGTCATCATACGGTAGGGCTCCCGGTTCTCCTTCGTCACCAGATCATCGATCAGAACGCCGATATAGCACTCGGAACGATCCAGAATCAACGGCTCTCTTCCCAGCACCTTCATGGCCGCATTGATGCCTGCCACCAGTCCCTGGGCTGCTGCCTCCTCGTACCCGGAGCTTCCATTGAACTGGCCGCCGCTGAAGAGTCCCGGAAGCTTCTTGAACTCCAGAGAGGAATCCAGCTCTTTGGGGTTAATACAGTCATATTCAATCGCATAAGCGTTCCGTACGATGACCGCATGCTCCAACCCTGCCACCGTACGGTACATGGCGTACTGCACATCCTCCGGAAGAGAGCTCGACATACCACCCACATACATTTCATTGGTATAGAGTCCTTCCGGTTCAATGAATACCTGATGACGGTTTTTATCTGCAAAACGTACTACCTTGTCCTCGATCGACGGACAGTATCTAGGGCCTGTTCCCTCGATCATGCCGGAATACAGCGGAGAACGATCGAGATTTTCCCTGATAATTTCATGGGTTTTCTCATTGGTATAGGTCAGCCAGCAGGAGGCCTGATCGATCTGCACGCTCTCCGGGTCTGTGGTAAAGGAAAAGGGCACTACTCTCTCATCGCCGAACTGCTCTTCCATCTTGGAAAAATCAATGGAACGTTTGTCGATTCTGGCCGGAGTTCCGGTCTTAAACCGTCGCATCTCGATGCCGTGAGCCTTCAGGGAATCCGTGAGATAGTTCGCTGCCTGCAGGCCGTTGGGTCCCGTGTAGGTGCTCACATCTCCATAGATGCATCTGGCTCTCAGGTAGGTTCCTGTACACAGTATACAAGTTTTACAATTGTATACAGCGCCGGAATAGGTCTTTACCCCTGTTAATTTTCCATCCTCATCTGTCAAAATCTCCGTCACTTCCTGCTGCCGGATTGTCAGATTTTCCGTGTTCTCCAGAACCTTCCTCATCTCTTTGCTGTACTCGGCCTTATCCGCCTGGGCTCTTAAAGAGTGAACAGCCGGTCCTTTCGACTGATTCAGCATCTTCGACTGAATAAAGGTTTTATCAATGTTCTTGCCCATTTCTCCGCCCAGCGCATCCAGCTCTCTCACCAGATGGCCTTTGGAGGTTCCGCCGATATTCGGGTTGCAGGGCATCATCGCAATGCTCTCCACGCTCACTGTGAAAAGCTGCGTTTTAAGCCCCAGCCTTGCACAGGCCAGCGCCGCCTCACAGCCTGCATGGCCTGCTCCCACTACTACTACATCTACATTTTCCGTGATTGTATTCATAATACAATTTTCCTTTCATTTTGTATACAATGTGCAATATCTCTCAATTTTTTCATTTTTTGCCAGAAAGAAGATCCCGTTTCCACTCCGTACGGAACCAGGATCTTCCCTTCTTTTTTACTATTATTTATGCGATTTTTCAAGAGGTTTCTGCAGGTTTTATTTTCCCGTACAGAACTTGCTGAAGATCTCGTTTACCAGGTCTTCCCCGAGGCTCTCGCCAAGGATCCTTCCCAGGGCCTCGTAGGCGCTCATAAGGTCAATAGAGAAGAAATCCTCAGGCATACCCGCCTCAATGCTTTCTCCTACCTGTATGAGGCTTCTGTGGGCTTCCAGGAGGGCCTGTTTCTGTCTCGCGTTGGTGATATAGACCTGATCATTGAAGGAGAGCTCTCCGCCGAAGAACATCTCCTTCACCTTCTCTGAGAGCCGTTCAAGCCCTTTGTTTTCCAGGGCGGAAATCGGGATGATCTCCGTCTTGTCCACACCGGCCTCACGAAGCTTTTCCACAAGGCTCTCCTCTGTGGTCACAGCCTCAAGGTCCGTCTTATTTAAGAGCACCACGGCCTTCTTCTCCTTCAAAAGCTCCATGATCTCCTGATCATTCTCATCCAGCCTGGTGGAGGAATCCGCCACATAAAGGATTAGGTCTGCGTCCCGCACCGATTCCCGGCTTCGTTTCACGCCGATCTTTTCCACCACGTCCTCGGTCTGACGGATGCCGGCCGTATCCACCAGCACCAGCGTCACGCCTCCTAAGTTTACCTTCTCCTCCAGCGTATCCCGGGTGGTTCCCGCGATATCCGTCACGATGGCCCGCTCCTCTCCCGTGAGCACGTTTAAGAGGGAGGATTTTCCCGCGTTGGGTTTTCCAAGGATTACGGTCCGGATGCCCTCGGTCATAATCTTTCCGTCCTCGGAATTTCTAAGAAGCGTCTCCACCTCTTTTTTCCAGCCCTCATTCTTTTCACCCAGCTCTTCCGGATAGCCCTCAAGAGAAATATGCTCCGGGTCATCCAGGGCAGACTCGATGTGGGCGATCTCATAAAGGATACCGGCTCTCAGAGCCTTTATACGCTCCTGTACCGCCCCTTTCAGCTGTTTGACGGAACTCCTTAAGGCATACTCATTCTGGGCCTCTATAACGTCCATAACGGCCTCAGCCTGGGATAGATCAATCCGGCCATTCAGAAAAGCCCGCTTGGTAAATTCTCCGGGCTCTGCTGCCCTGACTCCATGCTTCAATACAGTCTCCAAAACCCTTCTCACGGCAAAGACGCCGCCGTGGCAGTTGATCTCCACGGTATCCTCCGCCGTGTAGCTTCTGGGCCCTCTAAGAAGCATTACCAGCACCTCATCGATGACCTCCTCTCCATCCACGATAAAGCCGTAATGGATCGTGTGGGAAGGCTGTTCGGAAAGCTTCTTTTTCTTCTTTGTACCGGAATCGTAGATCTGATCCGCTATGTCAAAAGCCTCGGCTCCGCTGATTCTCACAATGCCGATCCCCGCCGGGCTCATGGCCGTGGAGACCGCAGCTATCGTATCACTGTTCATATGAACCTCCTTAAAAAAAGAAGGAGATGCGATTCACATCCCCTTCTCATCTGGCGGCAGCTCTTATCTCTCTCTGCCGTTATTGTTATTATTTTTCAGTGTGACTACCACCTTACGGTAGGGTTCTTCACCCTCGCTGTGAGTGGCCACATAAGGATTGTTCTGCAGTGCAGAATGGATGATCCTTCTCTCATACGGATTCATGGGCTCCAGGAATACCGGCTTTCTGGTGCGTCTCACCTTGGAAGCAATGTTCCTTGCAAGGTTCTCCAGAGTTTCTTTTCTCCGTCTGCGGTAGTCCTCAGTGTCTACTTTTACGCGGACATAGGGACCGTTTCCTTTGTTTACCACAAGGCTGGTCAGATACTGAACGGAATCCAGGGTCTGTCCTCTTTTTCCGATCAGCACACCCATCTCGTCACCGTTGAGATCAATGTTCAAGGTGCCTTCCTCATCAAAGGAGGCCTTGATCTCTACCTGCATATTCATGGCGTTTAAGGTTCCCTTCAGGAAATCCTCCGCTCTCTTGATGGCTGCCTCTTTATCCAGCGGAGCCTTCGCCGGTTTCTCTGCTGCCGGCTCTTTTGCCGGTGCTGCTTCCCTGCAGACAGGCTCTTTTACTGCTTTGACTTCTTCCCGTACGGGCTCCTTCACAGGAGCTTTCGGTGCGGGCTTCGGAGCCGGTTTCTCTGCTTTTTTCACCGGTGTCTCCACCACTTCCTCAAAGTTTTCTTCGGGAGCTTCTTCTTTCTTGCGGGCCATAATGACTGCGGGTCTGCTTCCGAAGCCTAAGAAGCCGGTGCTTCCTTTTTCGACTACTTCATACTCGATATTATCACTGCTTGTGCCTAACTGAATGGAAGCTTCTGTGATCGCATCATCCACCGTTTTGGCTGAGATTCTGATGTATTCCATAGTACCCCTCCTGTTTTTGCTTACCTCTTATTTCTTCTTTCCGGTTTTCTCGTTATACTGCTCTACCATACGGGCTTTTGCCGCGATGCTTCCCGGTTTTGCCGTGTGGCTTTTGTAGTATTCCGTGGATTTCTCCATCTGTTTCTGCCGGGCTTCCTCTTTCTGCTTCTGAACCTTCTCATCCTCTTCCGGATCTGCCTGTTTGGAAGCTGCCATCATGGCCTGCTTGGAGATCGTCTGAGGCGGAAGTCCCATCTTTTTACGCTTCTCGTTGTTTTTCTCCACGTTCTTCTGGATCATCTCATCCAGGTCAATCTTGTCGATCTGTTTGTTTACGATGATCTGCTGAATCATACGCACAACGGCGCTGGCTACCCAGTAGATACCAAGACCGGTGGGCAGGGTGAAACAGAATACAACGGACATCAGCGGCATAACATTGTTCATCATCTTCATGGAAGCTTCCATGGTTCCACCCTCGGAATTGTTGGAAGGCGTTGTTGCTGCGGTGGAAAGCTTCACGCTGAACCACTGGGTCAGACCGGAAAGGATCGGGATCAGAAGAGCTCCGATCACGAGAAGAATGGCTCCGCTCTCCAGGCCGCTTCTGATGATATTTAACGGAGAATCCGCAATATTCAGGCCCAGGAAATAGTTCATGCGGTCCATCTCGCCCTGTGTCTTTGTTACCAGATCAGAGAAATCCGGAAACTTCTCTGCGAGAGTTTCCCAGTCTGTGGGTTTGCATTTGTAAAGTGTATCTACGATAGAATTGGCTGCATAGCCTAATTTCTCAAAGTTAATGTTGTTTACTTTTGCGATCTCTGAAAGGACTTCCTGGCTTCCGCTTGTTGCGAGGATCTTCTCAACCAGCGGCATGAAAGCGTTCTTTACGCTGCCTACATACGCGGGCACATTCCAGATAACACGGTACAAAGCGAACAGAATCGGCAGCTGTATCAACATCTGAACACAGCTTCCTGTGGGGGATACGCCGTATTTTGCGTATACTTCCTTGGTTTCCTCGTTCATCTTCATCATGGAAGCCTGGTCCTGCTTGCCCTTGTATTTCTTCTGGATCTTCTGCAGTTCCGGATTCATTTTCGCGGAAAGCTTGGAGAACTTCTGCTGCTTGTATGTCAGCGGAGTCATGACTCCATAGATAATGATCGTGAACAGAATGATACATAAACCGATATTTTCCACATGGAAAACGCTGCTCAGAAAGATAAAGATGGCATTCATGATGAAGCCGAGCAGGGTGGCTACCGGTCCAATAATGAACGTATTGGTCTTGGTTATTAACATGCTTTTCCTCCTGGATGTTACAGCTGTCCCGGCTCCCCTCGCCCCGCAGCTGCGCTACTCTTGATTTTCGTCTTCCTGGTAAAGCGGATAAAAAACCGCTCAGGGAACAGGATCATACCCTCCGTGAGAAAAGGGATTACACCTTAAGATACGCCACACGGCCAGAAGGGAACCCTTCAGAGCGCCGTATTTCTCGATCGCTTCCAGCCCATACTGGGAACAGGTGGGATAATACGGACATTTGGTACTCTTTAACGGGGAAAGGTATTTTCTATATAATTTAATCATTCCGATTAAGATTTTTTTCATCTTTATTCTCCGACGAAAGCTCCTGAACCAGGTTCTGAAGCTTCATTAGATGCAGAAGCGCACTCTCGATTTCCCGATAGCTTCTGCCCTTTGCCAGTGGTCTTACCACAACCACCAGATCATATCCAGGTTTTAGTGATTTTTCATTCAGACGATAACTCTCTCTAATTAAACGACACATATGATGGCGAACGACACTGTTCCCCACCTTTTTACTGACAGAAATCCCGATGCGGTTTTTTGACAAGCCATTTTCCAGCCGGTACAACACCAGATAGCGGTTGGCCCTGGAATCTGCTGCCCGGTAAACTCTCTGAAAATCCTGATTTTTCTTCAATGACTCTGAAAATATCATAAAAACTCCATACGTTTCTATTAAAGAGAAGAAAAGGCCACAAATATGCGGCCTATGCTGACAATACTTTTCTTCCTTTTGCTCTTCTGGCAGCAAGAACTTTTCTGCCGTTTGCTGTGCTCATTCTTGCTCTGAATCCGTGAACTTTAGCTCTGGATCTTTTTTTCGGC
>OLRQ01002272.1_pt1 | contig 12228 bp, 13 predicted proteins | sample 1671971 | NCBI WGS metagenome assembly OLRQ01 (sample SAMEA3136631, study PRJEB25190) | human gut metagenome | biome: human gut; feature: human-associated habitat; material: faeces | place: Austria | collected 2013 | reverse complement strand
TCTGCGGGATGCCGCGCGGAGCCGGAGCGATGCCGTCGAGGGTGAAGCGGCCGAGGGTCTTGTTGCCTGCTGCCATCTCACGCTCGCCCTGAAGGACATGGATCTCAACAGACGGCTGGTTGTCGGCCGCGGTGGAGAATACCTGGCTCTTCTTGGTCGGGATGGTGGTGTTGCGGTCGATCAGCTTGGTGCATACGCCGCCGAGGGTCTCAATACCGAGGGACAGCGGAGTTACGTCGAGCAGCAGCACGTCCTTGACCTCACCGCCAAGTACGCCGCCCTGGATGGATGCGCCGATTGCTACGCACTCGTCCGGGTTGATGCCCTTGAAGCCTTCCTTGCCGGTGATGCCCTTAACAGCCTCCTGTACAGCCGGAATACGGGTGGAACCGCCAACCAGCAGAACCTTGGACAGATCGGAAGCGGACAGACCAGCGTCGCTCATAGCCTGACGAACCGGGCCCATGGTGCGCTCTACGAGGTCTGCGGTCAACTCGTTGAACTTTGCACGGGTCAGGGTCAGCTCGAGGTGCTTCGGGCCGGTAGCGTCAGCGGTGATATACGGCTGGTTGATGGAGGTCTGGCTCATGCCGGACAGCTCGATCTTTGCCTTCTCTGCAGCTTCCTTCAGGCGCTGCATAGCCATACGGTCGTTCGACAGGTCAATGCCGTTGGACTTCTTGAACTCGTCAACCATCCAGTCGATGATGCGCTGGTCGAAGTCATCGCCGCCGAGGTGGGTATCACCTGCGGTGGACAGAACCTCCAGAACGCCCTCGCCGATATCCAGGATGGATACATCGAACGTACCGCCGCCGAGGTCGTAAACCATGATCTTCTGCTCGGATTCCTTATCTACGCCGTAAGCCAGCGCAGCAGCGGTCGGCTCGTTGATGATACGCAGAACTTCCAGACCTGCGATCTTGCCGGCATCCTTGGTAGCCTGACGCTGCGAGTCGGAGAAGTAAGCCGGAACGGTGATAACCGCCTGATTTACCGGCTGGCCGAGGTATGCTTCTGCGTCAGCCTTCAGCTTCTGCAGGATCATAGCGGAAATCTCCTGCGGGGAGTACGGCTTGCCGTCGATGTTTACGCGGTAGTCGGTGCCCATGTGACGCTTGATGGAAATAATGGTACGGTCAGCGTTGGTTACAGCCTGGCGCTTAGCGACCTGACCGATCATACGCTCGCCGTCCTTGGAAAATGCAACAACAGACGGAGTGGTGCGCGCACCCTCAGCGTTAGGGATGACTACGGCTTCGCCGCCCTCCATAACAGATACACAAGAGTTCGTCGTACCAAGGTCAATACCAATGATCTTACCCATAATAAATACACTCCTTAATAGTTAGGATTTAGTTTACTTTAAAGTTAGGATTTAGTTTACTTTAATTAGTAGTTAGTAATCAGTTTGCAACCTTCACCATCGCATGGCGAATAACCTTATCGCCGATCTGGAAGCCCTGCTGGAAGGTTTCTGCGATGACATTTTCACCGAGGTTTTCATCCTCAACGTGCATAACCGCGTTGTGGAAGTTCGGATCGAATGCGGTGCCTGCGGCAGCGTCGATGACGGTGACGTTAATGCCCTTGAGGCTTTCGGTCAGCTGCGTCATGGTCAGCTCGACACCCTTTTTATATTCGGTGTCGGCGGTCTCTGCCTTGAGCGCCCGCTCGAGGTTATCGTAGGTCGGCAGCAGTGCGGTTACGGCGCGGCTGACTGCATCGGTGTACGCCTGCTCGCGCTCGCGCTGACTGCGCTTGCGGAAGTTGTCGTACTCCGCCGCCATGCGGAGATAACGATCGTTCAGGTCGTTATACTTGGCTTCCCAGTCCGTCGCGGGCTTTGCATCAGCCTTGGCGGTCTCCTCTGCGGGAGCCTCGGTCTTTACCTGCTCCTGCTCTTCCGCCTCCGGCTTTGTCTTTTTGCTCATGTCGTTTTGTGCCTCCGTTTACAGGAAATCAGTGATTTCCGTCTTTTTCATCTAAAAATGTCTCGGCAATCAGCTTGTTCAGCCCTTTTGCGAAGCGGCTGAGCTGTGCGGACAGCTTGGCGTAATCCATGCGGGTCGGACCCACGATGCCGATCGCACCCTGACCGATCTTGCCGATATCGTATTTTGCGTAGATCGCCGAGGTTTCACTCAGCGGGTTTTCACCATTTTCCGGTCCGATGAAGAACTGGATGCCGTCGATCTTGCGGGTGGCCGGCAGCAGGTGCTTGCGGTCGTCCTCCATGTAATCGAGCAGCGTCTGCGCCTTTTTCGTATCGCGGTACTCCGGAAAACGAAGCAGCTTGCTGGCACCGTCGAGGTAAACCTTCTGGTCGCTCAGCTCGGTGATCAGCTCTGCGATGTACTCGGCCACCGGAGCGAGCAGCGCGGTCAATCCCGCGGCGCGGCGCACAATGTCGAATCGCTCGGCGGTGATGCTCGAGAGCGGCAGTCCGGTCAGCGTCTGGTTGAGCACATAGGTGAGCAGTTCGGCCTCATCCTTGGAGACCTCAGCCACCGTGCGGACCATTTTGTTCTTAACCGTACCCGAATCCGTAACTACTACGATTACGAAATTCATCTTATCGACTGCGATGATCTCAAACTGCCGGATGGCGATCTGTGTCATGGCCGGTGTGATAGCAACCGACGCGTAATTCGTCAGACTGGTGAGCAGCTTGCCGGCCTCCTGAATGAGGTGGTCAAGCTCGCGTACCTTGGTAAGCACGCTGTTCTGCAGTGCGTTTCCGTCCTCCGCATTGTCGGCCGGACGCTCCATCAGTTCATCCACATACAGTCGATAGCCCTGCGGTGAGGGGATTCGTCCCGCAGAGGTGTGCGGCTTTTCGAGGTAGCCCATGTCCTCCAGCTCACTCATCTCATTGCGGATGGTGGCGGACGAGAACGGCAGCTCGTGTCCCTCGGTCAATGCCTTGGAGCCGACCGGCTCAGCCGTGCGGATGTAATCGCCGATAATGGCTTTGAGTATTTGCTTTTTACGTTCCGAAAGCTCCACCGAAGCAGACTCCTTTCTTTCGGTTGTTAGCACTCCATCTCCCCGAGTGCTAAACTTAATTTACCACCACATACGGGCAAAGTCAAGTGCTGTTTGTGAACAATTTATGAAAATTTTCATTCTTTTCCTCGTACCTTTTGCACTAAAACGGGGCTGTTCGCGGCATAAAACGAGGTTTTCAGCCACTTTTGAAAATCCAGTTTTTAGCACTCTTCACATATCTTCACGCACTTTCACGCGAAAATGTTGTACTTGTGATGTACTGTGCAGTGTGCTTATCCTCGCATTTTCTTTTGCGCTGTGGCACGGAGAGTGCTAATATCAATGACATTTTGCGATTTTGCCATCTTTTCAGCAGCCAGTTCCTTGTTTGCGTGTCCATAGACGGTCAAAATCTGAGTGGGTGTTTCATGCCCCATCACCGCTTGCAGTTCTTTCAGGCTCATTTTGTCCATATATTCCGTGCAGAACGTGTGTCGGAATCGGTGTGGAAAAACGTGCGTGATTGGATTATTAGGGTGCTGCTTGTTATACTTCTTCTCAGCCCACGCCATTTTTGAAGAAATATTCTCGCCTACCATCGGTTTTCCGTCCTGTGTGAAGAACAGGAAACCGCTATATCCATCTACCACAGGTTCTTCCATCGGTGCATTACGGTTCTCCAGCAGATGTTTGAAGCAATAATAGGCGTTGTCATTCATTCCGATACTGCGGTTGCCCGCTTTAGTCTTTGGCAGGTGGATAAAGTATTTTCCCTCACGCTTTTTCAACTGCTTGTTGATAAAGATTCTCCGATTTTCAAAATCCAAGTCAGATACCGTCAGTCCGCACAGTTCACTTACACGAACGCCTGTGAACAACAGCAGCGCGAACATATCAAAATACTTAGAATACGTTTCATCGTTCCACAGGAAAGTCAGCCAGTTCCGCTGTTCCTCAGCTGTCAACGGTGTGCGTTCCTCTGTATCGTTTTCAAGCACTTTGTTCATTCGGATTTTGAACGGATTACGCACGATAATTTCATCCTCAATCGCCATATTGTAGGCCGCTTTTAACACTGCAATAACACTTGTGATAGTCTTATAGGCTCTGCCGTCCTCGTGCATTTTGCCAATCAGATTTTTCACGCTCGAAACTTTAACGTCCATAATTTTCTGATGAATGACAGGCTCTTGCTCGACCATTTTCAGCCGTGCTCTGTAATTCTTGATTGTAGTATCTCGTCTTCCTGTCAGTTGGGCAATATACTGATCAACCAGTTCATACACCGTGATATTCGCAGAGTTATAATCAACGCCGCTGTCAAGTTTCTTCCACAGCTCTTTCTCTTTCTCACGCAGTTTGTCAAGTGACATTGAAGAAAAACTCTTTCGTTCTTTGGAATACGGGTCGATATAGCTATACTGATAAAGCCCACTCGCCCGTTGACATTCACCTTTTTCAAGACCTCTGCCTTTGTTGTCTTTTCGCTTTCCAGTCAATAGTTTATCTCCTTTCCTGCTGAAAAGCCCCAAGTATGACAGACACAGTATAGCATAGATGGGGCTGAATTGCACTACTTTTCCCAGATTACGCAGAATATGCCTGATTGATATATTCCAAGAACTTTTCGCGCTTAATCATGTACTTATTCCCTACCTTGAATACAAACGGGTTATTTCTCCCCCCTGTCATTCTGCGAATGGTATTCAAGCCAATACCCGTTGCCATTGATGCCTCCTTAATCGTCCACAACACTTTCTCCATGATGGATACAACATTATCATTGCTGTTCTGGTCGTTATTGGTAGTATTCTTATTTTCGTTCATGTGAATCTTCTCCTTTTAATCGGTTGAGTGAAATACATCTACTCGCCCGCTCGTGTGCAGGCGGCAGGTGTGAAAAGTGTAAATTGTGCCCGTTACCGTTATACCAAAAGTGAGGTCATCGTAATTTGTACCAAATTTCTGTTGACACTGCTTAAAGTCCGTGTTATATTGAGAGTGTAGAGAATACCAAATCTAACGAACGTCACTTGCAATACAGGAGGTAACAGAACATGAGTATCTACGGTTATTGCCGCATATCAACGCCCCAGCAGAATATCGAGCGGCAGGAACGCAACATCAAAGCCGCCTATCCCGATGCGGTTCTGGTCAGTGAAGCCTACACCGGCACCAAGATTGAGCGCCCCAAGTGGTCACGACTGCTGGCCAGAGTGGTCAAGGGTGATACCATCGTTTTTGACAGCGTATCCCGCATGAGCCGTGATGCAGCGGACGGTTATGCAGCCTATGAGGACTTGTACAGCCGAGGTGTAACGCTGGTGTTCCTCAAAGAGCCGCACATCAACACAGACACCTATCGCGCGGCTATGAGCGTATCGCTCCCCAAGACAGATACCAAGGTCGATATACTGCTGGATGCAGTTGAACAGTTCATGCTTGCACTCGCCAAAGAGCAGATACAGCTTGCGTTCGACCAGTCAGAGAAAGAGGTCAAAGACCTGCATCAGCGCACGAGTGAGGGCATCAAGACCGCCAAGCTGAACGGCAAGCAGATAGGCCAGCCCAAGGGCGCGAAGCTGACTACCAAAAAGAGCATTGCAGCCAAGCAGATTATCAAGCAGCACGCTAAAGAGTTCGGCGGCAGTTTGTCCGATCCTGAGGTTATCAAGCTGGCTGGTATCAGCCGCAACAGCTATTACAAGTACAAACGAGAACTGACAGAGGGTGAGGGCTAACGCCCTCATTCCCGTTCCGCTCACGCTCCACTGTAAAGTGTATATTACGCGGACAGTCCAGCAGAGAACGGCGGTTCATCCGCGAATGGGTCATCTTTATTGGCTATTTCTGCATTTACCGCCGCTTTCAACTTGCTTTTATTCGGCTTAGGAACATAAGGTGGCAGATTATCTTGTGCATACTGGTAGTTCTCCAGATACTGGTACAGACACCTTTTCAAACGTCGAACGTATTTTTTCAGCTTAGAAAAACTGACCAGATTATCCCGTGTCAGGCGTTCTTCATCAGGGCGTGAACTGTTGTAGTCAGCGATAGCCTGCACCACGTCAATATTGCCGCGTAGTTCACGAATCAGCGCATGAAGCTGTTCAGATGATATGATGCACTCGCGGTTATATTGCAGCCACGTTTTCCAATGCTGAGGTGGCATTCCACGCGATAATACGTCATGCCGCCAGCGTTCGAGTAATACGTTTGTGAGGTGTTCAACCAGCGCGTTATAGTTGTCCGCCTTGCAGGTGTGGGTCAGCAGCGATATAATGCGCTGAATCCCCGCTTGCACTGTACCGCCTGCATCCAGACAGCGCAGTTCCAGCCGTCCATTGATACCACAGTCAGGGTATTGCAGTGTTTTGTGATAGTATGATGCTTCAAACTGGCATTGGTCGGTTGTACTGTACTCGTTAAACTTAACGAACAAATCCTTGATTCTATCCCCATCAAGCGGGATTTGACTTGTTAAACCGTTGTTGGATAGCCCATATTTCAACGCAAAAAGCTGTAACAATACGCTGTTGAGCGCATAAAGTGCCATATAATCGCGGGTATAGTTGTCAAATGCAAAATCTACTCGTTCCACGCGCACTTCCTGATTCTCAGTTAAATCACGAAAAACAGCGGGCATTTTATCAGGGCTGACCAGCATATAACTGTTTCCGTGTGCTCGTACGCTCGGACTGAGTTTATAGTGGCATACACCATCCCATTTCCCATGATATGTGACAATTTTGCGTATTGTATTCAGATAAATGTGGCTCACTTGCAGCGTATGCACGCCGCACTCGTGCTCACCGTCGAAAAGTGTTGCTATTTCCTTGTTTGTTATGCTCATTCGCTTTTATCCTCCGTTAAGTTGTGAATGTAATAGCGGTTTGGCTTGTACCCGCCAAAATTTACGCGCGTAATCAATCCGGCCTGTGCTAACTTTTCAATCAACCGCACTACTTTAGCCAGTTTCCAGCTAAAATCATCGACAATCTCATACATGGTATAGCAGATGTATGGCTTGCCCTCATCGTCATACCAGCCGTTTACATCTGACAGCGCCAATCGTTCCACCATCGCGCTGTACAGCAACTTAGTATCGGCGGACAGGTGATTGTATCGCGGGTCACTCAATAACACGCGCGGCACGCGGATATACGGCAGTTCATTATTGACAGGCATGGAATTTTTCATTTTTTCTTTCCTCCAAAGTTCATTATTCATTTAATGTTAAACCTCTTCTTTCCCGTCTGGCTCGTTCCGAGTTTTCGGAAAACAGCTTTCGCGGCTCTCCGAAGTTTCGGGAAACGTGCCTCTCGATGAAAAATTTAGGTTTTCTTGAATTTTCTCGAGCGCACGAATCAAACTCGAACGTGGGAATGAGCCAAAATACTTGACTTCTCCCACACTTGATGGTAATATTGCTTTGAATAGTTGAATCACAATTTTCTTTCATAATTGGCTCAGAATCGCCCAGAATCGTTTCCGGTACTTGCTCGTCAAATGATACGTCAGATGCATCAAAAGCGATTACAGTGCATTCTCGCAGGATTATGGCATTTTCGCACTGTCTATCAAATTGTAATTGCTCTCTTTCTGGTCGTTGGTCGTAGTTGGTCATTGTGAATCGCTGGCTGAACTCGATAACAAAACGTTATTGACCTGCGGCACTGTTTCGGTACTCGATAGCGAAGCGCTATTGGGGTACGGTAAATCGCCGGTACCTTTGCAGGCCGAACGATAAAGCAGCGTTGAGATGGAGAGCCACACCGGGTAGGGGTGCGGCTCTTTGTTTTGCGCAAATTTGAGCAAAAGTGCGGCGGATAGGGTTTTGCATGGTTTTGTGCGAAAGGGTGTAACTATTACTTACACCCTTGCAGTTAGAGCCACTCTCCCCTAAATCGGGGTACTGGTTTTCACCGTAGCCTTGCGCTGACCTTGCGGCCTGAAAGGGATCGTATTCAGGTTACGCCCCTTTGCACGTTTATAACAGCGGGTGAGTCCCTGTTTCAGGGAGTCATCAATTCGGTGACACCTTGTTCGGTCAGATTGGAGCGGCAAGGGGGGTACCGTTTCGTTACCCCCTTTCTCCAATTTTACCGCAGAGTTGGAAAGGGCTACCCAGCCCGCCAACAACAGCCGCGCGGCATAGTCAGCCGGAGAGGGGGCGTTGCTTTGACTGCCCCTTCCATTCCACTATGGTTATGCGCGCGTATTTCAGGTTTTGTCAGGTTTTCGACCGCCGAACCTGCTCATTTTTGAGTAAGTTGCCTTTTAAGGCCTCCGAAACCTCCGGATATTCCCGTTTTGGGAATTTGGTTTGTTTCGCGGTCTGCGATTGGTGTGCGCGGACTTGTCCGGTGCGTGGCGCGGCAGGTGGGGGCTATATCCGCAGCCGGTCGATCAGCAAGCGGGCGGTTTTGTCGCTCAGTTCCGGCGGCGGTGCAATGTCATTCAGCACAGCAGCATATTGCCGCAGCCGCGCTTGTTTGTCCGGTTCGGGGGTAATGGCGGCAACAATCGCCTGTATCTGTGTCCAATCCATACTGTTATGTCCCCTTTGGTCGGATTTCGATAAATAATCCGGTTTCCAGTTCCAATGCCAGCGTGACCGCGCCGACTGCGCCATGTCTATGTTTAGCAAGGGTACATTCTACGGTTGCCGGTTGTCCTTCGTTTAACGGTTCTGCGTTGTACATATCCGGACGATGCAGCAGCAGAACACCGTCTGCGTCCTGTTCGATCGCGCCGCTGTCGCGCAAGTCTGCAAGGGTGGGTTTCTTGTCTGACCGCTGTTCGCTTGCGCGGTTGAGTTGCGCCAGACACAGCACCGGCACGCCCAGCGAACGCGCAAGGGCTTTCAAATCACCCGAAATAGCGGTGATTTCCTCGTAGCGGCTGTTTTGCCGTCCCTCCGGTTTGAGCAGACCGAGATAATCAATCACGACCAGCCGCAAGCCCTTGACCTGCCGCGCCAATGCCCGCACATCGGAAACCGTACAGCGCACTTGCTTGTTGAGATAGAACGGATAGCGATTCAGCTTTTTCAGGCTCTGCGCTACGCGCCGCATTTCCGATTCGTTGAGCGTCCCCATCAGCAGCCGACTGGACGGAATACCGGTATCTCGTGCGATACGTCGCGCGGTAATCTGGTTTTCGTCCATCTCCAAGGTGACAAAAAGCACTGCGCCGGTATTCTGTGCTGCGGTGTCGGCCAGTTGCAGGGCAAGCGTTGTTTTACAGCAGCCAGGGCGCGCCGCCATGATGTACAAACCGCTGTCCAGCATACCGCCGCTGAACAGCTTATCCAGTCCGGCGAGGCCGGTCGGCACATAAACCGCCCGCCCGCTCGTCCGGCGGTCATAGAAATTATAGAAATCCACTGCTGCCGTTGTGCTATCGATCAGGCCGCCGGTGCTGCTTTCGCCCAAATCGTCCAGAGCCTTTATCGCGTCACCGGTAATACTGTTTGGTTCGTCACCCGTTCGCGCCCGTTCTGCGATATTCTCACCCAGTTGCGACAGGGTGCGCAGTTGCGCCGCCCGCTTGATAGAAGAAACGCTCTGGTCGAGTTTTGAACCGCTGTCGGCAACCTCCATCAATTCAAACAGATACCGACGTTCTATGCCGTCCTGCTGTACCAGATTAGCAATCGCGGGCGCGTCCGGTGTCTTGCCGTCTGCGTCCAGCGTGCGCGCCGCGCGGAAGATACAGCGGTTGGCATCGCCCGCAAGGTCGGTTTCGTGCAGGGCGTTCAGCACTGTTCCCCACAGGGCGCAGTCACTCAGACACGCGCCCAATACCGCGTTTTCTGCTGTCAGAATGTCAGTCGTCAAGATATACAGCCTCCTTTGTGCCGTCCGGTTTGATAATCATCTGTAATTTGGGTGTAGTTGGCCGAGCGGGTGCTTGTCCGTCCGCTTGCCCGCGCCTTTCCCACGTTCGCACTGCGGCTTTCCAGTTTTTCATTGTGTCCTTGCCGAGTTTCCAGCCGCGCGCCTCGTAGTAATCAACGAAATGCTGTGCATCAATGCCGTTCCCGCGTTCGGTGCAATAGGTTTGCACCTCCCCAACAGTGGGCGGTTTGAATGATTTGCTTTTGACGGGTGTGCGCACACTCTCTCTATTATCTTCTCTATTTATTATTCTATGGTTGGTGTTTTCACCAATAGGGTATTGGTGTTTTTGACAAGGGGTATTGGTATTTTCACCTATACCCACGTTGTTTTCACCAATGGGGTAAATGCACCGTTTTCCGCTTTGCAAGTCTTTCTCTAACCGGATTAAATTGAAGTCTGTCAATTCAGAAACCAAACGTGAAATGCGGTCTTTAGAAACGCCCAGTCTTTCAGCCAGAAAGCGATTATTCGCCCAGCAGAACCCGTTCTGCGTTAAGGACAGTACCAAGCCATAAAGCAATACTGCGCGCGGAGATAAGCGGGTATCACGGTAAATGCGTTCGGGAATCGTGATGAACTTATCGTCCATCGAATCACCAACGTTCATCAACTCTGCGGATACCGCCCACGGCCTGCACCGGCGTTTCCTCCGGCGGATTTTCCAGATAGGCAACCAGCGCGTCAAAGTTCAGCAGTCGGCGTTTACCGCTACCGACTGCAACGGACGGAATTGCGCCCTCGTTCATAAGCTGCTTGATAAACCGCAGCGTTACCGGCGTTTCAGGGTCGAGGCGGCGCAGTTCCGCAAGGGCTTGGTGAGCAAATCTCATTCGTACCATGGGTTACGCCTCCTTTGTGATGTCAGCCGATAAATCAAATACTTGTGCCGGGTCAGTGATATGCAGCACGCGGCACAGCTTGCGAATTTCGGACAAAGTAAAATCGCTGTTTCCCTTTATCTTGCGGGAAAGCGTATTGCAGTGCATTCCGATCAGGTTTGCAACTTGTCCCTGTGAATATCCGCACTCTGCCATTTTTGCGCGTAATAGATTGTGTGTCATGGGTCATTCTCCTTTCAAGAAACGGTTACGTTCGTCATTTCCCACATTTGTATAATACGCTGCTTTAGTGATGTTGTCAACAGAATTTGAGAAAAAAGAAACGGGGATGTTGCATTGTCTTTGTTTTCAGTGTATACTATCACCAAAGGAAGTGAAAGCCATGAAACTTAAAGATACAATAACCGAAACGGTGAATGAGGGTGTTCTCCGTAATTTCTCGCAGAATATGCAGCGACGCAGAGCGCAGCTTGGTTTATCCTATCAGGACTTAGCTAATCGCACCAGTATGAGTAAATCAACTTTACAGCGATACGAAACCGGCGTAATTCAAAATATTTCTCGCAATAAATTGGAAGTTCTTGCGAAAGGGTTGAACCTGACTGTCGAACAGTTGCTTGACTGTGTGGACTACAAAACCGTATCCCGAAACGGTATGGCGGTTTTCATTGAGCACCTTTCGTGCTTGGGCTATGAAGTTGAAACAACCGAAATGCCGATAGATGAACAGTATACTTATTCATCGCAAGGCATTGAATTGGAAGATGACGGCAAGCCGGATATTGTTTGGATACGCCGCCGCCGGGATAACAAATGTTTTCAAACCTCGTGGGAGCAACTACACAGTTTGAATGATGAAAACAACGACTTTTTAGAGTTTTTGTTAAGTAAGACCACTAACGCCGCGCCGGTTATTGACCGTCCGGAACAGTGGTATTCGATTGACACTACAGACGAATAACGAGGTGATTATTCATGCCCACCATCACCCAGCGCGGCGACACCTACAAAATCACCGTTTCCTGCGGCTACGACCTTTCCGGCAAGCAAATACGCCGCCATCTGACATGGAAGCCCGAACCCGGCATGACCGCACGGCAGATCAAGAAAGAACTCGGCCGGCAGACAGTCCTTTTCGAGGAGAAATGCCGCAACGGGCAGGTGCTGGACGGCAATATCAAGTTTGCGGACTTTGCGGAAAAGTGGTTCGCGGACTACGCCGAAAAGCAGCTGCGCCCGACGACAGTTGCGCGGTATCGTCTGCTCATGCCGCGCATCAATGCCGCAATCGGCCATATCCGCCTTGACAAGCTGCAGCCGCATCATCTGATGGAGTTTTACAATAATCTCAGTGAAAGCGGCGTGCGTGAGGATACGCGCTATTGCAGTGCGGTTGATTTCAAAGCCCTGCTCAAAAAGCGCAGCATGACCAAGCGGGCATTGGCAGAGCAGGCAGGCGTTTCCGTCTATGTGCTGGACAGTGTGACACGCGG
>OLRQ01002263.1_pt1 | contig 12294 bp, 10 predicted proteins | sample 1671971 | NCBI WGS metagenome assembly OLRQ01 (sample SAMEA3136631, study PRJEB25190) | human gut metagenome | biome: human gut; feature: human-associated habitat; material: faeces | place: Austria | collected 2013 | reverse complement strand
TCCGGCGTATATCGTTTGTTTGGTACTCCTTTTGGCATAGCAAAACACCCCACTTCTTAGATAGTATATCATACTGTCTAACAAATGGGGTGCAGTTCACATTGCGGAGCTTTGGGGTGTTTTTAGTTCGATTAAGAAAAGTTAAGTATACATATAGTTGCCAACATTGTATAATAGTATCATCTGACAAAGGTAAAAATCAGAGAAGGAACAGCTATGGAGATCAGTCAGTTTTTCATAAACGGAGATATAAAGGGCGCCATCGCGTACATGCGCGAGCACGAGGAATTCAAAGACATTCTTCCCGCGTACACCGCAATTTTTGAAAACTGCGAATACCGCAGCTATGACATACCGGATGCGCTCAACGACATTCTGCGCTTGTATCAGATATATTTCCGTGATGTCTTTTATTGCGGCTTGCCTGAGCCTGAGGCCGCGTACAAGCTGCTGACAGGGCTGAGATTGCTCCTGAATATGCCTGACGCGGACGAAGAGCTTCTGGCCGAGCGGCTTCAAGCGGCGTTTGAAGCAAATGGCTATCATGCGCTTTTGGGGAAAACGCAGGGCTACTACGGCCCATATGTCTGGCGGGAAACGGTTCCGACCGTCTACCGCGTCGAGCTGCCGGACGGGGCGGCGGAATATACGGTCAACATTCTCAAAGGCTTCGTATTCCGGAGCTGGATGGATTATCTGACCTTCGGCAGGTACGGTACGGGTGGCTGGGCTTCACCCGACGGCACGATCAACTGCGTCGAGCAGGCGTATGATTTTGAGAGCGAACGTTTCCTTGTTTCCCTGTTGAAGCATGAAGCGCAGCATGCCATGGATATGAAACGATTCCCGAAAATCACCCCCGCGGAGCTGGAATACCGCGCGAAGCTTGTGGAACTGCATTACTCCGGCGATCTTGGTCTGCTGCAAAAGTTTTTATCGGAAGCGGACGAGAGCAGAACAGGCGACAGTCACGCGGCAGCATCAGCGAGAATCAGACGCGAGTTTGCGGGCACTGATCAAGCAAATCTTCCCTCCATTCAAGCACGGGCACGCGAACTGCTCCACGCGCATACAAAAGAGCTGGAAGTAAAATACGGGCATTAAAAAACCGGCGTGACTTCAAGAGTCACGCCGGTTTTTTGCGTACACGCCGCCAGAATTCCGGCTCTTTTCATCAGCCCAGCAGGCCGTATTCGGCTTTGAGCTGCAATATGCGCAGGACGCTCTCGTCGATGCGCTCCTCGCTTATCTCTCCGGCACGAACCGCGTTCAGGACGCCGTCGAAGGACGCGGCGTAATCGTACGGCATGAGGATTATATCCGCTCCGGCCTTGACCGCAAGCACGGCGCTTTCGGCGGGGCTGTAATTCTTGGTTATTGCGCCCATGGCGAGCGAGTCTGTGATTATCACGCCATCATAGCCCAGCTCCCCGCGCAGCCTCTGCGTGAGCAGTTCATACGACAGCGAGGCGGGCAATCCGTCGTCCGTGACCTGCGGCAGAGTTATGTGTGCCGCCATCAGCATATCCGTCCTGTCGAGCACGGATTCGAACGGGATAAGCTCGCAGTCCAGCATCTCCGCCCAGCTCTTGCCGAGCGAGACATAGCCGTTGTGCGAGTCGCCGGTCGTGTCGCCATGGCCTGGAAAATGCTTGACGCAGGTCATTATGCCCGCGCTGTGCAGCCCGTCCACCGCCGCCCCGACCATGACCGCGACCTGCTTCGGGTCACTGCCGAAAGCGCGGCTGCCGATTATGACGTTGTCGGGATTGGAATTTGTATCCGCCACCGGTGCAAAGTCGAGGTTGAAGCCGTACTCTCGCAGATATTCCCCGATGGACGCGTACATATTGCGCACAGCGTCCTCGCCCGCGGCGGCCTCGGCCTGCGCCCCGTCATATCTGGGCACGTCAAAGGCCGCGGAACCGGCGACGCGGGATACGGCACCGCCCTCCTCGTCGGTCGCAATGAACGGCGCAAAGTCGGATTCGTCCCGCAGCGCCGAGATGAACGCGTCGAGCTGATCTGGATCCTGAATATTTTTGCCGAACAGGACAAAGCCGCCCGCCGGACGGAGCGCAAGCTGCGCCGCCATATCCCCGCTCAGCGCTGACACACCGTACTGCGATGCGTCATGAACCTGCTCCGGCGTCAGGTCGGTGTCCAGCGATTCGGGGCGGATAATGAACAGCTGGCCGACCTTCTGTTCAAGAGTCATGCCGGCAAGCAGCGCGTGCACGGTGTCAGGCTCCGTATCTCCGCCGGAGACCTCCGGCGTGTCGCTCGGCTCTATTATTATCTCGGCGCTGCCAGGGTTCGGCTCGACCGTGGGTGCGGGCGCAGGATCAGCCGCGCCGCAGCCCATGAGGAGCATCAGCGAGAGCGCGGTAATGAATGCAGAGAGTTTTTTCAAGGCCATGCCTCCAGAATGTTAGAATGGATAGCATGTATGATACGCCAATATCCCCCCGCTGTCAAGCGCCCATACCGCGCGGGCGGCGCAGCATGGCGTACTGCTTTATATCCGTATCGGGAATTGCTGAGACATCCGCCGTCTCGAAGCCGAGGTGCATGTATATCCGTGTATTGATCTCCTTGTGCGTTTCAAGATAGAGTGGAGCGCCGCAAGAAAATATCGCCAGTCATCGCGCCCCTGTGTCCTCCCGCCGAGCAGATACCTTATAGACGGATCGTCATGGAAGGCTGCAGCCATGAGCCGCGCGGCTTTTTCCAAATCGCTCTTCCGCACGGAATATGCACAGCCGCTTAAGGCGTCCGCGAGGCTTATATCGTTTGAATCGTTCATTTAATTTTACCTCCAATGAAAAAGAGCCGATAATCCAGAGATGTTCTCGTGGGTTATCGGCTCAGGCTTTATTATATTCTGCCAAAGCTTGTTGTTATTTTGCCCATAATATGTTATTATATTGTTGAAATATAACAAACTTGGAGGTTGAAGTCTTGGAGTATCTTGCCCATATTGCTGATGACGGCAGAGTACAGACCGTTTCGGAACACCTTCGCGGCACGGGCGAACTCGCCGCGGGTTTTGCCGCACCGTTCGGCGCGGCTGACGAAGCGCGCGCCGCCGGGCTGCTGCATGACATCGGCAAATACAGCGCCGCATTCCAGCAGCGGATCCGCGGAAGCGCCGTGTCCGTTGACCACTCCACCGCCGGAGCGCAGGAAGCACGTAACCGCAGGGACCTGCCTGCGGCGCTTGCCATCGCCGGGCACCACGGCGGTATACCCGACTGCGGCAACCTTAATGATGCAGCCGACGATACGACCCTCCAAGGCCGTTTAAAACGTAAGCTGCCGACATATGACGAATGGCAGCGTGAAATCGCTCCTCCATCTGCCAAGCCTCCCGCATGGGCATTGTCGGGCAGCACCACTGCCGCGTTTTATACGCGTATGCTGTACTCCTGTCTGGTAGACGCCGATTTTCAGGACACTCAGGATTTTATGGACGGCCAAGCCGCGCCGCGCGGCGGCGGCGAATCAATATCCGCACTTCTCGAAAAAGTGAGAGCGAAGGCCGCGGACTATCTAGCAAATCCCGAAAGCCCGGTTGCATCCCAGCGCAATGCAGCGCTTCGCGCCTGCATGGAGCGCGGCGCACAGTGGGAGCAGGGTATGTATACGCTTACCGTGCCCACCGGCGGCGGCAAAACCTTCGCTTCTCTGGCATTCGCGCTGGAGCACGCAGCGGCGCACGGCATGTCACGCGTGATATACGTCATTCCATACACTTCGATAATTGACCAGACTGCCGGCGTGTTCGCCGAGCTTCTCGGCGAAGAAAACGTTCTCGCCCACTACTCCGCCGCCGAATATCTCCTCGCAGAGTCGGGAGATCTGACCCCCGCGCAGTATCGCAAGCTGCTTGCCAGCGAAAACTGGGATGCTCCCATTGTTGTCACAACTGCCGTACAGTTTTTTGAATCGCTCTACTCGAACCGCAGCAGCCGCTGCCGCAAGCTGCACAATATTGCAAACAGCGTGATTATTTTTGACGAGGCGCAGACTCTGCCGCAGGATTACCTCCTGCCGTGCCTTTCGGCTATCGCCCAGCTCGTGGAGCACTACCATGTCACATCCGTGCTCTGCACGGCCACTCAACCGACGCTTGCGCCGCTTTTCGCGCGCATCGCGCCCGAACTGACACAGCGCGAAATATGTCCCGATGTTGCCGGAATGTACAGCGCGCTGCGCCGCACCGAGATACGCGATCTCGGCAGCATCTCCACTGACGAGCTTTGCTCTCGGCTGCAGGCACACGAGCAGGTGCTGTGCGTTGTGAACCGGCGCAAGACGGCGCAGGAGCTGTACGCCGCTCTGCCATACAGCGGCAGCTACTGCCTCACCACGCTGCTGTGCGCGGCTGACCGCAAACGCCAGATAGACGAGATACGTGCCCGGCTCGATGCTGGTATGCCGTGCCGCGTAGTCTCAACGTCGCTTATAGAAGCGGGCGTCGATGTGGACTTCCCCGTCGCCTACCGCGAACAATGCGGGCTTGATTCGCTGCTGCAAACCGCCGGACGCTGCAACCGCGAGGGACGCAATGAGCCCGCGGACAGTCTCGTGTACCGTTTTCGGCTTGACGGGCAGGCCGCGCCGCAAATGCTGGCGCAGAATATCAGCGCCATGAACTACGCTGCAAGGCGGCATGCCGATCTGTCCTCGCCTGAGGCAATAAAAGCTTATTTCAACGAGCTTTTCAACCTCCGCAGCCCTGACCAGCTCGACAAAAAGCACATACTTTCCATGATAGAAAACGGCGTCAGCGGCTGTATACTGCCGTTTGCTCAGATTGCGGAGCAGTTCAAGCTCATCGAGACGCCCACAAGAACCGTATATCTGCCGCTCGGCGCTGGCGCTGAGCTGTGCCGACAGCTGCGCGGCGGGAAGATGAGCCGCGGACTTCTGCGTCGTCTCGGCGTATATTCCGTTGAATGCTACGACGCGCAGTTCAAAGCGCTTGACCGATCCGGCGCGCTGGAGCTTCTGCCTGACGGCTCGGCGATACTTATCGACATGACGAAGTATGATCCGAAAACCGGTCTCGCGCTCGACGCGGAAACCGGATTAGGCTTGTTTATATAATGAAACGCAAAAAGCAGCGAAGAATGTACCTCCGCCGCTTTTTGCGCTAAAAATTAACTAATTATTTCAATCCTCACTCAAAAGTTTCACTTCGAGCGACTATATTATAGTATACCTGCAATCGGCTCCAAATTCAACTATTTAAAATATTGTAATTATGCTATTGACAAATGTCAAAAACTGTTGTATTATCCAATCACAGGGTTTTAAATATTAATTAATTGAAATCAGAAAAGGAGGTAGTTTTGTGGCGCAAAAGCATATAACAGTAAGCGCCCTGACCTGCAGCGGAAGGAGGTGGTGCGTATGTCTATGCTGATAGAGGTCTGGGGCGATTACGCCTGCTTTTCCCGCCCGGAGATGAAGTCCGAGCGAGTGAGCTATGACGTGATGACCCCGTCCGCCGCGCGCGGTCTGGTCGAAGCCATCTATTGGCATCCCGGTCTGAAATTTACTGTGGACCGCATCTACGTGCTCTCCCCGATCAGGTTCACCAACATACGCCGCAACGAGGTCAAGGCCACGCTTCTCGCTTCCGCGGCGCTGAGTGCGGCAAAGGGCGGCACACCGCCGGTACTGTACACCACGCAGGAGATACAGCAGCGCGCCGCGATGGTGCTTCAGGACGTGCACTATGTTATCGACTGTCATTTTGACCTGACGGGCAAAGCCGCCCCAAGCGACAATCCGGGAAAGTTTCAGGATATCCTGCGCCGGAGGCTCGCCAAAGGGCAGTGCTATCACACGCCGTACTTCGGCTGTCGGGAATTCCCCGCCAGCTTCCGCGAGTGGCAGGGAGGAACCATTCCCGCCATCGAGCTGACGCAGGATCTCGGCTGGATGCTGTACGACATGGACTACTCCAATCCGAAAGACATAAAGGCGCAGTTCTTCCGCGCGCGGCTTGACCGCGGCGTACTCGACTGCCGGAACGCGGAGGTGCACACATGATATTACAGGCTCTGACCGCGTACTATGAGGCGATGCTGAAAAAGGGCATCGTCGCCCCGCCGGGCTGGGATGGAGCTTTTAAGGTCAGCTTCTGGCTCGAACTAAACGACAGCGGCGAGCTTATCGACGTCATCGACCAGAGGCACGACGAACAGCGCGGCAAGAAAACCGTGCTCGTCCCTCTCCCGATGAGCGTCCCCGCTCATGTCAAACGCTCCTCCGGCGTCGCGGCAAACTTTCTCTGCGATAACTCGTCCTATATTCTCGGCGCAGATGAGAAAGGCAAGCCTGAGCGCGCTGTGCAGTGCTTTGAAGCATGCGCCGCGCTGCACCATAAGCTGCTGGACGGCGTCGATTCTCCGGCGGCACGGGCTGTGCTCGCATTCTTTGACACTTGGCAGCCGGAACTCGCCGCCTCACATCCGCTGCTTGCCGAACACCGGAAAGACATCACCGACAACGCAAATCTCGTATTCTGCTACGATTATGCCGACGGCCGCCGTACTGTAACCGAGGATCCGGCGATTAAGGACGCATGGCAGCGGCATTATTACAATACTGACGCGAACGCCGCAATGGCGCAGTGCCTTGTTACCGGGCAGACAGCCCCCATCGCCGCAACACACCCTGCCATAAAAGGCGTGCCCGGCGCACAGAGTTCCGGAGCCGCGCTCGTATCGTTCAATGCCCCGGCCTTCTGCTCCTATGGTCACGAGCAGGGCGGAAACGCCCCGGTAAGCGAATACGCCGCATTTGCCTATACCACCGCACTCAACACACTTCTCGCCGACCGTGACCGTGACCGCCGCAAAATCATAGGCGACACCGCCGTAGTCTGTTGGGCGGAAAATGCAGATAATGCCGCGGCGGACCTTGGAATGGATGCCATATTCGGTATTCCGGAAGACCGCGGCGTGCAGGAGTCCGACGTAACGGCGGCGCTTAAAGCCCTTGCCGCGGGGAAAAGCTGCGATTGGCTGGATGGGCTCATCCTCCCCGACCAGCATGTATACTTTCTCGGTCTCGCGCCGAATGCCGCCCGGCTCTCCGTGCGCTTTTTCCTCCGAGACAGCATACGCCGCTTTGCCGAGCACATAAATCAACACCGCGAAGCGCTTGAGATCGTCCGTCCGGCAAATGACCCGTGGGAGGATCTTCCTGTCTGGAAGCTCGCGTGCGAGACAGTCAGGCAGGGCAAACGCCCCTCCTCCAGCAGTGTGGGCGATAACTCAGCCGCTAATAAGGACACCATCAATCAAAAAGAGCGCAACCCCTCCCCCGCTCCGCAATTGGCCGGTGACCTCATGCGAGCGATCCTCACCGGCTCCCGCTACCCCGCCACGCTGCTCAACGGCGTGACGCTCCGCATCCGCGCCGAGCGGGAAATCACCCGCGGCCGCGCCGCAATAATCAAAGCCTATTACACAAGAAACCGTTCAAAATATTGCCCTGAGGAGGTACTTACCGTGACACTCAACGACGAAAGCGAATATCTGCCCTATGTTCTCGGACGGCTCTTTGCCGTGCTGGAGGCCGTGCAGGACGCTGCGAATCCCGGCATCAACACTACTATCAAGGATCGCTACTTCAACTCCGCCTGCGCTACGCCCGCCGTCATTTTCCCGACCTTGATCAAGCTCGCTCAGAAGCATCTGCAAAAGCTTGATACGGGTAAGAGCATCCACTATAACCAGCAGCTTACGGCACTTATGGGCATGATTCACGAGGGCTTTCCCGCCCGCATGACTCTGCCGGAACAGGGGGCATTCCAGCTCGGCTACTATCATCAGACGCAGAAACGCTATGAAAAGAAAGATAAGGGGGAAAACTAAAATGTCTGAAGCTATAAAAAACCGCTATGATTTTGTGATCCTGTTCGATGTGGAAAACGGCAATCCCAACGGCGATCCCGACGCGGGCAATATGCCCCGCGTTGACCCCGAGACCGGTTACGGCCTTGTGACCGACGTATGCCTCAAGCGCAAAATACGCAACTATGTTGAAACGCTGAAAGAGGACGAGGACGGCTACCGCATATACATCAAGGACGGCGTTCCCCTCAACCGCAGCGACAAGGCCGCAATAACCGCCCTCGGCATCTCTGAGGATCTCAAAGCCGCGAAAAAGGACGATAAATATATAGACCGCAAACTGCGCGACTATATGTGCGCAAATTATTATGATATCCGTACTTTCGGCGCGGTAATGACGACGTTTGTAAAAGGCGCGCTCAGCTGTGGTCAGGTCAGAGGCCCTGTGCAGATTGGTTTCGCCCGCTCCATAGACCCGATCGTCCCGCAGGAAGTCACCATAACCCGCGTTGCTATCACCACCGAGGCCGACGCAGAAAAGAAGGGCACCGAAATGGGACGCAAGCACATTGTGCCTTATGCGCTCTACCGCGCAGAGGGCTTCGTCTCCGCGAATCTCGCCCGCAAAACCACCGGCTTCTCCGAAGACGACCTCGCGCTGCTCTGGCAGGCAATACTCAACATGTTTGAAAACGATCACTCCGCCGCCCGCGGCAAGATGGCCGTGCGTGAACTCATCGTCTTCAAGCACAAATCGGAGCTTGGCAATGCACCGTCCTACAAGCTTTTCGACGCCGTGACCGTCAGCAGAAACGACGGTGTAGATGTCCCCCGCAGCTACCGCGACTATACCGTAACCGTCGCCGAGAATATTCCTGATGGAGTGACCTGCGAGAGGCTTTCGTGATGTACGAGCCTGACGACTGCTTGATGATCTCCGGCTTGCAGCACTTCCGCTTCTGCCGGAGGCAGTGGGCGCTGATACACATTGAGCAGCAGTGGGCGGAAAATCTTCGCACGGTTGAGGGTGAACTGATGCACGAGCGTGCGCACGACGAAGGTCTCCGCGAGAGCCGCGGCGACACGATCATTACCCGCAGTCTGCGCGTATATTCCCTTACGCTCGGCCTGAGCGGTCAATGCGATGTAGTTGAATTCCGGCGCAGTGCGCAAGGCGTTCCGCTTGCCGGGCACGACGGGCTGTGGCTGCCGTACCCCGTCGAATACAAACGCGGCAAGCCCAAAGACGACGGCTGTGACGAATTGCAGCTGTGCGCACAGGCGATGTGCCTTGAAGAGATGCTGTGCTGCACAATTGACAGCGGCGCGCTGTTCTACGGTGAGCCGCGGCGGCGTACCCGTGTGGAGTTCACAGATGCACTGCGCCGGGAAGTCGTTGACGATGCCGCCGAGATGCATGAGCTGCACCGCCGCGGCCACACGCCGCGCATAAAGCCGACCAAGTCGTGCAACGCCTGTTCGCTCAAGGAGCTGTGCCTGCCGCGACTGTCGCGGACAGGCACGGTGGCCGCCTACCTGCGCGATAACAGGGAGGACACGCCATGAAGAAACTGCTCAACACTTTGTTTGTCACAACGGAGGACGCATACCTCAGCCTTGACGGGGAGAACGTCGTTGTGAACCGTGAAAAGCAGGAGCTTGCGCGTTTCCCACTGCACACGCTGTCCGGGATCATCGCCTTCACCTACGCCGGTGCATCCCCTGCGCTCATGGGCGCATGTGCCAAGCGTGATATTGCGCTGAGCTTCTGCACTCCGCGCGGCCGTTTTCTCGCAAGATGCGTCGGCGAGACGACCGGCAATGTGCTACTTCGGCGCATGCAATACCGCGCGGCAGATGATCCTCTTCAAAGCTGCCGCATTGCCCGAAATATGATATTCGGGAAGCTGCACAACGCCCGCTGGAGCATTGAGCGCACGAAGCGCGATCACGGCCTTCGTGTTGATGTTAATAAGCTTCAGGCGTCCATCGACCGGATCAAAGGTCTTTACCCCCTTGTCACGGAAGAGATCTCGCTGGACTCGCTCCGCGGAGAAGAGGGCGCAGGTGCACAGGCATATTTTGACTTGTTCGACGATATGATCCTTCGCAGCAAGGATGAGTTTTATTATCGCACGCGCAGCCGCCGTCCGCCGCTCGACAATGTCAACGCCATGCTCTCATTCGCCTATTCCCTGCTTGGAAACGACTGTGCCTCGGCGCTTGAGAGCGTGGGGCTGGACGCTTATGTCGGCTTCATGCACCGCGACCGGCCAGGACGGTCTTCTCTTGCACTTGATCTGATGGAGGAGCTTCGCCCCTGTTTTGCAGATCGGTTTGTTCTGTCACTCATCAATAACCGCGTCATTACCCCTTCGGATTTTGAGCACACCGACAGCGGCGCAGTGCTTTTGACCGACAATGGCCGAAAGGCATTTTTGAAGGCTTGGCAGGAGCGCAAGCGTGATGTTATTACCCATCCATACCTCAAAGAGAAGCTGTCCTGGGGGCTTGTACCGTATGTTCAGGCGCTGCTTCTCGCGCGGTATCTGCGTGATGACTTGGATGAGTATCCGCCGTTTCTGTGGAAGTGAGGAGGCAAATGCTTGTTCTGATAACTTATGACGTGAATACTGAGGGCGCGGGAGGAAGACGCAGGCTGAGAAAAATTGCTAAAGAGTGCATAAATTATGGTCAGCGCGTTCAGAACTCCGTGTTTGAGTGCCTCGTTGATCCCGCACAGTGCCGAAAGCTCCAGCACACTCTATGTTCTATCATGGACGAGGAGCGCGACAGCCTTAGGTTTTACTACCTCGGGGATAAGTACCAAACCCGCATAGAGCATTTCGGCTCTAACCCGGGTTACGAGCCTGAGGGGGTGCTGATGGTCTGACTGCGAAGCAGAAGCTTACACATTTCTGCTGGGCGCTTCGCACCGAAAAATGAGCGTCAGCCCAAAGTTTTTATATGCTTACATACGTTTTTTGTAGGTAAGGCATCCCTTTCAGCGGGATATTTGTAACTCTTGCGCAAATCTGCACGAAAAAATTGTGCATGTTTGCTGTCGTGCCCCTCGCGGGGCACGTGGATTGAAATCCCGTTGATTACGGCGCTAATAAATTTAGCGTCTGAGTCGTGCCCCTCGCGGGGCACGTGGATTGAAATATTTTTCTACGCCTTCTGGCGGCTTTAGCCGCGGTCGTGCCCCTCGCGGGGCACGTGGATTGAAATTCCTTCAGAAGCTCGTTTTACTGCAAAGTTTGAGGTCGTGCCCCTCGCGGGGCACGTGGATTGAAATGCAATAAGACGAGCATCAGCGGCAGAATCAGCACAGTCGTGCCCCTCGCGGGGCACGTGGATTGAAATTCCGTGACGATACCCCCATGTATATAGATAATGTTGTCGTGCCCCTCGCGGGGCACGTGGATTGAAATCAAAAAGGAGGGCTTGCGCCCTCCTAGATTTAGTTGTCGTGCCCCTCGCGGGGCACGTGGATTGAAATTATCTTTCTGAGGTTCTTCCCGGCGATACTTTTGAGTCGTGCCCCTCGCGGGGCACGTGGATTGAAATTGTTCCCGGTCTGGTTGACCATAACTAAATCTAGGGTCGTGCCCCTCGCGGGGCACGTGGATTGAAATCTTTTGCTCAGTCTGGTAATCCTACGCTTGTAAAGGTCGTGCCCCTCGCGGGGCACGTGGATTGAAATCAGCCTGCAAAGCCCTGATCAAGAGGACTCTTAAGTCGTGCCCCTCGCGGGGCACGTGGATTGAAATTTTGTCTGCGCGTGTTAAGGCTAAAGAGTCTATTGTCGTGCCCCTCGCGGGGCACGTGGATTGAAATCGCAACACTGCGGCCGTTGGCAAAAAGATAAATCGTCGTGCCCCTCGCGGGGCACGTGGATTGAAATTGTTGTCGCGTCTGATTTTGATGGCGCTGAAGCGTCGTGCCCCTCGCGGGGCACGTGGATTGAAATGACTTTGACTTATGATGATGAGCATATACCTTTTGTCGTGCCCCTCGCGGGGCACGTGGATTGAAATCGTAATACGGCCGCGGTAGGCAAAAAGATAAATCGTCGTGCCCCTCGCGGGGCACGTGGATTGAAATTGTTAAGTCTAATCCTCGTTACGTGCCTGATCAAAGTCGTGCCCCTCGCGGGGCACGTGGATTGAAATCAGCTTGCAAGAGTCTGAGGATGATTAGGACGCGTCGTGCCCCTCGCGGGGCACGTGGATTGAAATAAAGAGGTTTTGCTCCATTACTACCGGCACGATGCGTCGTGCCCCTCGCGGGGCACGTGGATTGAAATCTCATACTACTGATTCTCATGGCGATTTTATAAAGGTCGTGCCCCTCGCGGGGCACGTGGATTGAAATAGGACCCTTTGCTTATTCCTACTGGTGATGCTACTGGTCGTGC
>OLRQ01002262.1_pt1 | contig 12296 bp, 6 predicted proteins | sample 1671971 | NCBI WGS metagenome assembly OLRQ01 (sample SAMEA3136631, study PRJEB25190) | human gut metagenome | biome: human gut; feature: human-associated habitat; material: faeces | place: Austria | collected 2013 | reverse complement strand
CCAGCGGCCTTGAATGGAACACTAAGGTAACGAAACGCGACCTGCCCGAAACCATCGACAAGATCGCCGCTACCTTTGAGTATTACTGGAATGACCGCGAATTTGAATACTACGCGGAGGATCAGAAAGAGCGCTTGGCACGGGCGCTGAAGGCGGAAAAATATTTCGACACCAACAATGCCGACGTCTACACCATGGACATCAACCCCTATTCCTACCAGCAGGAGATTTTGGACAAGCTGGAGGCAGAGCGCACCGTCCGTGGCTATACGCGCAATCTGGTGGTGGCTGCTACCGGCACCGGCAAAACGGTCATTTCGGCATTGGACTACAAGCGCTTCCGTAAGCAGAATCCGGATAGACCTTGCCGCCTGCTCTTTGTGGCGCACCGGGAGGAAATCCTCAAGCAGAGCTTGTACACCTTCCGCGCCGTGCTCAAGGATGCAAACTTTGGTGAGCTGTTTGTGGGCAACTATAAGCCGGAGAGCATCGACAACCTGTTTCTGTCCATCCAGACTTTCAACTCACAGAGCTTCACGGAAAAGACGAGTCCCGATTTTTACGATTACATCATCGTGGACGAATTCCACCATGCCGCCGCGCCGACTTATCAGAAGTTATTGTCCTACTACCAGCCGCACATCCTGCTGGGCTTGACCGCTACTCCGGAGCGTATGGACGGCAAGAGCATCCTGCCGTACTTCCATAACCGCATTGCAGCGGAGATCCGTCTACCGGAAGCCATTGATCGAAAGCTCCTGTGCCCGTTCCAATATTTTGGCGTTACCGATACGGTGGATCTGGATGCGCTCAAATGGTCTGCCGGTGGCTACCAAAAGAGCGAGCTGGAGCACATCTACACGTTCAGCGGGGCTGTTGCCGACCGCCGCGCCGACCATGTGGTGACGGCACTGCTGAAATATGTGACGGATATTGACGAGGTGAAAGGTCTCGGCTTCTGTGTGACGGTAGATCACGCAGAATTTATGTGCCGCTATTTTAACGACCACAACATCCCTTCCATGTGCCTCACCGGGCAATCTTCGGACGAGGAAAGAGCGGCGGCCAAGCGGCGCTTGGTGTCCGGCGAGGTGCGGTTCATCTTCGTCGTGGACATCTACAACGAGGGCGTGGATATTCCGGAAGTCAATACGGTCCTGTTCCTGCGCCCCACCGAATCCCTGACGATCTTCTTGCAGCAGCTGGGACGTGGTCTGCGTCTATCCGAGGACAAGGAATGCCTGACCGTGCTGGACTTCATCGGTCAAGCGAATCGGAAGTACAATTTTGAGGACAAATTCGCGGCGCTGCTGTCAAATACAACCCGCAGCGTGAGCCGTGAGATCAAGGACGGTTTTGTATTCGTTCCCAAGGGATGTTATATCCAGTTGGAGAAAAAAGCCGCGAAGTACGTACTGGATAACATCCGTGCATCCTATGGCAATACCGCTGGCTTGGTGGCTCGCGCAGCCTCCTTCACGGAGGACAGCGGGCTGGAGCTGACACTCAAAAATTTCTTGGATTACTACCATCTTGACCCACGGGCAATCTACAAGTTTTCCTCCTTCTCGCGCATTTGCGCCAGAGCGGATGCCATCGAGGACTTTTCGGAGCCGCTGGAAGATGTTTTGACCAAAGCGTTTGCAAAGCTTGCCGTGATCGACTCCCGCCGCTGGATTTCGTTCCTATTGGATGTTCTTCCGCGTTTGGACAACCTTGATTTTGCAGCGCTTCCGGATGCGGAAAAGCGGATGATGCAGATGTTTTACATCACCGTCTGGGGTAAGGCTGTGGAGGACTGGGACGACGAAGAGGTGCTTAGTAACCTCTATGCCCTGTCTGACAGCACAGTTCTGCTCGGTGAGCTCTTGGAGTTGCTGCGCTATCGCTTCGAGCAGATCGACTTTATCGACGAGCCGGTGGAGCTGGGCTTCGACTGCCCGTTGGATCTGCACTGCACCTATACCCGCGACCAGCTCTTGGTGGCGCTGGACTTTATGAAGCCGTCCACCGTTCGTGAGGGCGTTAAATGGCTGCCGGACAAGCAGTTAGACGTATTCTTTGTAACGCTGAACAAGGCGGATAAGGACTATTCACCAACCACTATGTACAACGACTACTCCATCAGCGAGGACCTGTTTCATTGGCAGAGCCAGAGCACCACAGCAGATAATTCACCCACTGGTCAGCGCTATATCCACCACAAGGAACGCGGCAGCAAGGTGCTGCTGTTTGTGCGTGAGTTTAAGTCGGACCGTATGACCGGCGGTGCGGAGGCGTACACCTATCTGGGCACGGCGAACTACGTGAAGCACACAGGCAGCAGGCCGATGAATATCACCTGGCAGCTGGATCGCCCGATCCCGGCGAAGTTTTTGAAGAAGACGAATAAGTTGGTTGTGGGATAAGGAGGAGCGTATGACTGAACTTGAAAAAATAGAACGGGCAAAAATGTATATGGACAAGCTGGCAAACGGCATCAATCCCATCGATGGCACCATGGCACCAGACGATGATCTTATCAACAATGTCCGGTTATCACGTTGCTTTTTCTTCGTATCTGACGTGTTGCGGCAGGTAATTGAAAATGGCGGGACAAAGTCGGCTGTGAATAAGAAACTTAAAAAGCTTCCTCTTGAAATCCCTATGGAGAAAAGAAGCCAGTTTGTCTATTCTGAGGTGCCTATTCCGGCCAGCGAAATTGCCAAGCGGATAAACGCTCTGGCTGATAATGACACTATGCAAAAACTTACCTATTCAGGAATTCTCACATGGCTCACGGAAATTGGAATGATGGAATGGGCGCTCACACCAGACGGAAAGCGTACGAAAAGGCCAACGAAAATTGGCGAAGAAACCGGCATTTCCGTGGAAGAACGAACGAGCAGCAACGGACCCTATCAGGTTGTCGTTTACAACAATGCCGCGCAGCATTTTATCATAGACAATCTGGATGCAATTCTCACAGCAGAGAATATGCAGACAGAGATGCAAGGCGCTCCATGGACAAAAGATCATGATGACTGCCTCATTGACCTATATAAGAAGTCCGTACCGGTGAGTGAGATCGCCATTACCCTAAAGCGCAGCGCATCGGCGGTACGAGGAAGACTGAAAAAGCTTGGATTTGACGCATAGTTTACTTTGCGATGCCACAAGGAGGACACAGATATGGCCTTAATTCGTTGCCCGGAGTGTGGAAATTCAATTTCCGACAGAGCTGAAAAATGCCCTCACTGCGGGCTGCCAGCATCATACTTTTCCTCTTTGAGTAAGAATACTCCGCACATGAAAGAGGCGGGACTGGATTACAAAAATCTGCAAAACGTCCTGATTTCTTTCGAACGAGACCACGCCCAGTTGTTTTCAGCAGAACACTATATTTCGCACAGAGATGCGCAGAGGCTGCGGGATACATATGGAAAATACAACGAGAGCCTAACCAATAAGCTTATTTTTCAATATGTCTGCAATAACGCTGCGGCGATACGAGTTGATATCGACTCACTGCGCCGCTTCTTGCGCCAGATGCAATCTTTGGATGGAGATATTACGGCGCATAATACCACATATGTGGACCGCGCGCTGGAGCGGGATAAAGACTATTTTGACAATATCCTAAAACAGATTGACCCTAATATCCAGCTGGATGAAGAGCAGCGCCGTGCAGTAATTACCGATGATGACTACTGCCTGTTGGTAGCTGGCGCAGGTGCGGGAAAAACCACAACGATGGCTGCAAAGGTCAAGTATCTGGTTGAGAAGAAGAGTATAGATCCGGGAGAGATCATTGTGATCTCCTATACGAACAAGGCAATTGGAGAACTGCGTGATCGAATCAATAAGGGACTTGGTATTCCGGCAAAGATCTGCACCTTCCATGCTTTTGCGTATGATATTGTGAAACAGTTTTCGGCAGAACCGCCTGAGATCAATTTTTCTTCCCAGCAGATTATTTTTGATATGCTGGAAAAGTCGATTTTTCACAACAAGCAGCTCATGCGCAATCTGGTTTTATTCTTGGGTTATTACTTTGATCTATCCGAGGATGTCTTCAAATTTACGGATCTAAATCAATACCACCTTTACAAGGCGGCGCAGGACTTTGAAACACTGAAAAGTGGGCTGGGTGAGTACATTAAAAAAGTCGAACAACAGCGCACTAAGAAGACTCGGACCATAACGGGAGAATACCTGCGTTCCATGCAGGAAGTGCAAATTGCAAACTTTCTGTATCTGAACGGACTGGATTATGAGTATGAAAGAGTGTATCCCTTTGGATCACCTTCTCGTAACAAAAAATACACACCCGATTTCTATATTTCACAGGGGGAGCATAGCGTTTGGCTGGAGCACTATGCGCTCAGTGAGAGTGGCTACAACAGCCTGTTTACTCCGCAGCAGCGGCAGCGTTATCTTCGCGCCATTAGTGATAAGCGCCGTCTTCATAAGGCAAATAAAACTACATTACTGGAAACATGGTCCTTCTATACGGATCGGCGTCCTCTTCTGGACCATCTGAAAGAAGTGCTTGAAAATGAGGGCTTTATTCTAAAGCCTCGTAATTTGGAAGAAGTCTATAAGAAGATTGTAGAAACCGGGAAAGACAAGTACATTTATAAGCTGATCATCTTTATGATGAAGTTTATTGAGCAATACAAAACAACCGGTTATGACGATGGCGGCTTCGCTGTTTTGCGAGAAAGAACAGACAATCCGAGAACACTTCTGTTTCTGGATATTGCCGATCAGGTGTATCACCACTATCAATCCGTGCTGAAACAGCGCAATCAGATAGACTTTGCAGACATGATAAATGATGCACACTTCTATTTGCAGGAGATTGAGCGGCAGAATGTCACGCTCCCTTACAAGTATATCATCATTGATGAGTTCCAAGACATTGCTCGTCAGAGATTCAATCTAACGAAAAGGCTATCTCAAATTACGCAGGCGAAGGTTGTTGCGGTCGGTGATGACTGGCAGTCGATATATGCGTTTTCTGGCTCTGATATTACGCTATTTACTCGTTTCCTGGAGCTTATGGGGGCTGGAACGGAGTTGAAGATTACTCATACCTACCGTAATTCGCAGGAGCTTATCGATATTGCTGGAGGCTTTGTGCAAAGAAATACTTCGCAAATCCGAAAGCAGTTGATTTCTCCGAAGCATCTTGAGAACCCGATTGTTCTTGAAGTTTTCGATGATAGTATCAAACCTATGGAGCGACTTGCAGATACCATCGAGCATATCATTGGTGAGATCCTATCTGAGTACGGCGAGCAGAGTTCGATTTTGTTGATTGGACGATACAATTATGACATGTACAAGCTGTACCGAACGAATCGGTTCGGCGAATTGCCGGGTGGTGCGATTAGAAGCGAAAAGTATCCAAATGCAAAGATAACATTTATGACGGCGCATAGCTCTAAGGGACTTGGGTATGACAACGTAATTCTGATCAATATGTTCGAAGGAAAATTCGGGTTCCCGTGCCAGATTGAAGATGATCCTATTATTAAGCTCGTTACATATGAGGACAATAGTATGCCCTTTGCAGAAGAGCGGCGATTGTTTTATGTGGCGATGACACGGACAAAAAACAGGGTATATATTGCGGCCCCTAAAACAAAACCATCCAGATTTCTTGTAGAGCTCATTAAAGATTTCAACATTCCGCATAATGATGAGATCAATATGCAAGTGGTGGACCTGTTTAACCTGCGTTGTCCTGTATGCGGTTTCCCGCTAAAGTATGAGTTTAACAAAAACTACGGCTTAAATCTCTGGATATGCACAAATGAGGCAGAGCTTTGCGACTTCATGACCAATGACAGGACGCACATGCATGACATTTTGAAATGTCCCAAATGTACAGATGGTTATTTGATCGTCAAAAAGAATCCGAAGAATGGTGACATATTCTATGGCTGTACCAACTATTTTAACGAAGAAAGAAAGTGCACCTATATGGTGCCGTTAGAGAGCGGTAGCACAAATGATCAATAGCGCAATAATTGTTGCGATATCTCGGATGATGCCTAGATATCACGAACGCATATAGGCAAAAAAGCGAGCAAGGATAGAATTTCCTTGTGAGGTTCACAGCAATATATTATACCCCATTATACCCTTGATTTCGAGGGTATAATGGGGTATAATTCTACATAGAATAGTATCTCACAGGAGGTGCGCTATGGACTTATCTGAGATGCAAACCCGGGCGGCAGAACTGGAGCAGCAGATCTCAAATTTGCCTGCCGGTTCCATTACGAAGAAAACCGTCAGAGGCAAGGACTATTTCTACCATCGTTGGACAGAGAACAAGAAGCGGCGGGAGAAGTATATTCCCGCTGACGAATTGGAGAATTTCCTTGCGCAGATCGAGCGACGGAAGGCACTGGAACAGGAGCTGAAAGCGCTGAAAAAGCAGCTGCCCAAGGCGAAATCTGCGAACCTTTCCGCGTTTACCACCAATGTCCGCACCGGCGAGGCGCTGCGTTCCTTTGCGGCATCTGTTCGCGGCTATCGCAGGCGCGAGTGCTTCCGGCAGCTGCATGATTTTGTCTACGGTGAGCCGCAGGATAAGGTATTCATCCTCTACGGTCTGCGCCGGACGGGAAAGACCACCATGATCCGCCAGATTTTCGCGGAGATGAGCGACACGCAGCTTGCCAAGGCAGCGTTCATTCAGATCGCCGCAAAAGACACGCTGGCAGATGTAAACCGCGACCTCAAGCTGTTGGAAGCGCAGGGCTTTCGCTATGTGTTCCTCGACGAGGTGACGCTGATGGAGGATTTCATCGAGGGCGCAGCGCTGTTTTCTGACGTGTTTGCGGCCTGCGGTATGAAGATCGTGCTCTCCGGCACGGACTCGCTGGGCTTTCTCTTTACCGAGGACGAACAGCTTTATGACCGCTGCGTTCTGCTGCACACCACATTCATCCCTTACCGCGAGTTTGAATCTGTCCTCGGCGTTCGCGGAATCGACGAGTATATCCGCTACGGCGGCACCATGAGTCTCGGCGGCGTCCACTACAACGAGACCTCCACATTTGCCAGCAAGGAAAGCACCGACGAGTATGTGGACACGGCCATTGCCCGCAACATCCAGCACTCTCTGCGCTGCTATCAGTACGAGGGGCACTTCCGCCATCTGCGGGATTTGTACGAGAAGGGCGAGCTGACCAGCGCCATCAACCGGGTCGTGGAGGACATCAACCACCGCTTTACGCTGGAGGTGCTGTCGCAGGATTGGAAGTCCCACGACCTTGGCATTTCCGCCAGCAACCTGCGCCGGGATCGGAAGAACCCGACGGACATCCTCGACCGCATCGACCTTGCGCTTGTCACCGACAGCCTGCGGAAGCTGCTGGAGATCCGCAACAGGGCAGAGCAGACCGTAGCGCTGGACGATGTTCACGCGGCGGAGATCAAGGAGTATCTGGACTTGCTGGACTTAACGCGGGAGATCGACGTGCTGCACCTGCCGGATGTCAGCACAAAGTCCGGACGCACGGTGATTGCGCAGCCGGGACTCCGCTATGCGCAGGCGGATGCTTTGATCCGCAGCCTGCTGCTGGATGAAACGTTCAGCGCCCTGTCTCTGGCGGAGCGTACCGCTGTGCAGCAGCGCATCCTGACCGAGATCAAAGGGCGGATGCTGGAGGACATCGTCCTGCTGGAAACCAAGCTGGCAAACCCCAAGAAGCAGGTGTTCGTCCTGCAATTCCCTGTGGGCGAATTTGACATGGTGGTGTTTGACCCGGAGGCAGGCTCCTGCCGGATTTTCGAGATCAAGCACAGCGAAGAAGCCGCGTCGCAGCAGTACCGTCATCTGATCGACGAGCCAAAATGCGCCCAGACCGAGCACCGCTACGGCCCGATTACCGGAAAGTTCGTCCTCTACCGAGGGGAAACCCAAGTAATAGACGGCATTCAGTATCAGAACGTGGAAGAATATCTGAGAAGCCTTGTATAACAGAGCCGCCGTTCCGATTTTTCGTTCGGGGCGGCGGTTTTATGTGGCATAAAATCGGATAAACTTGTCATACGACAAGTTATACACCAAAATAAACTTGACGTATGACAAGCGAAAAGATATAATAATCTTGAGGTGAGGTATACATGCAGCTGATGAAAGAAAAGCAGGACCTGACGTATTTGTCGTGGTCAGTCTATCGCAATTCTTCCGGAACTGCCGGTTCTTTTCTGAAAGCATACTCCGAACTCGGCGGAAAGAAGACCTATTACAAGCTCTCGAACTTCGATAAGGCGCGTGGAGTCATCGGGCATGAGTGCGTGAACGAGCTGATCGTTGACCGGCTGCTGACGATGTTGGGGATTCCTCATCTGTCCTATCAGCTGATCCATGCAGATGTTTCGGTGGATGGCAGAACCCACGAAGTTTATCTCTGCGCTTCGGAGGATTTCAAGGCAAAGAGTGAGTCCAAGACCGCTTTGGATGCCTACAAAGAGTTGGAAGCGTTGCCGGATGAGTCCGCTTTGAATTTCTGCATCCGTATGGGATGGGAAGACTATGTTTATCAGATGATGATCGTAGACTATCTGATCCTGAACCGGGATCGCCACGGTGCCAATATTGAGGTGCTGCGCAACAGCCGAAAGAAGACGATTCGTCTGGCTCCCCTGTTTGACCACGGCCTCTCTCTGCTTTGCAGCTGCCCGGATGATGCTGCTGCGGCTGCGTTCGATGTGATGGCCGACAAGCCCTGCAACAACTTTATCGGCTCAAAGTCCACATGGGATAACCTGCGTATCATTCCGAAGGATAAAATGCCAAAGCTGACGCCGCTGCACGATAGCGACAGGCGGATACTGATGGAAGGGCTGGACGGCGTGCTCTCGCAGACGCTTCAGGACAAGATATGGGAAATGATTTGGAAAAGGTGGTGCGCGTATGAAGATTTTTGCCATTCGAGATGAATCATCGCAGAAACAGAAAGATCTGGCGTACCTCCTGTACTACGAGCAGGAAAAGCGGTTCTACATTGAGCTGCCGGAGAACGCGGACGCATGGGAGACACCGCTGCTGCTGGACTCCTTTGTGAAGCGCGGAGAAACCACAGTCAATTCCTATTGGAGCAAAATCTGGGTTCAGCAGAGGATCGTTCCGACCGACCGCCAGAACATTGGCGAGATTTTGCGCGACAATCATCTGAAGGAATACGATGAGTACGAGTTGTTGATGCTGGCAATGGGGCGATGCGCGCAGGACGATTACTACCTCGTTCCCATTGATGAGAAGGAGCTTCCGGAAGAAATTACGAAGCGCTTTTCCAAGAGAATTGAAGATGTGCTGCCGCTGGAGGATCATTGCCTGCTGGTGTTTTTCCGGGATGGCGCGGTGAAGAAGTGCGATTTGCAGAAGCACTTTGAAAAGACGAAAGCGTTTCAGATCCTTCTCAAGAAGCCGGACTATTTTCAGCATGTGCAGATGCAGACGGGCGGATACGGCGTTGCGTGGGATGTGAACATGACCGTTTCGGATGCGATGCTCTACCGGATCGGCAAAAGTGTTCCTCTGACGGCGGCTGATTTCAGGAACTTTGCCGCCCACAGAGTCATCAACGCAGCGGAAGCGGCGGAGATCTTGGGCTGCTCCCGGCAGAACATCATTGACCTAACAAAACGCGGAAAGCTCCATCCGATCAAATCCTCGGAAAAGAGTACGCTGTACCTCAAAAGTGAGATCCTGAAACGAAACTGGCAGTGAATAAAAGATATATCCCTTTACACTCTTCAAAAATGGCGTAAAGGGATATAAAGTTTTCGGGGTGCGTGATATACGGCTAGGTGGTAACTTTCAATAGAAATTCTAGGATGGCCTGCATATGCAATCTATGTTTCCAAGTTTTTTCGAAGAGCGTCTGGGAAGTTTGAAGTTGTAAATAGTGCGTTTAAACACTGCTGGGAATTCTGTGGCGGTTCTATTTTTTGACGAATGGTCGGAAACAAAGCAAACGGCCAATGACGGACTTATAAGGATTTGAAACTGTTACAGACTGATATTTTTCCAGTGGCTTATATTGGGTCACGTCAAAAGGCGGATTTCGCTATCTTTAAACCAATTATTTTCCATAGCGGTTGATTTTACTGCTTTACAGTCTTGCGTATAAGCGATTAAGGCCAAGCTTTTTTGCGCACGCGTACAAGCAACATAAAAGAGTCGGGTTGTTCTTGTGATACTATTGTCTTTACCCTCTCTTTCGTTTCTAATGTCAGTTTCTGTTTTTGGTTTTGCACCAAAGAGTTTTTCATAGCTAAAAAGAAAACCTTTTGATTCTGCATCGTCCATAATAACCATAACTCTTGGAAATTCCAAACCTTTAACGCCTTGGTGCGTTGCAAACCTCGTATTATCAGTGACATATGCAAAATATTTTTCCAAAGTGGTAAATGGGACAGATAGGGCGTTTCTTAAAGCTGTTATCCTTATAGGTTCTTCTATAACGGGATCTGACAATATGTTATCTACACGTTCATCCAATTTAAATAGCCCTGTGTCTTGAATTGAGCGGAGCACATCCAAGCAAGTTGGAATAGCATTGTCTTTCCATAGTTCCATCAGATTCTCTACAGCACTTTCAATTTGCTGCAACGTTTTTGCTTGATCAGCAAGAGGAATCCATTTTTTGCTATCCATTAAAGGAGAATATGCTTTGACTATTTTTAGTACTTCAAAGTCATTATCGGCTTTATACGCCTGAACAAGCGGAGATATAACTTTAGCAAGAAAAGAGAGCTCTGGAATGGATCCATCTCGCAAAGACGTGTTGAACGCAGAAACCACATTAAGCGGTGTATACAATTCTAAAAATCCAAAGCGATTAGCAGCCATGTGATGTTCTAGTATGAGACTTTTATACTGGTTACTGTCACACCATGCACCATCACCAGTTTCTATAGACATGATTTCCGCGACACGATGTTCGGTCTCTTCTTTATCTGCATCTGAAGGAACGATAAACAATCTTACATTTCCCGCCTCTGCATCTGACCGAGGGCGTTGTTGCTGTGTATCTACTGTAAGCCTTATGGCATTTGCCAAAGTAACTATTCGAGAGGCACTGCGATGGTTCATAATTTTTTCTGGCTTTACCCAGTCATCGGGGATACACTGCGAAAGGTTTTCTTTTCCATCTTGATAGATCCGTTGCATTGTATCCCCAAACATGCCAACTATGAATTTTCCCTTGTGCTTATTACATACGGAAAAAAGGGCATCCACCAATTCTTTTTTTGTATCTTGGCTTTCATCAATGAGGAGTATAGGATATTGGGAAATCAGAATGTCCTGCATAGTATCTTCTGCACAGATAAATTCCGATCCCATTTTTATTACTTCACTATGGCTAAGCGAATCATATCCTATATTATCTCCGTTTGGATTATAGGTAAATCTTCTTGTCGTACTGATTTTAGCCAGTCGATCTTGCTTCTTTCGTATATCCTCTGCCCGTTTTTCTGAAGTTTTCCCCACCTTGCTTTTTTGCTGCTTTTCTTCAAGTTCTACGATTTCAAGGTTAATCGCATTGATTAACCACTCCTTGATATCGGATTGGTAGTTCTTAATAAGCTCCCATAAAAAACTATGTATAGTTGATACTGTGAAGATCGACTTGTAATGCAATCGCCTAGATATTTCGTCGCAGGCTGCATTGGTATAAGTAATAACGGCTATCTGTTTTCTATTCGTTAGGAGCCAGTTGCCTAATGTTTCGTCCAAAAACTTACTAAATTTCTGATTATCTTTTCATAAGTTGGTAAATGCCGATATATCCCGTATTTTAGGGCTTTATCGGTATTTTCTTTTTGGAAGATACCTTGCATAAGCTGGCATTTACCAGCATGAAAATGCAACCAAAAGTAGTAAATGAGTAGTAAATATAAGCTCCGATATTAACAAGCCAGTCTTTCCAGTTCCGCTTTTGCAGATTGAAATGTACCGTGTGCGTAATAGCCAAGTGTCATGGTTATGTTAGCGTGTCCCATGAGATATTGCAGGGTGTTTGGGTTCATTCCTCTATTTGCCATATTCGTACAATAAGTATGCCTGAATGAATGTGGTGTGATGTTCGGTAACTTATCCGTGTGATACTTGTTATATTTCTTAATCAATCCTCGCACCATACCCTCATAGTTTCCTGCAACTTTAGGCAAGCCCTCACGGTTTAAGAATAGGAAATTGCTGTAACCACCTACAATCAGCGGTTGTGCTTTTCCTCTGTTCTTTAGTATTCTTTGGATTGCTTGATAAGCCCGTTCTGTCAATG
>OLRQ01002260.1_pt1 | contig 12307 bp, 9 predicted proteins | sample 1671971 | NCBI WGS metagenome assembly OLRQ01 (sample SAMEA3136631, study PRJEB25190) | human gut metagenome | biome: human gut; feature: human-associated habitat; material: faeces | place: Austria | collected 2013 | reverse complement strand
CGGCGCTCATTTTGAAGCCCGGACAACGCTTTACCCCGGGCTGAGCATCGAGGAACTGGAAGAATTATTGAGCAGTTTTCCTGTGCTTCCATTATGGCGGATGAATTATTTTAAAATGCCGGAGCAGTACTGTCCGACAGATGAAAAACGGTTGAAACAACCCGCGTTGACGCCGGTGATGCTCAAGGAAGCGCTGCCTTTCCTGCAGAGACATCAGCCCAACCTGGCTATAGAAAAGTAAAAGAAGGCGGAAGGATTAATTCCTTCCGCCTTCTTTTACTTTGCATGGTTGTTCTTCTTTGCCGAGCCGGCGATAGACGGTCAGCATCATGGTCACAAAACAGGAGACTCCGCCAATCAAATTGGAAATCGGCTCTGCGATAAAGACGCCGTTGACGCCGAGTCCTCCGATCCGGGGGAGAAAAATCGTCAGCGGCACAACGATAATCGCCTTTCTGAGAATAGAAAAGAAGATTGCCATTTTAGACTTGCCGAGGCCGACAAAGGTGGACTGTCCTGCAAACTGGAAGATCATCATAATAAATCCGAAGAAATAGAGCTGCATCGCTTGACTTCCATATAGCAGCATATCCTCGTGATCGTTAAAAATACGGATAAAAAATCCCGGCGATATTACGACAGCAAGCCAGGCCAGGGCAGAATAAATGCCGCCGATCAGGGTGGTGAATAAAATGCCCTTTCGCACGCGGCCATATTCCCTTGCGCCGTAGTTATACCCCAAGACCGGCTGAGAGCCATTCGTGATTCCGTTGACCGGCAGGCTGATGATTTCGCGGACAGAATTCAGGATTGTCATAATACCGATATAGAGGTCGCCGCCATAGGACTTGAGCGTAATATTGCAGACAATCTGCACCAAACAATTGGTGGCGGACATGATAAAGCCCGACATGCCAAGCGCTGTGATTTCCTTGAAAAGCCTCCATTCGACCCGAAGATTCTTCCTTTTAATCCGCAGGATAGCTTTTCTGCCGGTTAAAAAGCGGAGCACCCAAACAGCGGAAGCACCCTGCGCAATTACAGTCGCAATCGCAGCGCCCCGAATCCCCATGTGGAACACGAAAATAAAAAGCGGGTCTAGGATAATATTGAGCACCGCGCCCAGCAGGGTAGTGAACATCCCCACCTTTGGAAAGCCCTGGGAGTTGATGAAGTAGTTCATCCCGGTTCCCAGCATGGAGAACACCGTTCCAAGCAGGTAGATTGAAAGATAATCGTCCGCATAGGCATATGTATTATCGCTCGCGCCGAACAAATAAAGGATCGGCTTTTTAAACAGATAGCAGACCAGCATAATCAAAAAAGAGGAATAAAACAAAAGCGCAGCCGAATTCCCCATAATTTTTTCCGCGCGCTTGGTATTACCGGCGCCGCGTGCAATTGAGCACAACGGCGCCCCGCCCATCCCAAAGAGATTGGTGAAAGCGGTAACTAGAGCGACGATAGGGAAGGTCAGGCCGATTCCGGTTAAGGCCAGGCCGTCGGAATGCGGCAGATGCCCGATATAAATTCGATCAACTACATTATATAAAAGCTGGATTAGCTGCGCGACAGTAAGCGGAACTGCCTGATATAAGATGTTTTTCCCAACACTGCCTTTTGAAAAGTCGTTTTCCATCTAATTTCTTCTTTCTGAACAATCTTTTCCAATGGTATTATTATATCACGATATCACGCCTGCGCCAAGAATAAAAGCGGTTCCAGAACTGCAAAAAAATTGCAATAATATTATTGTGGAGATTACCTTTCGGCTATAGTTCCCTCAACGGCCGTCATGCTGCCGCAGCAGCAAGGCGCAGCCTAAGATGAAAAAATAAATTTTGCCAAACTGTCCGCGGTATCTTGATTTTGGAAAACAAATCTTTTATACTGAAGAAAAGAGGACAGGATGAAAACCTCTAAAAGGAGTGGCAGAATAAGATGAAAAGTGCAGTGTTTTATGGCAAGCATGATCTCCGTCTGGAAGAACGCGCGCTTCCGAGCGTTGGGAAGCATGATGTGCTGATCAAGGTAATGGCCTGCGGCGTATGCGGGACGGATGTTCATATTTACGAAGGGGATAAAGGCGCGGCTGAAACGAATCCCCCTACAATTTTAGGGCATGAGTTTGCCGGCGTGGTAGAACAGGTGGGCGAAGCGGTCACCCAGGTCAAAGTGGGAGACCGGGTCTGCGTAGACCCGAACCAGTTATGCGGAAAATGTTATTATTGCCGAAGCGGAATCGGACATTTTTGTGAAAACATGGTAGGAATCGGAACGACTGTAGAAGGTGGATTTGCACAGTATTGCGCTGTAAATGAATCCCAGGTTTACCATCTCGCGGATACGACTCCTTTTGAAGAGGGCGCGATGACAGAACCTGTCGCCTGCTGCCTGCATGGGATTGATCTCTGTGAAATTTCTGCGGCCTCGACTGTGATGGTGATCGGCGGGGGCATGATCGGGTTACTGATGGTTCAGCTTGCTAAGCTGTCCGGTGCACATCAGGTGATTTTGCTTGAACCGGTAGAAGGAAAAAGGGAGGTCGGGAAAAAGCTTGGCGCCGATCTCTGTATTGACCCGATTCATGAGGATGTAAAGGCTGTCCTGGCTGAACACCAGATCCATCGGATCAGCGTAGTGATTGAATGTGCAGGATTAAATCAGACGATTGCGCAGGCAATTGATCTGGCAGGAAAATATTCCATTGTGATGATGTTTGGCTTGACAAAGCCGGACGATAAAGTGGCGATTAAACCATTTCAGATTTTCCAGAAGGAGGTTATTTTGAAGGCTTCCTTCATCAATCCGTATACGCAGCAGCGTGCGCTTGATTTAATTAATGCAAAGAAAATCGATGTAAGCTCTATGGTGTATGAGGTGAGAGGGCTTTCCGGACTAGAAGAGGTTCTGGCAAATGCTGAGCTTCGCAAAAAGGGGAAATTTATTATTGACCCCTGGAAGGACTAATGTAACATAAAGAGGGCCCCGGCATCTGCCGGGGCCCTCTTTGTCACCTTTTGCGGCTTCTGAGAATAGCATGTATTGTCGTATAACGACAATGATCTTAGGAGGTTTCATTTATGTTTTATCATTCTCAGGACAGACAAAGCTGTCAGCCATGCACGCCTGCCTGTCCTCCTCCATGCTGCCCTCCTGCTTGTGAGCCCATTCTTACTATTGGCACAACGATTACGGGCGAACCCGGAACCGCTGCCGAGGTTACTAATACCGGAACAAGATGCAATCCAGTGCTAAACTTCACAATACCTCGGGGTGTTACCGGCGCCACTGGAGCAACCGGTCCTAGCGGCGGCCCGACTGGCGCTACCGGTGCCACTGGAGCAACTGGCCCGACCGGCCCAACAGGCGCTACCGGCGCTACCGGAACAGACGGTGCCGCAGGTGCTACTGGAGCAACTGGCCCGACCGGCCCAACAGGTGCTACCGGTGCCACAGGAACAGACGGCGCCGCAGGCGCTACTGGAGCAACCGGCCCGACCGGGCCAACGGGCGCTACCGGAACAGACGGTGCCGCAGGTGCTACTGGAGCAACCGGCCCAACTGGCCCAACGGGCGCTACCGGTGCCACCGGAGCAACTGGCCCGACTGGTCCAACGGGCGCTACCGGCGCTACCGGAACAGACGGCGCCGCAGGCGCTACTGGAGCAACTGGGACAGCAGATACAATAACAGTTAGAAATACCACTACAGGAGAGCCTGGCACAGAGGCAAGCGTAACGGACGTAAGCGGAGGTCCGAACCACATTTTGGACTTTGTGATTCCCAGAGGCTTTGATGGAACCGATGGAGCAACTGGCGCTACAGGTGTTACCGGCGCTACCGGCCCAACTGGTGCTACTGGTATAGGTGTTACTGGCCCAACGGGTGCTACCGGCGCTACGGGAGCAACTGGAGCAACGGGCGCTACAGGTGCCACTGGAACTTGTTCGTGCACCTGTCGGTCAAAGGGTGAGATGGTTGTTAACGGCGGGATGGAATCCTTTACTGAAAACATTCCGACTGGGTGGACGGCGAACAGCCCAGCTCTTGTTTCTAAAGTTGGCCAGCAGGGCAGAGTGCATTCCGGGAACTGGGCGGTTAATCTGAAGGATCATGCGGTTCTTTATCAGGATATCGCGGTAGAGGCCGGCTGCTTCTATCGGTTCTCCTTCTTTGCAAGAGGAGAAGGAAGCCAGGTTGGGTTCACAGCGAAGGTTATCTATCTGAACGCCCAGAACCAGCAGACCGATGCTTTGACTATTCAGGTAAGACAGCAGGATTTAGTCACTTCAAACCGGGTTTTCACCTATTTCCGTGGAATCACTTCTGCCGCGCCGGCCGGCACAGTGAAAGCGAGAATTCAGTTTACCGTCAATACCGACGGATCGCAAAGCATGGATCTTGACGATGTGTCCCTATCTGTCGATTAATCGGCATAACAGCGAGAAATTGACAAAAAGAAGCTGAAAGACTATTGTGGAATCGGATTTTCCAATCGAGCACCATTCATTATGTTGCAGCTTAACAGGAATCGATCTGTTTCTGCGCAGTTCTGGAAAGGACTGCGCAGAAATATTAAAGAGCGGATCTGTCTGATTTTTGTTTGCTGCTGTAGATTTATCGTGATTGTACGGCGATAAAATCGATGATAAAAGGTCGAGATACGAATGATTACATTAAGCTTATGTATGATTGTGAAGGATGAGGAACAGGTTTTGGCACGCTGCCTTGACAGCGTGAGGGATGTGTTTGACGAGATTGTGATTGTTGATACCGGCAGTACAGACCAGACAAAACAGATTGCGGAGCGTTATACACAAAATATATATGATTTTAACTGGAATGACGATTTTTCAGAAGCCCGAAATGAATCATTTGCCAGGGCTGCAATGGATTACTGCATGTGGATGGACGCGGATGATATCCTGCTCGAAGCAGACCGGCAGGCGCTGCTCCAGCTGAAAGCTTCTCTGCCGGAAGAAACCGATGTAGTGATGATGAAATACCATGTTCAGTTTGATGACCAGGGGAATCCAACCTATTCCTACTATCGGGAACGGCTCATCCGGAGAAAACCGGCGCCCTTGTGGCAAGGCTTTGTTCATGAAGTCATTGCTCCGTTCGGAAACATCTTATATTCTGATATTGCGGTGACTCACCGCCGGGTGAAGAAAAGCTCGTCGGGCCGCAACCTGAAAATTTATGAAGCGAAAAAAGAACAGGGCGTACCGTTTGACCCGCGGGCAGAATTTTACTATGCGCGGGAGCTTTATTACCACGGCTGGTACGAAAAGGCGATTTATGAGTTTGAACAGTTTCTACAGCGCCCCGACGGCTGGGCAGAAAATAAAATAGAGGCCTGTCGGATGCTTTCCTACTGCTACCAGGATGCCGGGCAGCCGGAAAAAATCCTGCCGGCACTTTTCCAGAGCTTTGCATATGATATTCCGCGAGCAGAGCTATGCTGCGAAATCGGCTTCTATTTTGCAGAACGCCAGGCGTACCAGCTTGCTGTTTTCTGGTATGAGCAGGCACTGAAAACGCCGCGCAATGACCAGAGCGGCGCGTTTGTACTGCCGGACTGCTATGGCTATATCCCGGCAATCCAGCTTTGCGTCTGCTATGACCGTCTGGGAAACCTTGCGGCTGCAAAGCAGTACAACGATCTTGCCGGAAAATTCAAGCCGGATGCGGAAGCCTACCAGCATAACCGAGATTATTTCCTTTCCTTTGAAGAATAAGAGGAACGGCCTTCAGAGCCGTTCCTCTTATTTGATGGTCTTGTGTACATAAATTTTGGTGGGGCGGCCGGATTCAAACAGATCCAGTCCGATTTCCCGAAAACCGTATTTTTCATAATACTGGATATGATTTGTCGTCAGATAAACCTGGTCATAGCCCAGTGAACCGGCAGTCTGGCGTGCGTGCCATAAAAGCTGTTCGCCCAGCGCATGTCCGCGTTCCGACTCATCGACAAACAAGGGGGAAATCCAGGGAGACAGATCTTTTCTTTGAATACACTCCTGCTCCAGCAATTGATAAAATCCTTTCATCTCACCATCCCGAAGCAGCAGTACCGTCAAGGGCAGACTGTCCTGCGGGTGAAGGCTTTTGGGAATTTCCGGCAGTACGACATCCTTGACCGCCGGCCAATTTCGGCAGACATAGTCGGCCAGCTCCTGACTGCGCTGGGGACAATCCTGTAAAAAACAGATTTGGTACATAGGGGTTCCCTCCCTTTTGAATTTCAGGGACAACCGTTCCTGTTACACTATCATAGCATGGGACAGAACAAAAAACAATAAGAAAAATCTCTGCAAATTGTTATGGTTTCGTAACAAAGTGAAAGGAAAAACATGATATGGTAAAAGAGCAAGTAGTTTCACTGCTCTGGATTCTCCGGAGAGGGCAGTTTGGAGCTGGCCAGAGCGGCCGGAAACAAATTATTATCGACAAAGGCTTGGGGGAAAAATCATGGAATGGAATGGCCAGGGACTGACCAGCGGCGAAGTAGCACAGCGAAGAGCCGCCGGACAGGTTAACCTGAATGTGGATGTCAAGACCAAATCAATCAAACGGATCTGCGCAGAAAATATCCTGTCCCTCTTTAACCTGATTAACTTTGTTCTTGCCGCCGCGCTGCTGGCGGTGGGTTCTTATAAAAATATGCTGTTTATGGGCGTAATTTTCTGCAACACCATGATTGGGATCATCCAGGAAATCCGTTCCAAGCGCGCTGTTGACAAGCTGTCCATTGTAGTTTCAGAGAAGGCGGAGGCATATCGTGACGCGCGGCTTACGGAAATCCCAATCGAGGAGATTGTGCTTGACGATGTGGTCCGGCTGAGGAGAGGAGATCAGATTCCAGCTGACGCTGAGGTATTGTCCGGCTCCTGTATGGTCAATGAAAGCCTCCTGACCGGCGAATCAGATTTGATCCGGAAGCGTGAAGGAGATCAGCTGCTCTCCGGCAGCTTTATCGTATCGGGCGAATGTGTGGCAAGGGTAGTCCATGTCGGCAAGGACAACTATGCGTCTGTCATTAACCGGAACGCCAAATATCTCAAAAAGGTAAATTCGGAAATCATGGCCACCTTTAACCGGATTATTCGGTTCGTTTCGGTGATTATTTTTCCGCTTGGCGCATTGCTTTTTTATAATCAGTATACCGCGGATGGGGCGACGGCTTCGAGTGCAATTGTCAATACGGTCGCGGCGCTGATTGGGATGATTCCGGAGGGGCTGATTCTTTTAACCAGTACGGTGCTGGCGGTTTCAGTAATCCGGCTGTCCCGGCATAAGGTGCTGGTGCAGAATCTTTACTGTATCGAGACATTGGCGCGGGTGGATGTATTATGCCTGGATAAAACGGGAACCATCACCTGCGATGAAATGGAATTAAAGCAGATTATTCCTTTGCTTGGCCAGGAAGAGACAAAAACAGATGAAATCCTGGCCTCGATTGCCCATGCCTCCCATGACGATAATTCTACCATGAATGCTCTAAAAAGCTTTTTTCAGGACGCGCCGGCCCGGGAAGTCAGCCGGTTCATTGATTTTTCCTCGGAGAAAAAATGGTCGGGTGCCGTGCTGGAGGATGGAACAGGCTACGTGGTCGGCGCGGGTGAATTTATTTTAAAAGACAGGTATTCCCTGATTGCGGACGTTATACAGGAGAAAGCGGGCAGCTACCGGGTACTGACCCTTGCAGAGGTGCCCGGAGGATTTACTGAGGACGGCGATTTGATCGGAGAAGCGCAGCCGATGGCGCTGGTAATGATCCAGGATAAAATCCGGGATAATGCGGAGGAAACAATCCGCTATTTCACCGAGCAGGGAGTCCAGCTCAAGGTGATTTCCGGAGACGGGACGACGACGGTATCCAATATTGCCAAAATAGCCGGGATTCCGAATGCGGAGCGGGCCGTGGACGCCTCCGCCCTGCAGACTGAGGAGCAGCTCAAAAAAGCGGCGGAAGAATGCACTGTATTCGGCAGAGTAACGCCGCAGCAGAAGCAGAAGCTTATCAAGGCAATCAAGGAGAATGGGCATTCCGTCGCAATGACCGGAGATGGGGTGAACGACGTGCTGGCCTTGAAAGAAGCGGACTGCTCGGTGGCGATGGCTGCGGGAAGCGACGCTGCCAGAAATGTCGCGCAGCTTGTGCTGATCAATAATGATTTTTCCGCTATGCCGCGTGTAGTTGCCGAGGGGCGGCGCTCGATCAATAATATCCAGAGAAGCTCCTCCCTGTTTTTGGTTAAAACCCTCTTTTCCATCCTGCTGGGCCTGCTGACGGTTCTGGTGCATCTGCGCTATCCGTTTCAGCCAATCCAAATGTCCTTGGTAGGCGCGTTTACCATTGGGATACCATCCTTTGTTTTGGCGCTGGAAATAATATTCCAAACAAAGACCGGGTGACCGGAAACTTTTTCTGGAATATTATTTCCAGGGCGATTCCGGGCGCTTTGACAATTGTAATCAATATTGGGCTTGTATATCTCTGCCAGGGATGGTTTGAGCTCAATTACAGCCAGGTTTCCACGATGGCTGTTGTGCTGACTGCCCTGACGGGTATTCTGCTGCTGATCCGGATTTCAATCCCGTTCACACCGATTCGGACGGCTTTGCTGGCGGTAGTCCTGGGCGGGATGGCGCTGGGCTTGACCGCCTTCAAATGGTTTTTCGATTTTGCCCCCTTCTCTATGGAAATGTTCTGGATTCTCCTTGTGTTGGGTATACTATGTTTTCTTTTATTCCAATTTTTCTATTGGTGCCTGGAGCGCTTTACCGGAGCCGGCAAGAAGCCGTCCGGAGGGAAGCGGCGCGGTGTATAAAATTCGTTTTCAAGGCCGGATATAAATTGACTTTTACTGGGATTTGAAGTACAATAACAGTGTATCAAATCGAAAGGGCAAAAGGGGAAAGGGTTTCGATTTTTTGCCAAATTATCAGATTGGGTAGGTGTGTTATATGGATGTAAAACAACTCAAAAAAACTGCCAATGACATCAGAAAAGGCGTCATTGAAGCGGTTTACAATGCAAAATCCGGACATCCGGGCGGCTCTTTGTCAGCGACAGATATTTTTACATATCTGTATTTCGCAGAAATGAAGGTTGACCCGAGCAAGCCGGAGGATGAAAACAGAGACCGCTTTGTTTTGAGCAAAGGGCACGTAGCCCCGGCTTATTACAGTACGCTGGCTCACCGGGGCTATTTTCCGGTAGAAGAGCTGGAAGGACTGCGCCACATCGGCTCCATGCTTCAGGGACATCCTGACATGAAACATATTCCGGGTGTTGATATGTCCAGCGGGTCTTTGGGACAGGGCATCTCTGCCGCCTGCGGCATGGCGAAAGCCGGAAAGCTGATGAACAAGGACTACCGCGTTTATACGCTGCTTGGCGACGGCGAAATCCAGGAAGGCCAGGTGTGGGAGGCTGCTATGTTTGCGGCGCACAATAAGCTGGACAATCTGGTTGTTATTGTGGACAATAACGGGCTCCAGATTGACGGAAACGTTGCCGACGTCATGTCTCCATATCCAATTGATGAAAAATTTGCGGCATTTGGCTTTGAAGTAATCTGCATTGACGGTCATTGCTTTGATGAAATTGCGGCAGCCTTTGAAAAAGCAAAAGAAACCAAAGGAAAGCCAACCGCAATCATTGCGAAAACGGTTAAGGGCAAGGGCGTATCCTTTATGGAAAACCAAGCGAGCTGGCACGGCGCCGCCCCGAACGCAGAGCAGTATGAAACAGCAATGGCTGATTTAGACGCGATTGCAGCAGGATTGGAGGGCTAGACAATGGCAGATGTAAAGAAAATTGCGACAAGAGAAAGCTATGGGAACGCGCTGGTTGAATGCTTCCCTGATTTTCCAAATATGGTTGTTTTAGACGCCGACCTTGCAGCCGCGACCAAAACCGGAACCTTTAAAAAGGCTTATCCGGAACGCCATGTTGACTGCGGGATCGCGGAATGCGATATGATCGGCGTAGCAGCTGGGATGGCTGCTGCGGGGATGATTCCGTTTGCAAGCTCCTTTGCGATGTTTGCCGCAGGGCGTGCCTTTGAGCAGGTGAGAAACTCTGTCGGTTATCCGCATCTGAACGTAAAGATCGGTGCGACTCACGCGGGTATTTCTGTTGGGGAGGACGGTGCGACCCATCAGTGCAACGAGGATATTGCGCTGATGAGAACCATTCCCGGAATGGTTGTGATCAACCCTTCTGACGATGTGGAAGCAAAGGCTGCTGTCCGTGCGGCGCTGGAATATGTCGGCCCGGTTTACCTGCGTTTTGGCCGTTTGGCCGTCCCGGTAATCAACGATAACCCGGATTACAAATTTGAACTCGGCAAAGGCGTTACCTTAAAAGACGGAAAGGATATCACCATTATCGCTTCCGGCCTGACTGTCAGCGAAAGCCTGAAAGCAGCGGAAGAGCTGGCGGCGGATGGGATTGACGCACGTGTGATTAATATTCATACCATCAAACCGATTGATGCGGAGCTGATTGCAAAGGCGGCTGCGGAAACCGGAAAGATTGTCACAGTGGAAGAACATTCTGTGATCGGCGGCTTGGGCGACGCGGTAATTGGCGCAATTGCTGAAAACCCGGTTCCGGTTTACAAGATTGGCATGAATGATGAATTCGGCAAATCCGGCCCGGCTGTGGAGCTGATTGATAAATACGGCCTGACTGCTCCGCACATTGTGAAAAAAGTGAAAGAAGTCCTGGGTAAATAAGAATCAACAAAAACGCCTCTTTTCAGCAGAAAAGAGGCATTTTTTTATCCTGAACAGAGCATACTGTGGAGAGAGAATCAAACGCTGTTTTCCCGGAAAGGGCTTGAAAGATTGGATCTGGTCATGTATAGTAGAGGTAGTGAATAATAAACTGGAAAGAAACGGAAGAGGATAGGAGGACTTTCTATTCTCTCGAAAGGTATGGTCATAACGATGAAATACGGTTTTATCAAGGTCGCGGCCGCAACGCCGAATATCCGGGTGGCAGACTGTGAGTATAATACCGCGCAGATTATTGAGACGATTGGCAAAGCGAGAGATGCCCAGGCAAAGCTGCTGGTTCTGCCGGAGCTTTGCCTGACAGGGTATACCTGCGGCGACCTGTTTTTGCAGGATCTGCTGTTAAAGAGCGTGCGGGATTCCTTAGAGGAAATCCGAAAGGCGACTGCCGGGCATGACATGCTTGTAGCGGTGGGCGCTCCGCTCGTACATCACCAGAAGCTATATAACTGTGCAGTGATCCTGTGCAACGGAAAAATTTTGGGAATCGTCCCCAAAAGAAATATTCCCAATTACAGTGAATTCTATGAGCTGCGTCATTTTGCCCCCGCGCCAGAGGAAAACGGCGTGATAGTGATAGGCGGAAAAGAATATCCGTTTGGAACAAAGCTGCTATTCTCCTATGCAAGGTTTTCCCAGTTTACAGTCGGCTTTGAAATCTGTGAGGATTTGTGGGTGGCAAATCCGCCGTCAGTTGGGCATGCAATGGCCGGCGCGACTATCATCGGAAACCTATCTGCAAGCGACGAGACAATTGGCAAGAGCGCATACCGGCGCGATTTGGTGGCCGGACAGTCTGCCAGGCTTCTCTGCGGCTATCTTTATGCGGATGCCGGAGAAGGGGAATCTACGACAGACCTCGTTTTCGCCGGGCATGACCTGATTGCAGAAAACGGAGTACTGCTGGAGGAAAGCTCCCTGTTTGAAAATGACATCATCCTGTCAGAAATCGACGTGATGCGCCTGGCGGAGGAACGCCGTAGGATGAACACCTTTTCTCACGTCGACGAGGGGTATGAGACAGTATATTTTGATTTTCCTTGCCGGGATACGGCGCTGACCCGCTTTGTATCCCCGCAGCCCTTTATCCCGTATGAATCAGGAGAACGCCGAAGCCGCTGCAAGGAAATACTTTCTCTGCAGGTTGCCGGGCTGAAAAAGCGCCTGGCGCATACCGGCGCGAAAACTGCGGTGGTAGGCCTGTCCGGCGGATTGGATTCCACCCTGGCTCTGCTGGTAACTGTCCAGGCGATGGATTTGCTTCGCCGGCCTAGGACAGATATCCTGGCAGTGACAATGCCGTGCTTTGGCACCACTGACCGCACCCGTTCCAACGCGCAGATTTTGGCGGAGGCACTGAGCGTGGACTTCCGGGAAATACCGATCACTGATTCGGTAATCCAGCATTTTCAGGACATCGGCCAGGAGCTAACCGCCCATGATGTAACCTATGAAAATTCCCAGGCGCGGGAGCGCACCCAGGTTTTAATGG
>OLRQ01002259.1_pt1 | contig 12320 bp, 6 predicted proteins | sample 1671971 | NCBI WGS metagenome assembly OLRQ01 (sample SAMEA3136631, study PRJEB25190) | human gut metagenome | biome: human gut; feature: human-associated habitat; material: faeces | place: Austria | collected 2013 | reverse complement strand
TTGTCTGTTTTGTGAGTTTCCTGAAAAATCGGGCGTGAAATTGATTGGGAAGCTTTTGCCTTACCACTTGGCCACACCCGCATGAAAGCGTTAGATAGTATAGCGCATCGAGACACCTTGTCAGCGGAAAACATCGCCGAGTTCACCTTCGCTTCAAATGAAGCCGCATCGGTGCCCCTACGGGACGTCGCACATTGAAAGCTTCTCACCCTTCGAGAAAACGGCAAACGGCTGAAGTTTATCCGCAAAAAGACAAAGCTCCTAAAAAATATCACCGCATATACAGCAGATGAGTCTATCATGGTGCGTCGACAGCCCGTAACGAAAAGGAGACACCGTGCTTTCGGAGCGCATGCTAACTTCCATCGTCAAATCCATGACGAAGAAGCACCTTGCTTTGAACATCACCGACGATTCCACAATGCCGGAAGCAAAGCCCAACCAGCGGTACATGCTCTATATGCATGTACCGTTCTGCGAACGATTGTGCCCATACTGCAGCTTCAATCGATACCCATTCAAGGAAGAAGTCGCAGCCCCTTATTTCGAAAACATGCGCAAAGAGATGCTCATGCTCAAAGACCTCGGCTACGACTTCGAAAGCATTTACGTCGGAGGAGGCACGCCTACGATCATGATTGATGAGCTGTGCGAAACCCTCGACCTCGCCCGCGAGAACTTCAACATAAAAGAAGTGTCTTCCGAAACGAACCCCAACCACCTAACCAAGCCGTATCTCGACAAGCTCAAAGGTCGCGTTCAACGCCTTTCAGTCGGCGTTCAGAGCTTCGATGACGACCTCTTGAAGCAGATGGACCGCTACGAGAAATACGGCAGCGGCGAAGAAATCTTTGAGCGCATCGGCGAAGCGTCTTCGTACTTCAATGACTTCAATGTCGACATGATCTTCAACTTCCCCTCGCAGACAGAGGATTCGCTGCTCAACGATATCGAGACCATCAAGGCGTGCGCGTGCGACCAGGTGACCTTCTCGCCGTTATACGTTTCGTCGGCCACGACAAGGAAGATGTCTTCAACCCTTGGCAAGGTCGATTACAATCGTGAATATACCTTCTACAACATAATCGATGAACAGCTGACGGGCGGAGCCGACCCTCAATTCGACAGAAGAACGCTCTGGACATTCAACAGGCTCGGCAGCAGCGCCAAGCCTTGCGGATGCAGCAACCATGTTGAAGTTGACGAATACGCGGTTTCCTACGAAGAGTATCCGGCCATAGGAAGCGGCAGCATCAGCCACCTTGACGGATGCCTCTACGTCAACAACTTCAGCATCGCAGATTACAACAGCGCCGTTTCAAGCGGGTCGATGTCCGTCATGGGGAAAACCAAGCTGGGAAAGCACGACCTGATGCGATACAGGTTCTTGCTGCAGCTTTACGATCTCAGGCTCGATAAGAAGCAGTTCGAACGCGATTTCGGCTGCAGCGTAGAACGCGGTCTTCCTGCAGAGATGTCGTACATGCGCCTCAATAAAGCATTCGCCACCGATGACGAATACGAGCTCACCCTTACCCCCAAAGGCCGCTATCTGACCCTCGTCATGTACCGCCAATTCCTCAGCGGCATGAACAACCTGCGCGACCAGGCACGCGCCGCTCTCACCGGACCGGAGCGCGAGCTCTTGTTCGGCGACGGCACGCCCGAGTAGCTCGTTCGGCGAACGCAATAGCCGACAAGACAAAGGCCCGAGCTTCCATTGATGGAAGCTCGGGCCTTTTCATGCTTGCCATATAGTGCTGATGAGCCTTACTTGGCGGCACCAATACGGCAGATGGTGGTGCCGCAATCGGGGCATTTACCTTTCGTGATGGGCTTGCCGTTTTTTGTGGTTCCCTCGACGGGATCCTGCATGACCTTCTTTGCCTTGCACTTCACGCAGTATGCCTCAATAGCCATGGTTGCCTCCAAACGTAGTACGAAATGCCGCAGAAACAGCCAGATAAACGCCACCCCTGCGGGAAATGTCATCATAACGTATTTGCCAAATTCAACTTATCCCAAAACCCAATAAACACGGGGTTCATACGTATGAAAAAAGCCGCATCGTTTTTACCGATGCGGCTTTCGCCTAGATGTTCTTAAGAAGCTCCACAACGACATTCGCGCTTCTATTGAGAGCCTCGGCGTCAATATTCTCCAGAATATCGTCCGCCTCGGCATAATACGCAGGCTTCTTTCCGCCCATGCCAACCAGCGTCATGGCCTGCATGCGATGCTTCTGAGCATAGCTTGCGGGACTCTCGCGCCAATCCACCCTCTCGGCACGGATGTCAACCCCGGATGCTTGAGAGGCCTTGCGTATGAACCTCTTCATACGCGGCGAGCAAGACACCTGCTTGATAGCACCTTCTCTTTCGAGATAAGACAGAGTTCCCGCGCCAAGCGCCTCGAGGTTCACAATGACAGCACCACGCATATCGGAAGCGTGATCGGCCAAGAATGCCTTGATGCCTCCATTGCCTGCCAAATCGGAACCGAGGGCGACAAACCACACTTCGGTGTTGATGTCCCCCGCTGCGAAGGAATAAATCTCCTGGATATCCTCCTCATGAGGCTGATGCACGTCCTCCGAAACGACAGGGTTGCCCGAAGCTTCCGCAGCAGCATTTGCCGCAGCGAGAGCGGCCGCAAACGCATCCGAGGATACCGCGGGAACACTTTGGCGACGTTCGGGGCCTCGGGCGTCCTCCGCCGCGCCCTCCTCGTCCTGACCATTCTTGGGCAAACGAGCCTTCAAGCTGCCGAACGCTCCACCCTGCCACTCGTCATCGTCCTCGCGGAAGCTTTCCCAGCTTCCACGCGCCTTGCCGGCCGAGCGAGCGTCAAAGTCCTCGTCTACGCCGAGCCATTCATGGGCGCTCTCTTCTTTCTTTTCCTTTTTGCGACGGAACTTGCCGAAGAATTTCCCAACACGTGACTGAGGCATCTCGACATACCCAGGACCAGCGAACGCGCCTGTTTCGGTGAACTCTTCCTCGAACACGGAATCGTCCGCATCATCGACATAGATATCGTCAGGATCGACGTTCTCGAGAAGCTCATCTCCTACAGGCTCCGCCCCGATAGCCCCGATAGCGGCGAACGAGCCTGTCACGCTCACGCTGTTGTTCTGAGGTAGGGCCTTCGTCACGGTCTCTTCCCGATTGAACGAAGGAGCCCCCTCGATGGAGGGAAGCGTGGTCGAAAGAAGATTCTTGGCGGCCTCTTGCCCGTTCGATTCGGCAACGCTTGCCAAAGGTGCGCGCTGACGAAGATCGTCGAACGAAATGGGCTTCGGCTCGGGGGCCGAAACCGGGGGCAAGACAATGCTCGGAAGATCGACCTTGGGAATCCTCGGTATTACGACCCTGCCTGGGGCCTGGTCGATGGAGGGAATGGAAGGAATGCGACGCTCGGCCTTTGCGGCGGAAGGTTCGCTCTTCGGTTCAAGACCGCCGACGGCAGGGAGAGCCGCTGTCGCCTCAGAAGCAACCGAGACGGACTCCTGCGCAACGTTAGGAGCGGAAGGTTCGCTGCTGATTTCCGCAGCCTCCTCCTGAGAAAGAACGCTGTCGCCCTCGGACGCCGCCACAGAGTCGGACATGCGCGAAGAGGCGACAGAGACGACCTGCGCGGCGGAAGCCATAGGCTCGGCCTCGCTCACGCTGACGGCCATGTCTTCCATCTCGTCCGCGGTAAGCGTGACGACTGCCCTTTCCTTGCGAGCGCGATCGCGAAGTTCTTGAGAGCGATCCTCCGGCGGATTGTAATACATGACCTGAGGGTTCACCGCAGCGGTATCTTCGGAAATCCGGACGGCTTCGGAGCCGTTGTCCAACCCCTCCGCAACCATGCGCAGCGCGTCAAGATCAAGGTTTCCGGCATCCGAGACAGCAGGCATCGCTGTAGTGCGCGACCCATCCGCCGCAGGGAAGGCGACGCTTTCGTCCCTTTGGCCGGCCCCAGTCCCTTCGACGGGGGGCATCGCCGCCGTGCGTCCCGCATTCGAAAAATCAAGCACAGGAAGATCCTGGGAATCCTCGCCCTGTTTTCCATCTTGGGCATCTTGAGTCGAAGTCTCTTCTTCCAAGAACGCATCCACCGACATCACGCCCATAGACTGATGGCCGTCATCTCCGAAATCGAACGAATCGGACGGCTCTTCAACAGCCTGCACGGTTGCGTCGGCCTGTAAAGCCTCATTGATAACGGGATCCTGATGGCCATCTGCGGCGTCGGCACCTTCATGCGCATCCCCCTCGGCAGAGGAATCCTTCTGAACTGCATCGTTATCAGATTCGGCAGGTGCGGCATTCTCTTCTTCAGAGCAGGTCTCCCCAGAAAGCTCTACAACGTTCTCGGAAAGCTCTTCCCCCTGAATCGCCGGCTGATTTTCACCGTCGAACGTGCGGGACTCTATGAAATCATCGACATAAGGAACAGGGGCAGCCGACCCGAGAATCTCCTCGATTTCACCCACGGGCTCTTCGGGGGCTTCCTCTATTCCAACCACCTGCGGCTCTTCAGGGCGAACCGCATAGCGAGAACGATACGAGGAATCGCTCGCGACAAGATTCTGCGGATAGTTCTTGCGAGCTTTTTCCGTAGCCTTCAAATACCAATCAGGCACGTTGGGCGCAGGCTTCTTGGCAGCTTCTTCGAGCGCTTTAGCCCTTTCCTCTTCGCGAATGCGCTCTTGTTCGAGCTCGTACGCAGCCGCAAGCTCTTCAGCCTCCTTGCGGGCGCGTTCGGCAGCTTCGGCCGCCTGAGCCGCCTCATGAAGCTCCGCGGCCTTGGCGGCAGCGGCAGCGAGGGTATCAACAGGCGCACTCGACAAAGCGCTGCGAGTTTCTTTGCGCGAACGAGATACCTCTTCGTCGGTCGCCGCACCAATCGGGCCCTCTTTCGCCTGGGCCAAATTGTCCGATATATCATGTGCACGCTCTGCGCGTCGACCATCGGAGGTTCCGTATTCATAGGAAATGGTCGCCCCATCCGGAACGACTCCTGCGGCATACGCCTCCTCTTCGCCGTGCATAACGCCTTCCCCCGCAGACTCAGACGTCGCTTCCCCATCGCTGATACGACGAGCAACTTCGAGCATAACCGCAATACCGGCTGCGTTCGCATTCGCGCCTTCGTTATATGCCGCCATCTTCTCCATGATGGAAAAAACCGCAGGGACAGCTACGACAACAGCAAGAATCAAGGACAAAGCCATGAGAACCGTGCCGGCAATTCCCTCCCCGTTGAAAAGAACCTGACGCATAAGCAGGATCAGGGGAAGGAGGCACATGGACCCCATAACCGTGTACTGGAGAGGTTTCTGGAAACCGACCAAAAGGCCGGAGAGGTCGTGGCGAACCTTGCCGCTATCGTAGTTCGCCACCAGGATGACCTTGCGGCGGCGCGTTCCAGACCCTTCAGAATCGTTCGCCGGCTCGTATTTCGCGACAACGTTCTGACTTACGCCTTTCATGAAAAGCTGAGAGAGCACGGGCTTATCGAACGATTCTGCAATATATATCGCTGCAGAGAGCACAGCCGCAACGACCGCAGGAATCGCAAGAACAGGAACAAACAGAGCAAGAATCGTCGCCACGATTGTGACGGCGTAACAAATCAACTTAGGCATGAGAGGATTCGCATTGCAGGTGAAATCCTCTATTTCCACCGGCAAATGAGATTCCTTTTGGAAGCGCTCCGTGATATAGAGAGCCGCCTGCTGCTCTTCCTCCGTGCCTGCTGGACGAGGCCCGATCTCCTGGGAGAGGTAGGCGATATGGTCTATAGGTGTGCTCATACTGACCTTCTTAATGTCGATATCAACTCGAATATGGGCATATTCGCAGGACAGTATAACTTATCCGATTGGCTCTCCTAGATATTCCCTAATAAACGCATCCGATTCAGCAGCCCGTTGACGAGCCTCAAAATAGAGAGCTCTTTCCTCTTCAACGTTTTCCTGAAAAGCGTCGAGAATCGGCTGTGCGGGCTTCTTCGGGAGACGCGATGCCAAGTCGACGGCCTCGGCATCGGCCCGATTGTACTCCTCATTAAACGATTCCGCCGTTGCCTTGTCTTGCACATAGATAGCCTGGTCGCTTTGCACCGCAAACCCATTCTGTTCTATGCGCTTTGCAATGTATTCTCTCAAAACGGAGAAGTCGGCCTCGGGGTACAGGCCCGTCGCTTCGTCAAGTTTCGCCGAGGCCCCCTCGAGAAGCTCTGTAGCCCGCTCGCTTTTCGCCTGCGATTCTCTCGTGTTCTCCACCGTCGTATCAGAGACCAGCGCTGCGGCCTCCTGCATCAAGCTGTTCGCTTCCTCTACGATACCCCAAGCCTCTTCGGCCACCGAGACCGCTTCTAGGGCCTCGATGTCCGCCTTCATGAGAACCTCGGCGTGCTGCATCATGGTTCTTCTCGCATCCGCCGATTCGACCACCTTCGCAGCCGCATCCTTGCTTTCTTGGGATGCCATGTCCGCCGTGACTTCCTCGGCAAAGGCAGTGGCCGCCTTAAGATGAAGTTCAGCATTCTCCATCCCTTGTCCGACCGACGCCATTTCGTCACGAGATGCCTCGGTGACTTCTTTGGTCACGATCTCATCCATCTCGATGACAAGTTCGTCTGCTCTCGATATCTCCGTAAACGCCTTGTCGAGCAAGCCCATGCTTCTCGTATATTCCTGATACTCCCTCGTGACATACAGGCCGCCGATGACCAATGCGGCAACCGACGCAGAAGACACAAGCATCGCAACGATTGCGCGGCGTATCCTGCGCACTCTCTTTCTTCTCTTGATTTCGGCATCGGGATCCGCCAGGGCACGCTCGCGCATTCTCTCTTTGCGCGTCTTCGCCGATACGGCCTTCTTCGGAAGCTCCTGCACGAAAGAACGAGGGCGCGTTGTGCCGCCCTTCCCATCCGAAGAAGCTTTTCCTTCCTCTTTTCGCTTTGCGACGCGCTTGCTTTCCTGCGCAATACGGGAGGCGCCTTGGCGGGAGGAATCGGCCGATCCTGAAGAGGGCCTGTCTATAAAGGAGGCTTTCTTCTCCTTCTTCGGAGAAACCGTAAATATGGACAAGTCGCCCAAGCGGACTTTCTGGTCGGCCTCCCCCAATCTGTCGTCCGCTTGACTCTTCAGCCCGTCGAGGACCGACAGGGAGATCTCGTTCGATCTGCCCGCCGTGTTCTTTTTAATATGAAGGCTCGTGGCCATATCTTTGAAAAGATGGGTGCTTCCCTTTTCCTTGCGCGCCACTTCGCCTCCTTTGCTCCGCCCTCGAACGCATGTTTTCACGACCAAGGCATTTCGCCTCCGTCGCTAAGGGCGAGGTGCCTTTCCTACGCCCTGTTCTCGCGCAATACCTCCACTGCTTCGTCAATGCTGCAAAAACGAATGGTACGTGACGGCAGCGAATTCAAAAATACCTTTCCATACCCTTTCGTCAGAAGTCTCCTATCAGCAAGAACGAGAACACCCTTATCCGTGGACGACCTGATGAGCCTTCCCGCCGCCTGCTTTATTTCTATAACAGCCTGAGGAAGCGTGTAATGAGACCATGCCGACTGATCGCGAAGAGCACGTTCGCACGACAGGGGGTCCGTAGGCTTTGCGAAAGGAAGCTTCGGTATGACAACGCTTTTCAAGGTTGCCCCCGGAGCATCGAACCCCTCCCAGAAGCTCTTCAGCGCAAAGAGCGAGAGGTGTTCGTCTTTCAGGAAGTCGTCGCGAAGGCCCTTGGTCGAAACGCCCCATTTCTGGCATACCAACCTCAGCTCGTTCTCTTTCATGACGGGGTCCACCGCGTCGAAGCAAGCTTCCATCTCCCTGCGGTTGGTAAACAAGGTGAGCATGCTTCCTTGCTGCGCCACATGGGCTTGAGCGAGAAGCCTCTGGAGGGATTCGAGGTACCCCGGCTGGTTTGGCTCGGGTATGTCGTTTATCACGAGAACCTGCATATTAGCATCGTAATCGTAGCTCGACCCTAAAAGACAGGTGTCGGTCTGGGACGATTCGCTCGAGTTGAGACCCATGGAGCCGATGAAGTTCTTGAAGTCCTTCCCGATGGTTATCGTCGCACTTGCATAGGCGATACTCTCGGTTTTCTCGTACAGCGTTTCCCTCAACATCTGCCCGACATCGATGATTTGCGCCTGGAGAGCCTCGGAAACTCGCTCGGGCTTTTTCGACAGCTTCGCCGAATACACGAATTTCGGATCGGCTGTCTCCATGATAAGCTCGCTCGACTGGAGCATCTCCTTCGCATCTATGACGATCGTGGCAATGTCACGCTGGCAATCGGCAGCTCCATCCACTCCGTCGAGAAAAGCGACGAGTTCGTTTCCGGAGGTTATCAGTTTCTCGGCAGCTTCGCGGAAATCCTTCGCAAAGCCGCGAAGCGTTTGAAACCTTTCGTCGCTGCGAACATCGTCGTTGATCCATAACTCTATGGTTTCGTAGCTTTTATTGCTCTTGTTGGTATCGCAGCCGACAAGGTCTTTCATATGATGGGCGAATTCGATCGCGCATTCGCTGAACACCTTGCCGCGGGCTCGGGCTTTCTCCGTCAATGCATAGAACAGAGTGCTCGCTTCAGGCTGGGAGCCGGAATCGAGCGGAGCACGGCGTTCGACGCGAACGAACGGATTGCGCCTCGCCTCGTCGGAAGCAAGCCTGTTCGCAAGACGCACCATCTCCGCCGCATCAAGGGTGACAGCAAGAGCGCGACGCGCTTCCGCCTCTGCGCCGTGGGCCTCGTCTATAACCCAGAAACGAATATCGGGAAGCAGGCCCCCATCGGCAGCCACATCGCAGAAAAACAAAGAGTGGTTCGTCACCACGATATGCGCCGTTTCGGCTTTCTTCCTCAGACCGTGCACGAAGCAGTGTGTACCGTAATAGGGGCATTTCCTCTTCAGGCAATCCCTCGACGTCGTGGTGAACGCGTATCGAGGCAGCGTTTTGAAATCGAGCTTCAACCCGTCCATATCGTCATATTCCGTCTGCTCAACGAAAGAGAGCAGCGCGGCAATAGAGGGCGCCTGATTCACCTGCTTCCCCATGACCATGACGCTCGAGGCTCCGTCGTTCATCAATTTATCGACCAGTCGAAGACAGGGGTAGTGAGAAAACCCCTTAAGGGCCACATACTCAAGCGGGGCGAAACCCTGCCGCTTCAATCCTTCGTTCAGCAGAGGAAGCTCTTTGTACACGATTTGATCAAGAAGCGCATTCGTCTTTGTGGCAACGCCCACGGCGGTATTGTTCCTCAATGCGAGAAGCGCGCTCGGGAGAAGGTATGCCATGGACTTTCCAACGCCGGTCCCCGCCTCCACGACAAGGTTCCTTCCCGTCGAAAAAGACCTGAGAACCTGCGATGCCATGACATTCTGCTCAGCCCGCGGTTCATAGCCTTCGTAAAGCCCGCCCACGATACCTTGGGAAGAAAACGCCTCTTCCACCTCACATACATCAGGAAACTCCAAAACGCCGTTTTCCCTAAGCCGAGTCGAAGATACATCCGTATCGCAAGCGGCAAGAAGCTCGCCTTTCGCCCCGGAACACGAAGGCCCGCCTTCTCGCGAGTCTCGAACGGCTTTCTTCGCAAAACGCGCAGAGCGAAGCCCCCTAATAGTAAGCGGGTAGCTCTTCCTCTGGGTTCCGGGGCCCGTCTTCGCCTCCTCGAGCGCGGCCATATGGCTCGCCATGCAGCCGAATACCGCCCCCGTCGGCCATTCTTCGACAGGAGCGAGATTTGCGATGTATTCAACAAGATCGAGAGGCATAGCCTGGATGGCGGCAAGCGGGATCCTATACACGGCGCACAACGCCTCCACGTCGGCGTCGGCGCGATGCGTCGAAAGAGGAGCATCGAACGCCTTTACCAGGTCTATAAGCCTATGCGATTTCAGGCGAGGAAGCGCAATGCGCGCCAGATCGAGCGAATCGACCCAAAGATTCTCAAGGAGAGGATAACCGGACGGCGTCTTCGTCGCGAAGCCCTTATCGAAAGCAGCGTTATGAGCCACCACGGTCGCATCGCCAACGAACTCGACCAAACGGGCACGCGCCTCGTCAGGAAGAGGAGCATCCGCCACATCCTCGTCGTGAATATCAGTCAAACGGGCCACTTCGTCGGGTATATGCTTCCCTGGATTGACGAACGTTACGAACCACTCGGTCACAACACCGCACTCAAGTCGGGCAGCCGCTATCTGCGTAAGTTCGTCATGATTTTGCGAGAAGCCCGTCGTCTCGGTATCGAGGATGACGACATTGCGATCGAGAACGCCGAAATCGGAGGTTTCCGCATCGTTTTTCAAAGCTGCATAGCGCTCGACGATATCATCTGGAGTACCTTGGGATACGAAGTCGTATACACTCATGTTCTACATGTCCTCATCTTTCAATCAACCGTAGACAGTAAGCCTACCACGAAAGGAATATCATGGCGCCTCTCAACGCGTCCGACATCTATTTCGGCACGTATGCCACATTTCAGACAAAAGATAAGCGCAGCGGCGCGGCACTCGCAGGCCCCGATAATGCAGTAGGAGACAGGGGATCCATCGAATGGAGGCTCGACGAGCACAAGCATCGCCAAGCTTGGCTCGTGAACCCCTACGGACAGGCCATTGGATTTCTCGACCAGAACATGTCGCACACGCTTGCCGTCCTGCAGGCTAAAGACTGGGAGATAACCTATGTCCTCAGCTTCACTGCCTATAGCGAAGCTCTCGGGGAAAACGCCTATTGGGGACAGGTTGCGATTATGGCCTATTCGCCAAAGCATGCCGAATCGTTTCGCTCGTTTGCGTCATCATTCGCCCGAGAAGCCGCTCGCGGCCTGCGACCCGACCCTTCTTTAAGCGCTCGGTCAGCTGAAGAAATTGCAAAAGACCCGTCAAGCTGGAAGCCTTCGAACAAGGTGAAAATACCCAATAACGAAGTATCGAGCGTGATACTGAAAGACCGTAGGAGCGTCCACGACAAAGTGCTCGATCTTGGAAGAAGCAAGAATATCGGATGCTACATCATAAGCTGGGCATTCATCCTGGGTGTTGGTGCATGCATTCTATGGTTCCTGCATTGCATGGGCATCTTTTAGCGCTAAAAAAGGCGCGGTTTGAACCGCGCCTTGGAGCCAAGTCTCTGCCAACCCCTTAAGAAAGAGCAAGCTCGATGAGCTTTTCGCAAACCCGGGGGAAATCCATGCCGACAACACGAGCGGCATCGGGAATCAAAGAGGTCTTCGTCATACCCGGCAAGGTATTCGTCTCGAGAATCCAGCAATCCCCTTCTTTATCCAGCATTATGTCGGTTCGGGAAATACCACGACATCCAAGAACCGCATGGGCCGCAATTGCCATGTCCTGAACCTTCTGCGTAGTGTCTTCGTCAAGCGGAGCAGGGCACAAGTGGGTGCTTCCGCCAGCAGCATACTTCGCATGGTAGTTGTAGAACTCATCGTCGTTCGGGACAATTTGGATGACGGGGAGAGCTTCGTAGCTATCGTTGCCCACGACGCCAACCGTAAGCTCAATGCCCTCTATGAATTGTTCCACCATTGCCTCGTCGTCCACCTGGAATGCAACGTCAAGCGCCGACTCAATCTGGGACGCATCGCGAACGATAGTCATGCCCAAGGAGCTTCCCTCCGTCGTGGGCTTCACAACGCACGGGATTCCACACGTCTCCTCGATTTCCTTCAAATCCTCCGAATCAAGAACGTCGTTTCGACCGACGACAACAGACGCGGCTACACGCAAGCCCGCATCTTCGTAGCATTCCTTCGACTTTGCCTTGTTGACGGCGATGGCGCTCGAGAGTATGCCCGAACCCGTGTAAGGAATTCCAAGCGTCTCGAGAAATCCCTGCAGCGTTCCGTCCTCTCCTCCCTTGCCGTGAAGGGCCAAGAACGCAACGTCGAACTCCTCTTCAACAAGCTTCTTCAAATCATCGCGAGACGCAGGATCGATCATCGTGACGGAAAAGCCCAGCTCCTTCAGGGCCTCCCCACAGCATGCGCCCGAATTAAGAGAGACCTCTCGCTCGCCGCTGGTTCCTCCATACAAAACCGCAACCGAGTAGTCTTTCGGATTTCCAGAATATGCCATGTCATTCCTTACTGTAGCAAACCTACAAATCTCAGCCTGTTCTAAAAGCCTTGCCTCTAGGAAGCCATAATATATACCAACGATGTACGCTCGTTGGGCTTCGTTGACAGAACGCATCGAAGCAGTATCATTTATTTTGCTGGTCACTCGAAAAACTAAACGCAACGCTGCAAAGGTAAATGCAACATTGCGTT
>OLRQ01002254.1_pt1 | contig 12336 bp, 8 predicted proteins | sample 1671971 | NCBI WGS metagenome assembly OLRQ01 (sample SAMEA3136631, study PRJEB25190) | human gut metagenome | biome: human gut; feature: human-associated habitat; material: faeces | place: Austria | collected 2013 | reverse complement strand
CACAACCTGAACACCATGCACTCCCGCGCCGGCGCCCAGACGCCCTTCTCCTCCATCAACTACGGCATGGACACCAGCCCTGAGGGCCGGATGGTCATGAAAAACATCCTGCTGGCCACGGAAGCCGGGTTGGGCAACGGGGAGACGCCCATCTTCCCCATCCAGATCTTCCGGGTGAAAGAGGGCGTGAACTACAACCCCGGTGAGCCGAACTATGACCTGTTCAAGCTGGCCATCCGCTGCTCGGCCAAGCGGCTCTTCCCCAACTTCTCTTTTGTGGACGCACCCTTTAACCTGCAATATTATAAAGAGGGCCACCCGGAGACGGAGATCGCCTACATGGGCTGCCGCACCCGCGTGATCGGGAACGTGGTGGACCCCGACCGCCAGATCTGCAACGGGCGGGGCAACCTCTCCTTTACCACCATCAATCTGCCCCGGCTGGGCATCAAGGCCAAGGGGGACATCAACCTCTTCTTCGAGAGCCTGGACCGGATGATCGACCTGTGCATCGACCAGCTCATGGAGCGCTTTGAGTTCCAGTGCCGAAAGAAAGTGAAGAATGCCCCCTTCCTGATGGGCCAGGGCGTCTGGATCGACTCGGACAAGCTGGACTGGAACGACGAGGTCCGGGAGGTGCTGAAGCACGGCACCCTGTCTGTGGGCTTCATCGGCCTGGCGGAGACGCTGAAGGCGCTCATTGGCGAGCACCACGGCGAGAGCGAGCGGGCCAGAGTGCTGGGCCTGGAGATCATCGGTCACATGCGGGCCAGAATGGACCAGGAGAGCGAAAAGCGCCACCTGAACTTCTCCCTGCTGGCCACCCCCGCAGAGGGGCTGTCCGGCCGGTTCGTGAAGATCGATAAAGAGAAGTATGGCATCATTCCCGGCGTGACGGACCGGGATTACTACACCAACTCCTTCCATGTGCCGGTGTATTATCCCATCTCTGCCTATGATAAGATCTCCATCGAGGCACCCTATCACGCCCTGACCAACGCCGGGCACATCAGCTACATCGAGATGGACGGCGACCCCACGGAGAACCTGGACGCCTTCGAGCGGGTCATCCGCTGCATGAAGGAGAAGGGCATCGGCTACGGCTCGGTGAACCACCCTGTGGACCGGGACCCTGTGTGCGGCTTCTCCGGCATCATCGGGGACCAGTGCCCCGGCTGCGGCCGGCATGAGGACGACGTGCCTTTCGAGCGTATCCGCCGCATCACCGGCTATCTGGTGGGCACGCTGGACCGCTTCAACAACGCCAAACGGGCCGAAGAACGGGACCGCGTGAAGCACAGTGTGTGACGGAAAACACAGCAAACGCCACCAAAATAAGACATTTGGAACAAATGAATTAAAAAATGCAAAAAAGAGCCTTGGGGGACCAAGGCTCTTTTCATTTGCAAGATTTTCTTGCAAAAAGGACCAACGGGGAAGAGACGGCTTACTGGATTTTTGATGAATTGACAAAATTGTAAGGGAAAATGACACAAATTCCTTGCCATTGTCGGGGAATTCCACTTGCAAAAGGCGTCGAGTGGGGCTATAATTTACTCGATAATGTTTTTATGTTCTTTGGGGAAAATGAAAGATAAGATAAGAAAACTGCAAAAACGAGAAAAATAAGTGATTTTACCCCAAATCAAAAGGAGTGAAAATAATGACCGAGTTCAAGTCAGGTGTCGATCTGTCCCTGATGGAGGGTGTGCTCCGCCAGTACCAGGACGACTCCACCAGCCTCATCATGATCCTGCAGCAGGCCCAGGCCATCTACGGCTACCTGCCCCAGGAAGTGATCTATCATGTGGCTGAGCGCACGGGCAACAGCCCGGCCAAGGTCATGGGTGTTGCGACCTTCTACAGCTATTTCCGCCTCAAGCCCATGGGGATCTATCAGATCATGCTGTGCGACGGCACGGCCTGCCACGTCAACGGCTCTGACCGCATCCGGGCGGCCATCACCCAGGAGCTGGGCATCCACAACGGCGAGACCACCGAGGACGGGATGTTCACCCTGAACGAAGTGGCATGTCTTGGCTGCTGCTCCCTGGCCCCCGTCATGATGATCAACGGCGACACCTATGGGAACCTCACCCCCGAAAAGACCATCAACATCCTGCGTCAGCTGCGCCAGCGCGAGTCCGGCGAGGGCATCCGCATCCTGGTCGGCCAGGGCAGCTGCGGTGTGTCTGCCGGTGCCGGCCGGGTGGCCAAGGTCCTGGCCGGTCACATGACCGCCACCGACAGCTTCACCGTCGAGACCACCGGCTGTATCGGCATGTGCTATCTGGAGCCCATCGTCGATATCTACGAGGGGGAGAAGCTCCTCCACCGCCTGGTGAAGGTCACCGAGACCGACGCTCTGGGCATCGTGGAAGCCGTTCGGAAAAAAGACTTCTCCAAGCTGGAGGCCATGTTCATCAGCGACGAGGACGCCCGCTTCCTGAAGAAGCAGAAGCGCGTGGCCCTGCGCCACTGCGGTGTGGTGGACCCCACCAGCATCGACGATTATATCAAGAAGGACGGCTACAAGGCCATCGACAAGGCCCTGCACATGACCCCCGAAGAAGTCATCGAGGAGGTCAAGGTCTCCGGTCTGGCTGGGCGCGGTGGCGCTGGCTTCCCCACCTGGTTCAAGTGGAACGCCGCCCGCAACGCCGAGGGGGAGCACAAGCACCTCATCTGCAACGCCGACGAGGGCGACCCCGGTGCATTTATGGACCGTGCCGTCATCGAGTCCGACCCCCACAGCCTGATCGAGGGTATGCTGATCGGCGCATACGCCATCGGTGCCAGCGACATGTATGTGTATATCCGCGCGGAGTATCCTCTGGCCGTGGAACGGCTGGGCAACGCCATCGAGCAGGCCCGGAGCCGCGGCCTGCTGGGCGAGAACATTCTGGGCAGCGGCTTCTCCTGTGATCTGAACATCAAGATCGGCGCAGGCGCCTTCGTCTGCGGCGAGGAGACGGCCCTGATCGAATCCATGGAGGGCAAGCGCGGCATGCCCCGCCTGAAGCCCCCCTTCCCCGCCCAGAGCGGGTATCTGAACGAGCCCTCCAACATCAACAACGTGGAGACCTTTGCCAACGTTGCTTGGATCATCAACAACGGCGGCGCGGCCTTTGCCGCCATGGGTACGGAGAACTCCAAAGGCACCAAGGTCTTTGCCCTGACCGGTAAGGTCCAGCGGGGCGGCCTGGTGGAGGTGCCCATGGGCAACTCCCTGCGGGATGTCATCTTCGACATCGCCGGCGGCATCAAGGACGGCCGTTCCTATAAGGCCGTGCAGATGGGCGGCCCCTCCGGCGGCTGTATCCCGGCCGACCTGGTGGACACCCCCATTGATTACAAGGCCCTCTCCGCCACGGGTGCCATCATGGGCTCCGGCGGCATGGTCGTCATGGACGACAGCACCTGTATGGTGAACATCGCCCGCTTCTTCCTGGACTTCACCGCCCGCGAATCCTGCGGCAAGTGCGTGCCCTGTCGGATCGGCACCACCCGCATGATGGAGATCCTGAACCGCATCTGCGACGGCCAGGGTCAGGAGGGCGACATCGAGATGCTGGAGCAGCTGTGCGTGAGCATCAAGGACGGCTCCCTGTGCGGCCTGGGCCAGACAGCCCCCAACCCGGTGCTGACCACCATCCGGTATTTCCGGGATGAGTATGAGGCACACATCCGGGACAAGAAATGTCCCGCCCACGAGTGCTCGGCACTGCTGAAGATCTCCATCGACCCGACCAAGTGTAAGGGCTGTACGGTCTGCGCCCGGAAGTGTCCTGTGGAGTGCATCAGCGGGGAGCGGAAGACGCCCCATGTCATTGACCAGTCTTCCTGCATCAAGTGTAAGCAGTGCGTCAGCTCCTGTAAGTTCGACGCCATCGTGGTAGACTAAGAGGGGAGGGGACATCACATGAGTCACATGAAAGCAAGAATCAAGCTGACCATCAACGGCAGAGTGTGTTCCGGCCGCGCCGGGCAAACCATCCTGGAGGTGGCGCAGAACAACGGCATCGAGATCCCGAACCTCTGTCACAACAGCGAACTGAAGCATTACGGCGGGTGCAGCCTGTGCGTGGTGGAAGCCGAGAACAGCCCCAAGCTCCTGCGGGCCTGCGCCACGGAAGCCCAGGACGGTCAGGTCATCTACACCGAGTCTGAGCGCGTTGTCCGCACCCGGAAGACCAGCATCGAGCTGCTCATGAGCGACCACGACGGCGACTGCCGCGGTCCCTGCGTCTTGAAATGTCCGGCCAGCGTGAACGCCCAGGGCTATGTCCAGGCCATCGCGCGGGGTGACGACAAGGAGGCTGTCCGCATCATCAAGGAGCGCCTGCCCATCCCGGCGTCCATTGGCCGCGTCTGCCCCCACCCCTGTGAGGGCGGCTGCCGCCGGCAGATGGTGGAGCAGTCGATCTCCATCGCTTACCTGAAATATTTCGCCGCTGACCGCGTTCTGGCGGCGGGCGGCTATGTGCCCCCCAAGGCCGCTGCCACCGGCAAGCGGGTGGGCGTCATCGGCGGCGGCCCCGGCGGCCTGACCGCAGCGTATTACCTCTCCCTGAAGGGCAACCGCGTGACCGTCGTGGACTCCATGCCCCAGATGGGCGGTATGCTGCGCTATGGTATCCCGGAGTACCGTCTGCCCAAGAAAGTCCTGGATCAGGAGATCGACGAGATCGCCTCCCTGGGCGTAGAAATGAAGAACAACTTCCGCATCGGCGAACAGATGTCCTTCGAGGAATTTAAGAGCCAGTATGATGCCGTGGTCCTGGCCATCGGCGCCTGGTCCAGCATGCCCATCGGCTGCCCCGGTGAGGAGCTGGAGGGCGTCATGGGCGGCATCGACTTCCTGCGTCAGGTCGCCATGGGCGAGAAGCCCGACATCGGCGACAAGGTCGCCGTGGTCGGCGGCGGCAACACCGCCATGGACGCCTGCCGCACGGCCGTGCGTCTGGGGGCCAAAGAGGTCTATGTCGTCTATCGACGCACCGAGGCGGAGATGCCTGCTGAGCAGATCGAGATCGACGAAGCCCGCGAAGAGGGCGTGGTCTATAAGTTCCTGACCAACCCCGCTGAGATCATCGGCGAGAACGGCAAGGTCAAGGAGATCAAGCTCCAGGTCATGGAGCTGGGTGAGCCGGACGAGAGCGGCCGACGCCGCCCTGTGCCCGTCCCCGGCAAGTTCGAGACGCTGCCCGTCACCTGCGTCATCGGTGCCATCGGCCAGAAGGCCAACGTCGCCGGGTTCGAGGGTGTGCAGCTGAACAACAAGGGCATCATCGCCGCCGACGAGACCAGCTACCGCACCTCCATGGAGGGCGTCTTCGCCGTGGGCGACGCCACCAACCGGGGTGCCTCCATTGCCATCGAAGCCATCGGCGAGGCCCGCCGCTGCGCCAAGGTCGTGGACCTGTACCTGCACGGCGTTCAGGTGCCTTACCAGAAGACCTACCTCTCCGTCCGCGACGTGTCTCCTGAGGATTACAAGGACTATATCAAGCTGCCCCGCGCCAAGATGCCCACCCGTGATCCGGAGGAGCGCAAGCACGACTTCGAGGAAATCAACCTCGGCTTCTCCGAGGCCCAGGCCCGCGCCGAGGCCTCCCGCTGCCTGGACTGCGGCTGCTTCGACTTCACCGAGTGTAAGCTCATCCGCTGCGCCAACCTGTATGAGCTTCAGCCGGAGTATATCGCCCGCTTGCGGGGCAACGGCTGCGGCAAGATCCACCCCAGCTTCAAGGAGAAGCGCTTGGTCGCCATCGAGCGGGACCAGGGCAAGTGTATCCTCTGCAACCAGTGCGTCCGCATCTGCGACGAAGTGGTGGGCAAGAGCCTGCTGGGTCTGGTGGGCCGTGGCTTCTCCACGGTCATTCGGCCGGAGTTCCAGAAGAGCGACGCCATCAAGGACTGCCTGAACTGCCTGGAGTGCGCCGAGGCTTGTCCCACCGGCGCCCTGCGCATCCGCGAAAACGAGATCGAGGACTGAAGATAACTTTAGCAAATTTTATATAGTACGAAGGAATGACCACGGAGATAAAAACTCTTCGTGGTCATTTTTTTCAAAAAAATATAGAAAAAAAGTGAATTTTTTGTCGGAAGTATGTATATGGATGGAGGGATAAAGAAATACAGAATAAATAATATGTCATTATTCCGAATTGTAAAAAATATATTGACAAGTAAAAAAACTCGTATATTATAAAAATACAAAAAAGAATTAAAATAAAACTTACTTATGCTTAAGAAAATCTTAAAAGGTCAATCATGTGGGAGGTGTGTAGTATAAAAAATAAAGATTCAGTGAACACGATATTGTTAGGTAATACGGTCCTGCTTGTTGCAATTGCATTAGCAGAGTATGGAAAGGAGTTGTCTGCGGCCCTTGTAATAATTGGAGCAGGTATTTCTATTTTGGGATATTTCTCAGATAGGAATTAGAAAATCTGTATGAGTGATGGAGTATATTCGACAAAAGAGTGTGCTGCGTGGATGAATTGCGATGGAGAAGTATCATCAAAAAATAGTTTGTTTATTGGGAAGTACTTACATACATGGGCAAGCGTGACACCTGCAATAACGATTGGGCCAGCAAGTGTAGCCTTTAGCCCTGTGTCAAAAAGTTGGCAAATAGTGTGCGACTACAAGTATCCGGTTTAAATATTATGACAATAGTATGCACCCTGAACGAGTTTGTTCCGCCCCAGAAAAATCGCATAAATAACAGGAGCCAACCGAAAATTTTCGGTTGGCTCCTTTGTGGTGCCTTAGGGCTGTGTCAGGGTTTGAAAGAGGTTGAGGTATTGCTGTTCCACCGTGGCGAAGGGGAGGACTTCGTAGGAAAATTCTGATGCCATCTTTGGCAGTACCCCATCCTCCGGCGGCATGTTTAGAAGATAGGCCAGGTCATAGGCCAGCATATCGTCGTCGATCTGCTTGACCTGCCGCTGCTCTTCCTGGGTCAGTGGGCCGCCCAGATATTTTTGGTACACGGTGGCCAGCAGGCGGTTTTCCAGTGCCCGGTACTGGGGGAGATGCTGCTTGAAGGGCCGGGGGACATCGGAGAGGTAGGCTTCGCTGGCGTCGTGGAGCAGGCAGGCCAGGGCCACCCGGCGGGAGTGGTTTCGGGCCAGGGCCTCGCGGGCGCAGTGGAGACAGTGCTGGCCCACGGAGAAAAAAGTCTTGACGTGTCCGTTGCCCCGGCAGAGCAGGGAGAGCGCATGGGCCACGTCCACGATGCGCACGCCGTCCGGGTCGGGGCGGGTGGGGAAGAAGTGGACCCCGGTGTAGGTGGTGATAAAATCATAGTCAGGCATGGAGAACGGCCTCCTGGTTTGGAGATTTGAAGATAGTATAGCACAGATGTCGATCCATTGACAGATTGATATTGTGCAAACCTACCAAATCGAAAAAATTTTGGAAAAAAGCGTCACATTTTGCTCGTTCAAACGTTTATAGAGATAGAAGGAACAAAAGGAGGCGCGAACCATGCAGTTTGAAGAAACGACCGGTTTGAGCGACCAGGAATTTATGACATGGCTTTACGAGACCTACGCTCCGCTCCTATGGGGCACGGCGAAGCGATACTGCCGCAAGCAGGCCCTGCGGGAAGAGATCATCCAGGAGGGGATGGTCCATCTGCTGGCCTGCGTGCCGCGGCTGCGGGGGCTGCAAAAGGACAAGCTGCCGGGCTATCTGGCCGTCACCGTCCGCAACACCACCTATAACCTGCTGAAAAAAGAGGCACGGGATCAGAAGCTGTTTGTTCCTCTGCACGCCCAGGATCTGCCGGACGACGGCCCCACCCTGGAGGAACAGATGCTCCACAGCGAAGCGCTGGACGAGCTGTTCACCATCTGTGACCAGCTCCGCCCCATCGACCGGGAGCTGCTCCTGCGCTACTATCTCGACGACTGGAAGACGCCCCAGTTGGCGGACTACTTTGGCTATCAGCCGGGCAGCGTGCGCGTGCGGCTCTCCCGCGCCCGCCGCCAAGTGAAGCAGCGGATGCTGGAGAGTGGATGAGGGAGGACGTTGGCAAAATGCGCCATGGCATGAGGAAGCCGGGTGAAGCAGTTTTGTGCTTCACCCGGCTTCTTTTTTTAGAAATCGATTGCCGTATCCTGTGATTTTGGGATCTTTCCCGGTGGGTTCAGCCGTAGCTCAGGGTCAGCCCGATGGAGTCCATGTCGTCCGGCAGGAAGGGCGCCCCTTCGCCGCTGCGCGAGCGCTGGAAATACATCTCCTCGCCGGAGGGGGAAATGAGGATCGGAAAGCTGCTGTTGAGGGTGGTGCCAACGCCGTCGGAGATCTCCAGCCGCAGGCAGTCATCCTCCATGCGCCACACGCCGGAGTAGGCCAGCGCCATCTCCGCCTCGCCTTCGACGGTGAGGTACAGCTCGGCGGCCCCCGCATAATTGGGGCCACCGCCGCCCTGGCGCAGTTCCATCAGCCAGCCATCGCAGACCCAGACGGTGTTGCCCAGGCCCACATCCGTCGGCGGCAGCCACCAGTCGTCGCCCGTCGGCTCCTGATCCTCCGGATCGTCCGGGCCTACGTTCTCGCTGAAGACCCCAATATCCATCAGCATGGGGGCGTAGTCCACGCCGGTGGGTACGATGGGGCTGCCGGAGGGATCGGTCATCGGGTACCACTTCACCTCCAGGCCGCTGTTGGTCACCAGGCCGATCTCCGTGTCCGGCTCATCGGGCCACGTTTCATAATTCACGAATACCAACACAGGCTGCGCGTATTCTTCCCGGTAGAGGACTTCGTCCGCCACCGGACACACCCCGTTGCCCTGTGACTGCCAGGTCACATGGTTCACGGCGAGACTGGTGCGCTCGTCTCTGGGGATGATGCAGTAGAGGTCACCGTAGCCCGGACCAAGGGTGCGTTCGGCCGGGATCTCCAGCAGGAACGGCAGCTCCTCTGTCAGGTCAGGAAAAATTTTTTCCAGCCAGCTCGTCAGCGGCAGGGCCTCCCCCTGCTCCCGATGGCCGAGGTAGGCCACCGCACCGGCCAGCTGCTCCTCTTCTGCCATGCTCTCCCGCAGCAGGGCAAGCGCCGCCGCACCCTTTTCCGGGTCGGTCGTTTGCGCAGACTCGCTGACCATGCTGCGCTTGCCGCCGACCAATGCCCCCGCCAGGCTGCTGCTGCCTTCTGCCGGGGATGGCTCGCTCTGTCCGCCGCAGGCGGTCAGAAGCAAGCCCAGCGTCAGGCAGAGAAGTATCGTGACCGGTCGGTGTCGTGTCAAATACTTCATGCTCCACCCTCCTTAGAATTTTCCGCTGCGGCCGCTGCCGCCGCCACCGCTGCAGCTGCTGGTACCAGAGCTGCTGCTGTCATCGCTGCTGGAAATCTTGCTGCGAACCTCGGTGGTGTGGGTATAGCGGTCATACTGCTTGCTCAGCTGCAAGCCGCCCGGTGCAACATACTCGTTTGCCTCGACTTTCTGATGTACGGTTTTCATGCTGCGCTTTAAGAACAGACAAATCGCGCCGGACAAGAGGCAGGAGGCTACAACGGCAATCGCAATCAGCAGTGCCGGACTTTCCCGCACGGGTTTTCCTGCGTCAGCCCGGGTCAAGTACTCGTCGCAAGTGCTCAGATAATTGGAAACGCCGCCATACCAGTCATCTTCCTTGAAGTTGCCCAGGAATGCCTTTTCCAATTTTTCCTGACCGTAGCTGTTAAAGGCGGTTTCCGCATACGTACCGTAAACAAACATGGCGTAATCCCGCTCCGCCATGCTCAGCAGGATGATGATGCCGTCCCGCCCCTCGCCCATACCAAGCTCGTTGGCGTGGTAGAGCTCATAGGTGGTTTTGTAAACGTCGTCCCCGTCGCCGTATTTCTTGAAGTTATCCACAAAAACGACGTAAACACCACAGTTGTGGCGCTGGGAAATGTCCGCTGCCCGTGTTTCTGCTTCCTGCCATTCCTCGGCGGTGAGCTGGTCGCTGAGATCGAAGATGTAGTTCATCTCGGCGCTTTCCTGGTCCAGGTCCTGCGTCTCGGTGGTTTCGTCGGCGCCGTCCTGCGCCGGTTCCTGCGCCGGCTCCTGGGCCGGCTCCTGGGCCGGTTCCGGCGTTTCGGTGGTTTTGCCGGCGCCGTCCGGCGGGCAGTTTGCAAGGATATAGTTCGACGAGGCCTCTGCCATGGCCCCCATCGCCTGTGCGAGTGCCGTGGCGCTCATCGTCAGGTCCTTGCCGTTCCACGCACGCTCCGCCATGTAGGGCTTCACCGCGTCGGAGACAACGTCGGTCAGCTCCTGTGCATTGCCTCGCGCCTGGCTCAGGGAGACATAGACGCACCAGTCCTTCTCGGCCATCGCATACGAGCCGTCCGGCTGTGCTCTCAGCAGCAGCGTCAGCGAGATGCCTTCCTTTTCCTCGCCCAATCCGTAATCGGAATTCCCATAGACATACGTGGCGATATCCCAGACCGTGCTGTCCTCCACGCCCTCGTCGGTAAACACGTCCACCCGCAGGTCAACGCCCAGCGTTTTCGACAGCTGCGGGAACGTCTCTTCCCCCAGAGTGGTCAGCTCGTCGGAGCTGATCTGCTCCGTCTCATCGTAGAACGAACCGTACTCCGCGCCCGCCAGGGCAGGGGAGCACAGGGTCAGCGCCAGCAGGAGCGCCATCAGCAAAGCTGTGAATTTCTTGTTCATGTCCGCCCCTCCTTATCGCAGCATCAGCACTGAGACAATCGTTCCTAAAATCGACAGCGGTGCGGCAATGGCGGCAAACAGCCCCCAAAACCGTCCCCAACTCATGGGAAGGTCGCCCACCAGTTTTCCGGTCTGTCCGTTCATGGCAAAGGTAAAGTCCTTGCCGTGCCACTTCGTGTTCAGCATCCACACCGGCATCAAGGCATAATGCACCTTGCCGCGCTGTAGACTGGAGCTGCCGCCGGTTTGAGTGCAGGTATCATAACCTCTCACGCTGCTCCGCAGCGCTGCGTCCAAGGTTCCCTGACAGCGCTGATCCGCCCGCTCCCGGCTCTGCTCCACGGTGACGTCGAATTTATCCGCCAAATACCCGGGAAGATAGGCCGTGGAGAAGGGTTTCAGCTTTTTGTAGTCATAGGGTTCGATAGAATCCATGTGGTCATCCGGCATTTTACTGGACGCATCCACCGGAACCTTTTCAAAAGTCACTCTGCCGGCGCGGTAAACGTCAAAATGTTTTGTCTCCGTGATTTCATAATCCCCGGAGGTGTAGGTGCGGGAGCGGGTTGCCTGATAATGGGCATCGCCCTCCGCCTCGCCGTCAAACATCCAGAACGGAACATAAATGCCCTGAATTTTCTGAATATGGTTTTCGTTGGTGAAACTCTTGGGCAGGAAAATTTTTCCCGCGCAGTGCTCTTTCAGCGCCTTGACGGCGTCCTCTTTGCTGTACTTGAAGGGGATAATGAAATCCGGCTTCAGCATCCCCGAAAACTGCCCCGGTACGACCGTGGGGTTGCCGCAGTAGGGGCAGGAGGTCGCCGCCGTGCTCTCGTCGCAGACCAGCTCCGCGCCGCAGCTGGGGCAGCTGTAGGACTTCATGCCGTCTGCCTCCGCGCCCCAGTCGTCAGTGAAGCCGGAGGTATCCCAATCGCCGCCCTCGGCGGCAGAGGCTTCCTTGTTCTCTGCGTCCTTTTCCTCCGCCGCCTGCTGCGCGGCGGCGGCCTTTTCTTCTTTTTCTGCGTAAAGTGCTTCGATCTCTGCGACATCATAGCTGGCGCCGCAGTAATCACACTCCAGCTTGCCGGAAGCGCCCACAAAGTGCAGCGGTCCGGTGCAGCTGGGGCACTGATAGTTGGTTACCTGTGCTGGCATAGATGGTTTCACCTCTTTCATTTTCTCCCATAACGGTGTCCGCAGACGCGGACACCGTTTCCTGTATTGCGGTCAGGGAAAGTCTGCCCTGCATCATTCCGCGTTTACTTGATCGTCATGCTGCTCAGGATGACATCGGGCGCCGTGCCCGGCACGCAGTCCAGCTTTCTCAGTCCGATGGACAGCGCGCGTCCGTCGTCGATCTGCGCAACGTACTCGATCCAGTCGTAGCCGATGTACTTGTAGGTGCGGCCCTGGAAGGTGATGCCGCTGATCTCGCGGTCTGCGATCTCCTGATAGTTTTCAAAGCTGTCCTTGTAGTGGTCGAAGTCCTCTACCTTGGCGTTTACCTCGAATCGGATGGCTCCCGCGCCGAAGGCCGAGGGATCATCGTTTTCCACAAGGCAGTCCGCGTCTTCGTCATACGACCAGCCGGACTTCGGGATCTTCGTCGTGATCTTGACCTGCACATCGTCATGTGCAAACTGAGTCACAGT
>OLRQ01002252.1_pt1 | contig 12353 bp, 10 predicted proteins | sample 1671971 | NCBI WGS metagenome assembly OLRQ01 (sample SAMEA3136631, study PRJEB25190) | human gut metagenome | biome: human gut; feature: human-associated habitat; material: faeces | place: Austria | collected 2013 | reverse complement strand
CCGTCTGCGCCGTGAATATGGGCGAGTGCCAGGGCAAGGCTCCCGAACCTGTGCCCGTGGTGGAGCCGGAGCCTGACCCCGAGCCGGAGCAGCCCGAGAGCAGCGGCGGAACGCTCCTGCTGGTGCTGGCCGTAGCAGTCATCGGCGGCGGGGCTGGCTGGTATTTCAAGATCTACCGTCCTAAAAAGCAGCAGGCCGCCGATGCTGCGGAGGACTACGGCGACGATTATGACGATACCCCGCCTTGGGAGGACGAGGACGAAACGGAAAGTGAGGATGAAGCATGAGATCTCTGTCAAACACTCCGTATTCTGTATGCTTTAAGCGGTTGATAATAACTTTAATAAGATAAACCTGCCACGCTAAAACACAGTTAATTGTTGCATCGCCTGGGATTTCGCTTTCTATGACTTCTTCAAAAGGAGTTTGTGGCAATCCAGATCTTTTAATTTGATTGCGTTGATCTTCATCAACATCTTTTCGAAAACGAATAAATTCCGAGAACATGCTTTCTGGTTTTTCTGATACCACGGCTTCGACATACTTTAACAGCATGGTTTTGCCTGTACCTTTATCACCGCAAATATAATAAATCGAACCATTAAGTATTTTTTGAAGGTCAAAATTAGGATACTCAAAAAACAATTCTTTACAAACGCTTTGGCCGTATTCAAGAAATTCATTATAGCCGTCGGTTTTGCCTATATATAAATCTTTTAATGGTAGTTGACCCACTTCAAGCCCCCCTCTCGATATTGTTTAATTATACCACCGCTAGCTTTATATAACAAGACGAGATAACAAGTAGCAATATTTTTAGTTGATGGTCTATACATATCGACTGCGCTGTGGTAGAGGGAATGCCGCATATCCGGGTTTTCTTCTGTTTTCAACTGAATGCAGGCATCCTCAAAGCGGTCGAAATCCGTATGGATATTGAAGTTGGGATTGATCTGGAATGTACCATTCTTCCCGATGACCAGCTTGTCGAGCCCGATGACGGAAAGAGTACGCCGCAGGCGGTAAACGATATTATTGACGACCTTATATGGCGAATCGAGTTCGTCGTATGGACAGATGATCTCTGCCAGTGTGTCAACAGTGAAATTCTTTTTGTGGTTCAGAATGAGATATGCCAGAAGCAGGTAGCACTGGTCCGCTTTAATATCTTCTCCGGTCAATGTCCCTTTGGAGCTGATGATCTCCATGCCGCCAAAGAAATTGACATGGATGTCCTCCGGATTGTATTTGGAGGCTTTTGTTGCTGCCAACAGGGACTGCTGCTGTTTGATTTCGTTGAGTTCCACAACCACTGCATAGGAAGCGATGAATAGGAAAACCGGGTCATCCGTGTAGCGGGTCGGATCGTCCACGGCAATGAATCCCTGATTAATCCGTTTGGAGAATGGTGCCGCCAGCAGTGTAGTCACCCCATACTCCCGAAAGAAGGCTGCCTCATCTGGATATTTACAAGCGAAAAGATGGTCGTTGGGAAGGTCGGTACATCAAGGAGCGTTCTGCTGACGGGAAGGCAAGATACGCATATGTTTATGGGAAAAGCTATGCCGATGCGAAGCAAAAGCTGCTGGACAGGCGGATTGCCCAAGCGCAAAACATCGACTGCTCTCCCAGCCATACAAAGTACGGGGATATTCTTCGCAACTGGATTGCCATGTCCCGCGTTCATATAAAAGAGTCGACTTATTCCCGATACATCCATCTTGCAAATGCCCACATTCTACCTTACTTGGGAGAGCTGCCGACGGGCAAGCTGACTACCCAGACGGTCGAAAAACACATCTCTTTTCTTTTGAACAAGGGGCGTGTCGATAAAAAAGGTGGTTTGGCCCCCAAGACTGTTTCGGATATTTTAACTCTTATTTAGCCTCGAAAAAGGTTTCTTTTCAGAGATTTCACCGCTGGAAGCCCTTGGCCGGTTGTTTTTGCCGAAAAGAAGAAGCCACTGGCAAGACAGACTAAGCCTATAGCTTACTGTCCTGTCGGTGGCCTCTCATAGCTTGGCGTTTTTAATATTGCGGGACATTCGTCGTTAAGCAACAATGAAAAAACCGCTGACCTATTGACAAAAACAAATTCTCTTACTATAATGATAGTGCTACTATCGATTGCATGACTATCGTTGCGGAGGTGCAGCATGTCAAAACCGGATAAAACCCTCGATCCGAAAATCCTGGACGCTGCAAAAAAGGAGTTTCTGGAGAAGGGCTATGAAAAGGCATCAACCAATGCTATCTGCAAGAGCGCAGGGGTAACATGGGGTGCTCTACAGAAGCGGTATTCCGGGAAGGACGCGCTTTTCTGTGCGTTGGTCGCACCTGTTGCAGAGGAATTCAAAGCGACCCTGATTGGAAGCAACGAGGATTTTCACGCCCAGACGAAGGAACAGCAGGAAGCCGCGGCCCTGCACGCAGATCGGGACGGAAATCCTTTTGTGGAATATATCTACGGGCATTTCGATGTATTCCGGCTTCTTCTGCGCTGTGCGGGTGGCTCTTCCTATGAACACTATATGGATGATCTGGTGGACATCTTGGAGCGCTCCACCCGCCGCTTCATGGAAGCCACAGGCCATGAGGCTGTTATCAACGGAAAAAAAGCCGGAGAAAAAACCGTGCATATCCTCATCAGTTCCTATCTTTATGGGCTGTTTGAGCCGGTGGCGCACGAGATGGAGAAAGTCGAGGCTATCACCTATGTGAATGAGCTGAAATATTTCTTCGATGTGGGCTGGGCCGATATTCTGAGTTTGAAATAGTCCTGTTTGAAACCATCCGCCACTATGGGGATGGTTTCAAACGGCCCGGTAGTTAGCGTACTCTAACTCATAAGGAGCAATGATATGAATCAAACATCGAAAACAATCGGAAAGCTCCTGAAATTTTCAGGTCCATTCCGCATCACGATTCTGCTGTCTGCCGTGTTTTCTGCTTTTTCAGCGGTCATTAACCTCAAAGCCTATCTCTGCGTATATGGGGTCGCAAAGGTGCTGATCCAATCCTCCGGCAATTTCGGGGCGCTGGACCTGGCGGCCATGAAAGCACTGGGTATGCAGGCAGTCTGGTATGTGTGTATGGGCTTTGGGACCTACGGTATGGCACTGCTGTGTTCTCACATCAGCGCCTACAACACGGTGGCGCGGATACGGACACAGCTCATCCGCCATCTCGGTACCCTGCCGCTGGGCTATCACATCCTGCACCCCAGCGGGAAGCAGCGGAAGATCATCGAGAAGAACACCGACAATCTCGAAATCCTCATCGCTCACAATATCCCGGACTATGTGCAGTCTTTGGTGCTGCCCATTGCGTTTCTGGTGTTCATGTTCCGATACGACTGGCGGCTGTCGCTCATCTGCCTTGTCCCTATTCTTATCGGTTTCATTCTCCTTTTCTCGATGCTAAAGGGTGAGAGCAGCGGTTTTATCGAACAGGTGCAGAAATCCGGGGAGGACATCAGCAATGCCGCCACGGAATATGTCCGTGGAATTGCAGTAGTTAAGACCTTCGGGCAGACAGCATCCTCCTTCCGGCGCTATCAGCGGTCGGTGAAGGACTACGCCGACTTCATGACGAAATATGCATTTTCCATGGAGAATGCCTTCAGCCTGTACACCACCATTGTCAACGCTGTGTTCCTCTTTCTTATTCCCGGCGGCATTGTTCTTTATAACCTTGGCGGCGGAGCGGAGAAAACCATCATGACCTTTGCGTTCTTTGCTGTACTGATTCCGCTGGTGGCTTCCATTCTGACAAAGCTGATGCACAGCTCCTCTAACCTAATGCTGGCTGACGCCTCGTTCACAGCTATCGAGGAAATGCTGGCAGAGAAGCCCCTTGCAGAGACAAAAAAGCAGCCGGTTCCTCAAAACGGGGAGATTTGCCTGAACCATGTGTCATTCCAATACGAAGCAGGCGTGAAGGCGCTGGACGATGTGTCTCTAACTATCCGCCCCGGTACTGTAACTGCATTGGTGGGAGAATCCGGCGGCGGAAAGAGCACGGTCGCCAACCTCATCGCTCGATTCTGGGATGTGAGCGAAGGCTCCGTCACCGTGGGCGGCGTAGAAGTTCGGGAGCTGGACTACGCCGATTGGATGAAGCACATCAGCATCGTGTTCCAGGACACGAACCTTTTCAAGATGTCCGTTGCGGAGAATGTCGCCATGTACAAGCCGGGCGCTTCACGGGAAGAGATCATGGAAGCGCTGCGTCAGGCGCGGTGCGAGGATATTCTGGAAAAGCTCCCCAATGGCGTAGATTCCGTCATCGGAGCCAGGGGCGTCTATCTTTCCGGAGGCGAGATGCAGCGCATTGCGCTGGCGCGTGCGATCCTCAAGGACGCACCCATCGTTCTGCTGGACGAAGCCACGGCCTTTGCCGACGCAGAGAATGAATACCTCATTCAGAAGGCGCTGGATATCCTGCTCCATGGGAAAACCGTGCTGATGATTGCGCACCGGCTCCAGACCATTGTTCACGCCGACCAGATCATTGTGATGCAAAGGGGCGGGATTGCCGAGCAGGGTACCCACGAGGAACTCATGCAGCGGCAGGGCGTGTACGCAAAGATGTATCACGAATATGAAAACAGCGTATCGTGGAAGATCGGAGGTTGGGCATGATATTCAGTAAGTTTTTTCATCTGAGCCGTGAAGGATCAAAAACCATTATGCAGGCCGGTATCTGGCTGGCTGTCTTCAATCTTGCGGCGCTGCTGCCCGCGGTTCTGCTTGCCATGGTCAGCGAGAGTATGATGACAAAGCACTTTGCGGGAGACGGTGGGAATATCCCTTTACTGTCCTATGCTGCGGCACTTCTTGTCATTCTCACCGTGATGTTTCTCACTTACAAGGTCGCCTATCACAAGGAGTATCTGACCTCAGGGCAGGAGGAATACAAGCTCCGTATGGAACTGGCGGATAAGCTGCGGCGGCTGCCGCTGTCCTTTTTCGGGATGCGCGATCTCAGCGATGTCACCGGTATCATTATGGATGATGTGCAGACGATGTCTCATGTCCTCTCCCAGAGTGCAGCGGAGCTCATCGGCGGCATTCTAACGGGTATCGTCGCATTGGTTGTGCTGTTTATCTATGACTGGCGGCTCGCGCTGTATCTGGCGGTATGTATGCCGGTGGTGCTTCTCGTGATGGCGCTGTCCCGAAAAATCTCCGAGGGAACGAACAAGAAAAACCGGAGCAAGAAGCTGGATGTCAGTGCGGGACTGCAGGAGTATCTGGAAAACATCAAGCTGCTGCGCACCACTGAGGCCATGGGCGATTATCAGCAGGGACTTTGCAAAAAGGTAAAGCATATCATTCCCGGTCTTGTGCTGTATGAACTGCTGGCGGGACTGTCTATTTCCATCTCGTATAATGTGATGCGCGTGGGGCTTGGCCTTGTGATCCTGTTCGGTTCGGGGATGCTGGCCGCCGGGGAGATTACGCTGTTTAAGTTTCTGATCTTCCTCTATGCTGCCGTCCGAATCTACGAACCGCTGACCAGCGCCTGCGAGCATCTCGGCGACTTTATCGCGTCGCTGGTCGGGGCGGGGCGTGTTTCTGCATTGCTTGCTGAACCGGAGCAGGGCGGCAGCGAGGACATTACGGTGGATCGCTTCGACATTCGCTTCGACCATGTCCGCTTTGCCTACAACCACGAGGAAGTTCTGCACGATGTATCCTTCACGGCGAAGCAGGGTGAGATTACTGCGCTGGTGGGGCCGTCCGGCTCCGGAAAAAGCACGCTGGCACGGCTTGCTGCACGGTTCTGGGATGTGCAGAGCGGTTCGGTATCCCTTGGCGGCGTTGACCTTCGGCAAATCGCGCCGGAGGAGCTGCTGAAAAACTATTCCATCGTGTTTCAGGATGTGGTGCTGTTTAACGACTCCATTTACAACAACATCAAAATCGGACGGGAGGACGCCACAGAGGAAGAGGTCTACGCCGCCGCCAAGCTGGCAGCCTGTGACGAATTTATTCACCGTCTCCCGGACGGATACCAAACAGTTATCGGCGAAAACGGTAAGACCCTCTCCGGCGGCGAACGGCAGCGGCTTTCTATCGCCCGGGCGTTTCTGAAAAATGCCCCTGTCATTCTGCTGGATGAGAGCACGGCCAGCATTGATCCGGAGAATGAAACGAAGATTCAGCAGGCCATCGGGCGGCTCATCCAGAATAAGACCGTCCTCATTATTGCCCACAAGCTCCGCACTGTAGCCGGCTGTGACAAGATCGTGGTATTGGATAGCGGCAGCGTGGCGGAGGAAGGCACCCACGAGACGCTGATGGAGCAAAAGGGTCTTTATCACAAGCTATACACATTGCAAAGCGAGAGTCTGGTCTGGAAGGTCAGAGCATAAATCAGGAGGTATTTACATGAACACAAAAGATAAAAGCAAGCTGAACGGAAAGGATCTGATCAGCATCGGCATTTTCACCGCCGTATATTTCATCCTCAATCTTCTCATCGCGGCGGCTATGGGCTTTATCCCGCTGGTAAACATGATGATTCCCTTTGCCAGCTCTCTGGTACTGGGCATCCCCATGATGCTCTACTTTTCCAAAATCAAAAAGTTCGGCATGGTGCTCATCACCTACATTATCTACGGCGCGATCCTCACACTGGCAGGCGTCGGCATTTACAGCCTCATTGCAGGCATCCTTTGCGCACTCATCGCCGAATTTGTTCTGAAGGCAAAGCGGTATGCCAGCACCTCTGCCGCCATCCTGTCCTATGCCGTTTGCAGCGTGGGCGCCAACGCCAATGTTCTGGGCTTTGCCTTTATGACTGAGGCGCAGCTGGCGGAAAAGACCGCCTACTATGGGCAGGAATATATGGACATCATCTCCGGATACTTCTCCCATGGCTATATGCTGCCGCTTCTTGCGATTACGGCCTTTGCGGGGGGCGCGCTGGGCGGCCTGCTGGGGAAAGCTGTCCTGAAAAAGCACTTTGCCAAGAGCGGAATGATCTGATGCAGGGGATATTATTTGCCGAAAAGCCCAAAGCGCGGCAGCTCTATCTGGACGCACGGACGAAAATCATTCTCTGCCTCACTGTGTCTTTCCTCATGTTCTCTTGCGAGTATACCGGTGTCATGCGCTTTGTTCTCCCCGTTCTGGCGGCGGTTCCCTTTGTATCCTTCCTGATCCTGCGAAGATATCGGAAAGCGGCAGTCTATGGGATGGTGTATGTGCTCTGCCTTATGCTTCCGATGCTCCTTCGCCAGCTGGACGCGCCGGTTTTCAGCATAATCTCCGGTGCGCTGGCGGCGATCTTCACGCAGATGCTTCCGGGGCTCGCCATGTTCGATGTGCTGCTCTCGTCCACCACGGTCAGCGAGTTTATCGGAGCCATGGACGGCTTTCACATCTCCAAAAAGTTCTCCGTTCCGGTCTCCGTCATGTTTCGTTTCTTTCCTACGATCCGTGAGGAATACGGAATGATTCGGGATGCTCTGCGGCTGCGGGGTGTCGGAGGCTTGGAGCATCCGTTGGAGATGCTGGAATACCGGATGGTGCCGCTGCTGACGGAGCTGATGCAGGTGGGCAACGAACTGTCCGCCTCGGCCATGACGCGAGGGCTGGACACACCGGGCAAACGCAGTAATGTCTGCCCTATGGGATTTCGTGTGCAGGACATCGCTGTATTTCTGCTCTGCGTGGCGGTAGTTTCGCTGTTTATATTTGCAAAGGTGACAGGACGGTAAGATGATCGAGATCAAAAATGTGAGCTATTCCTATGAAAACGCCGTGACGGACGGCGCACTGAAGAATGTCAGTCTCTGCATCCCACAGGGGCAGACGGTACTGCTGTGCGGCGAATCCGGCAGCGGCAAGACAACCTTCGGGCGGCTGGTCAACGGTTTGATCCCCTGCTATTACGAGGGAAAGCTGACGGGCTCCGTCATGGTGAACGGAAATGACACCACCCAACTCCAACTCCATGAGCTGGCCGGGACGGTCGGCTCCGTGTTTCAGAATCCAAAGTCGCAGTTTTATACGCTTCTGACCGACACGGAGGTCATATTTGCCTGCGAGAATATCGGCATGGAGAAGCGGGAAATATTGCGCCGCTTCACAGAGACCGTTCAGGACTTCCGGCTTGAAAAGCTGCTTGGGAAGAATGTCTCCCAGCTCTCCGGCGGCGAAAAGCAGAAAATTGCCTGTGCCTCTGTCAGTATGCTTAGGCCGCCGATCCTCGTGTTGGATGAGCCGGCCTCAAATCTGGACATTTCCGCCATTCGGGAGCTGCGGGAGATCGTCGCCCAATGGAAGACATCCGGCAAGACTGTCCTCATCGCCGAGCACCGGCTCTGGTGGCTGAGGGGCCTTGCGGATCGTGTGGTGGTATTTCAAGAGGGCAGCATCGTTGAAGATGTACCGGCAGATGAGTTCTGGCACAGAACACCGGACGAGCTTCACGCGGAAGGGCTGCGCGGTTCCTGCCGCTTTGCCCCGCAGGTGAAAGAGCAGCGCGCAGACGCACAATATATCATCTCTCCGTTTCGCAGTTCCGATGGCGTATTTACGCTGAACATTCCGGAACTGAAAATTCCCAAAGGCGCAGTGGTGGCCGTCCTCGGCAACAACGGCGCAGGAAAAAGCACTTTCGCAAGGTGCCTGTGCGGACTTGTCCGCAAGTGTAAGGTACAGATCATCGACGGTGAAAAACGCTATGCAGGGCGAAAACTGAGCAGTCTTGCCTACATGGTATTTCAGGATGTCAACCACCAGCTTTTCTCCGAGAGCGTGTCGGAGGATGTGACGCTGGGGTTGCGCCTGTCCGAGGATGAGAAGCGTTCCACTGCCGAAGAAATGCTGCGGCGCATGGAGCTTTGGGGCTATCGGGAGGCACATCCCATGGCGCTGTCGGGCGGACAGAAGCAGAGGCTTGCCATCGCAGGCGCACTGGCGGCACAAAAGGATATTATCTTCTACGACGAACCCACCAGCGGTCTCGACTACCGCAACATGGAGCGCGTGGCAGAGAATATTCGGCGCCTCTCTGAGATGGGGAAAACGCAGTTCGTCATCACCCACGACCCAGAGCTTGTGGAGAAATGCTGCGACCGATTCCTGTTCTTTGAGAACGGCAAAATTACCGACTCGGGCAGTTGGACGGCAGAAGCGGTAAATCAGCTCAGGGGATATTTTGAGAGTTCATCGGAATAGAAGCCGCTTATCCGATGAAGCGACGGCGCAAAGAAGAACCGTTCAATCGCAACATACTGCGTCATTAGCCTTGGAAATACACAAAGTATTCCTGTAGCGAGATGTCAAATTCAGGAGGCGGATCCCGTTTACACGGAATCTGCCTCCTTGCTGCGTTGATCAGCGACGGCATGGAGCGGGAAAAATGGCAGCGGATTTTCCTTGCATTCGCATGCTGCTTATGTTATAATAACACCATTATTGATTATGCTGTTATCGTGATTTGAGGAGGTGAACGCATGGCCAATAGGGATCATTCCCTGGATGATGGGATCATTCAGGCTGCTTATTCGGAATTTCTTGCTTACGGCTTTCAGAAAGCCTCTCTGCACAAGATCGCCGAAAAAGCCGGTGTCACCACAGGAGCGATCTACACAAGGTACAAAAACAAAGACGCGTTGTTTGCCAGTCTGCTTCAGGATTTTTTTGAGACGATGCAGGTTCTCTTTACCCCCGTTGCGGAAGAATACGAAAAAGCAAAGTTCAGCGCACAACCGGAAGATATCCTCCGCGCTATAAACGCCGAGGAACAAGTATATTTTCGGCTCCTGACCGAGCACCATGACGACTGCACTTTATTTTTCTGCCGCAGCGATGGCAGCTCCATTGAAGCCGTGCTGCATGAACTGATGAACCGTAAAGCGGAACAAACGGTAGAGTTCTTTTCACATATCTATGGAAAAGCGCCAAATGCCGATGCGATCCGCCTTTTGATGGGATCACAGTTCTGGTACTTCCGTCAGCTGCTGGATCAGCGTATGGAGGAAGGCAGAATGCTTACCTGCTTACAGGCAGTCCTTGATTTCACCAACGCTGGTTGGCGGCAGTTATGTGACAGCCTGAATTAAATTGGCAAAGGAAATGGGCGGTGCGTGCGCCCATTTCTTACGGACGCCAGTTAGAGACGGCTAACTGGCGAGAAAAGAGTTTGCGATGATAGAATTTGAATTTGAATTTCAATATGCAGAAGAAAAGCAGCCCACCTTGCAAAAAGTCGGCGGCAGCATCCCGGCGGGACGTTGCGTGGTGCTCTGCGGAGGCAGCGGATGCGGAAAATCCACGCTGCTGCGGTGCATCAACGGACTGATACCGCAGTTTTATGAGGGAGAGCTGAGGGGCTTTTGCCGCCTGAACGGACAGGACACCGCCGGGATGAGTATCGGCGAGATCGGCGAACTGGCCGCCTCGGTATTCCAGGATCCGCGGAGTCAGTTTTTTACCGTGAACAGCTCTAATGAGGTGGCCTTCGGTCTTGAAAATCACGGTCTGCCGCAGGATGAAATTCGGCGGCGGGTGGACGAGGCCTTCCGGATCTTCCATCTGGAGCGGCTGAAGGACCGCAATGTCTACGAGCTGTCCAGCGGCGAGCGACAGCTCATCTCCATCTTGTCCGCGTGGGCCATGGACACAGATATTTTTCTCCTTGACGAGCCAACGGCCAACCTGGACTTCGCAGCCACGCGGCAGTTAAAAGAGATTCTGCTTGCCCTGAAAAGGCAGGGCAAAACGCTGCTGCTCAGTGAGCACCGGCTCTACTATCTTGCCGACATTGCCGATGAATTTTGGGTCATGGCAGACAGCGAGATCAAAGGAAAATACACTGCCGCAGAGGCAAAGGCGTTCTCGGCGGAGCAGAGACAAACACTTTCTCTGCGCACGTTCGACCTTGCGGAGATCACCGTGCCGGAGAAAGAGCCGCTGCCGAAAACCGCGCCGACGGCGCTTGCCGTCTCAGATGTCCGCTATACATATGGCAGGAAGGCTGGAGATACCCTCTCTGGTGTCAGTTTTTCCGTCCGTGAGCATGAGATCGTCGGTCTCGTGGGCGCAAACGGCTGCGGCAAAACGACCATCGGCAAGCTGATTGCAGGGCTTTACCGCCCCTCCGGCGGCAGGATAATGCTTTTCGGAAAGTCGCAAAATCCAAAGCAGCTGCAAAAGCAAGTGCTGTTCATCCTTCAGGAGGCGGAGTTCCAGTTCTTCACCAACTCCGTCCTGCACGAACTGCAATACGGCCATGCGGTGACACCAGAGTTTGAAGCAAAAACGGAAGCGCTGCTGAAAAGTATGGATATGTGGGACTGCCGCGACCGGCATCCCTTCTCCCTCTCCGGCGGGCAGATGCAGCGTCTAACGCTGATGATGGCGTATCTATCCGATAAGCCAATCGTCATACTGGATGAGCCGACAGCAGGACAGGACGCGGAAAGTCTGGAGCGGTGCGCGGCGCTGATTCGGGAGATGCGGAAGGAAAAGACTGTTCTCATCATCACCCACGACCTTGAACTGATTGCAGGTGTGTGTGACCGCTGCATTGGGCTCTCCGGCGGGCAGGTCGAAGCGGAGTTCCCAGTCAGTACTGCTCATGAGCTGCAGGCCATCCAGCAGTATATGGAGCGTTTTCATCCTGCCGAACTTTCGTCGGAAAAACAGCATAAAGAGCTGTTTCATCCGGCGACAAAGCTGCTTTACTGGCTGACTCTGCTGGTCGTGATCTCCACGTCCAACAACCACTTAGTTTATGCCGCATATGCGGCACTGATCCTGCTGACCGCGGCTGACGGCTGGTTCGGAACGGCGCTGGCCGGTGGGATGAGCTTTGGGCTACTGTGGGCGGCAAACGCCCTGTTGCCGGGCACGGTGTTTTCCTTTATGCTGGTGCTGTTCCCGCGGATCATCGCTATCGGCATTTCCATGCGGACGCTGATTGGGCGGAATGAAGCCAGCCGTACCCTGGCGGCGCTGCGTGACCTGCACCTGCCGGAGCGGCTGATCATGATCGTGGCGGTGATCTTCCGCTTCTTCCCTGTGCTGTCCGGCGACATGAAGCTCCTACGGCAATCCATCCGCACGCGGGGCGCATTTGCAACGCCGCTTCAGAAGCTGCGGGCGCTGCCGTCGTACCTGGAAATTCTGACCGTTCCCATGGCGCTGCGGGTCATCCGCATCGCCGAGACGCTTTCCGCCTCCGCCGAAACACGGGGCATCGACTTAAAGCGCCGCAAGAGCAACTATCTGTCGCTCCGTTTCTCTGCGTGGGATGCTGTGTTCTGTGTCCTGCTGGCGGCATCGGTCGCCGCCGGCCTTGTTCTGTGATCGCCGTCTCTGCGACGTTCAACCA
>OLRQ01002243.1_pt1 | contig 12395 bp, 10 predicted proteins | sample 1671971 | NCBI WGS metagenome assembly OLRQ01 (sample SAMEA3136631, study PRJEB25190) | human gut metagenome | biome: human gut; feature: human-associated habitat; material: faeces | place: Austria | collected 2013 | reverse complement strand
CCGGCTGCTGGGCTTGCAGCCGCCCCGCTTTGCCCACTGCCCGCTGCTGCTGGCAGCGGACGGGCGGCGGCTGTCCAAACGGGACGGCGACCAGAGCCTTGAAAATCTGCGGGCAAAATACACCGCCCCGGAGATCATCGGCAAGCTTGCCTATGCCTACGGCTTGCAGCCGGAGCCGGCACCCCGCACCCCGGAAAGCCTTGTGCCGGACTTTGCGTGGGCAAAAGTCCCCAAGCAGGATATCTGCCTGCCCGAGGGGCTGTTTTAAAAAAGGAAATGAAAAAGCGACCCCTGCCAGCGCCAAAGGCGCTGACAGGAGTCGCTTTTTCTTTCTTCCTTAGGCTCTCCGCACCTGGGGCAGCTGGCTGCGCTCGGCGGCGGTAAAGGCACTGTCCAGCGCCAGTGCCAGCAACGCACCCAAGGCTACGTCAATGCAGCTGTGCTGCTTGAGCAGCACGGTGGAGCAGACGATGGAAATGCACAGCACAGCGGCTGCGGGACGCATCCAGCGGCGGCGGGGCGCATCAAAGATACGGCTGCGGTAGTACGCCAGCAGCAGCGTTACCGAGTTGAACACATGGATGGAAGGGCAGACGTTGGTGGCGGTGTCGGTGCGGTACAAAAAGCGCACCACCCGCGCAAAGATATCGCTGCCCGGCACCCAGTAGGGGCGCAGGTCCAGCGCTGTGGGCAGCACCGCGTAGCACGCCAGTGCAATGGTCATGCCGGAGAACAGCGGCAGGCACAGCCGCCAGAAGTCCTCACGCGGGGCTTTCCACAGCAGATAGAACAGGGTGAAGGGGATCCATACGAACCATGCAAAGTAGGGGATCACCGCATATTTGCAGAAGGGGATCAGATCGTCCAGACGGCAGTGCACCAGAATGCTGCGCAGGGGGACGTTTGACTCCAGATAGTGAAAGACGGAAAGATAAAATATAGAATACAGCGCCATGAACCCGACCGGGTGGCGCGCAAGCCAGCTGCGTTTCATAGAATAGCCTCCTTTTGCAGAAGAGCAGAACTCGATAGCATTGAGAAATTATACGCCCGAACGATGAAGATTGCAAGAACGAAAGGTGAAAACTTTGTCAAGTGCTGAAAAAATAATTTGTGGAACTTGTAAAAAATGCCATCGCTCTTCTGCTGATAATACGAATCAGAGCGGCGGTTTCCTGCAAAAAGAAAAAATCCACCCCTTCGCCGGTCTTTCACAGACCGGCAAAGGGGTGGATGCTAAAAAATTCAGATCACACTCTGCTCCAGCCAGCTGCCGCGGCGGAAGCGCAGATAGAAGCACAGCGAACGGAACACCCAATCCAGATACATCCCCATCCAGATGCTCAGCAGCCCGCCGCCGAAGCACAGCACGGCCAGATAGCAGAAGCCCACCCGGAACGTCCACATGGACACAAGGGATGCAGCATCGGTGCCCTTCCAGAGCCAGTAGCAGAGCGTGAGCACAGGATACAGTGCAGCAATAATAATGCTGCCCAGGCTGACAATGTGGGTGATAGCAACTTCAACCAGAAAGATTACCAAAAGCACCAGGCAGGCAATCGGTTCGGTGGCTAACGCAGCACCGGCACCAACCAGCACGCCTTTGCCGCCGCGCAGGCCAAAAAAGACAGGCTTGCTGTGGCCCAGCATGCAGAAGATGGCGGCAAGGTAAGCGCCGCAGATCGGCTGCAAAAGCGGCTGGAAATCAGCCCCGGTGCCGGACAGCAACGAATCAAAGATAAACTGCCCCAGCTTGACGGCAACCACACTTTTGCCCACATCGCCGATGGTAGTGATCACTGCGGGCAGCTTGCCATAGGTGCGCAGCACGTTGGTCATGCCGGCGTTGCCGCTGCCATGCAGGCGGACATCATCGTGGTAAAAAAGTTTGGAAACCAAAACGCCAAACAGCAGGCTTCCCAACAGATAGGCCTGCAATGCTGTAAGCAGGCAGGCTTCCATCAAATGAACCATCTGTTCTCCCCCTCGTGGTCCTCAGCGTGCCGAACCATCGCCGTGCTCACGAATCAGCAGGCGCATCGGTGTACCGGTCAGGCCAAAGTTTTCCCGAATCTGGTTTTCGATATAGCGCTGGTAAGAAAAATGGAACAACGCTTTCTGGTTGACGAACGCAACAAATGTTGGCGGGCGGGTGGAGCTTTGGGTGATATAGAAAATCTTGAGGCGCTTGCCCTTATCAGAGGGCGGCTGCACACGCGCGGTAGAGCGCGCCAGCATCTCGTTCAATGCGCCGGTCGGGATGCGGGTGCCGTTCTGCACGTCCACATACTGGATGGTTTCAAACAGTTTGTCCAGCCGCTGGCCGGTTTTTGCGCTGATGAACAGGATGGGCGCATAAGACATAAAGCTGAAATCCTCTTCCAGCTGCTTGCGCATCTTGTCCATGGTGTAGCTGTCTTTTTCAACGGCATCCCACTTGTTTACAGCAATAATGCAGGCCTTGCCCTGGTCATGGGCATAACCGGCAACCTTGGAATCCTGCTCCGTAAAGCCGACGGTTGCATCAATCATGATAACGCACACGCGGCTGCGTTCCACAGCAGCCAGACTGCGCAGCACGCTGTAGCGCTCCACACCGCTTTCCACCTTGCCGCGCTTGCGCAGACCGGCGGTATCGGTAAAGATAAACTTGCCGTACTGGTTTTCCACCATGGTATCAATGGCATCACGGGTGGTACCTGCCTCATTGGCAACAATCAGGCGGTTTTCGCCCAAAATATGGTTGATCAGGCTGGATTTGCCCACATTGGGGCGGCCAATGACGGCAACAGGAATGCGGTCCTCTTCTTCCTCATCGTTGTCATCAAAGTGCAGGTTCTCACACACGGTATCTAACAGGTCGCCGGTACCATGGCCATGAACGCTGGAAATCGGCACGATATCGCCAATGCCAAGACTGTAGAAGTCATACAGCTCCATCGGCGGTTCGCCGACTTTATCACACTTGTTGACTGCCAGAACCACAGGCTTGCCGCTGCGCATCAGCATACCGGCAATATCCTGGTCCTGGGCGGTAACGCCAGCGCCAATTTCGCCCACCATGATAATACAATCCGCGGAATCAATGGCGATCTGGGCCTGTTCCCGCATATGGGCCAGCAGGCCGTCGTCAATGTTGGGTTCAATGCCGCCGGTATCAACCAGCAGGAACTTATGGCCGCACCATTCGCAATCACAGAAAATACGGTCGCGGGTAACGCCGGGCGTATCTTCCACAATGGCAAGGCGCTGGCCGGTCAGCTTGTTAAAAAGCGTTGACTTGCCCACATTGGGGCGGCCAACGATGGCTACGATCGGTTTTGCCATAGTCAAATGCCTCCTTACATAATAAAGTCTATGCGGTTTGCACCGCAAATACGGGCGGGATTACCGCCCACCAAAAGAAAAATGCAGCTTTTTGCGTTTGGGTTTTGGCTTCAGTTCCCCAAGGTAAGCTTTGCACCCACCGGCACCATCGGTTGGGATAACCTCAATCTCACAGCCAAGGGCCTCCCCCAGCTGCTTGGCAGTGAGATCATCCAAAAAGCGGTCTTTTTCGTCCCGGAGCATCACTTCGGGAACACAAAGAATATTGCTGCTCAAATTGCCCTTGCATTGCTTGATGATATCCGTTCCCGTCACAAGGCCCGCAACGCTGACAGTGCCGCCAAAATAATCGTTCTGGATGGCGTGTACGGTAACGGAGATCTGCGGGTATTTGGCATGGGTGGCTTCTGCCATTTCGCGGATAAGCGGCGCAGCAAGGGTTCCGGTCACAACATCAATGCTGCGCGGTTCCACATTGCTGCGTGGGAACTGCAGTTCATCCCAGAAGGAATCATGATACATCCGCCACATGCCAACGCCGTCTTCCAGCTGGTCGTAGTTGTCATAGAATTCAGCAGGGGGAACTTCCCTCCCCGCCAGCAGATACCATTCATCACTGGGGTAAACAACACTGCGGCCGTACTGTTTCCGGCAGCGGGCACAATATTCCTCCATGATGTCCAGCGTTTCGGCGGCGGACTGCTGGTCGTAAGGCGTCAGCTTAAACAGCCCCTTACGGTAGGCTGTTACACCGGCGGGCACGGCAGCAATACTTTCCACCTGCGGCCGTAGCCGCAACAGGTCGTCCAGCGTGCGGCGTAGCTCGTCTCCATCATTGATGCCGCGGCATAACACCAGCTGGCAGTTCATATCAATGCCGCCTTTGGCAAACACGTCCAGATAGTGCAGGGTTTCGGCTGCGCGCTTGTTTGCCATCATGCGTACCCGCAGCTGGGGGTTGGTGGTGTGCACCGAGATGAAAATAGGGCTGATATGCAGCTTGATAATGCGCTCAACCTCACGGTCCGTCAGGTTGGTCATCGTGATATAATTGCCATACAAAAAGGAAAGACGTTCATCGTCATCCTTAAAGTAAAGCGGTTCCCGCATACCAGGGGGCAGCTGGTCAATAAAACAGAACATGCAATGGTTAGCACAACTGTGCTTTTCATCACCAAGGTATGTTTTGAAATTGCAGCCGAAAGGCTCATATTCCCCTTTTTCAACAGAAATTTGCTGCTGTGCACCATTCTGGCAGATCGTCAGAGTGAAATGCGGCGCAGAGGTATAGAACTGATAGTCCAATGCATCGTTCAGGGGGTTACCATCAATGGCCAACAGCGTACAGCCAGGTTTCAAGCCCAAACGCTGTGCGGGGGAATGTTCATCAACACTGACAAGATGTAGCGGCATGGTGGCAGCTCCTTTCCGGCAGAATAAAAAATGGGGATAAACAAGAAAAAGGGAGAGGCACAGCCCCTCCCTTTAAGAAGCAATTAAGCCTCTTTGCTAACCTTGACAACTTCGACGCCCTTGTAGTAGCCACACTTGCCACAAACCTGATGGGGCACCTTGAGTTCGCCACACTGAGGACATTTCACCAGCGTAGGAGCCTCCAGCTTCCAAACGTTAGAACGGCGTTTATCGCGACGGGCTTTGGATTGTTTTCTCTTGGGTACTGCCATTTTTAAGCACCTCCTTGGTGAAATTCAACTAAGCAGTTGTTTTAATATGCTAAGCCGGGCATCTGCAGGGGCAGCTTCGTCTGCCGGTTGGCAGTTACATCCTGCCGCCTTCCTTTTGCCACAGATGGGGCATAGGCCTTGACAATCGGGGCTACATAAAAGTACCCGCGGAATTTTGAAAATCAATTCCTGGTACACGAGCTCCCGTATATCCAAGCAACCTTTTTCATCCAGCGGTAACTCAAAGTCCGGGTCATCAAGCTCACGCTCTTTGACAAAATAATCCACACTAAAATTATAACTCTGGTGAATGGGTGTAAGGCAACGTGCACATTCGGCATCGGTTTCAGCGGCAATCGTCAGCTGCATGACCACACCATCAGCAGTGGGCACAGCCTGAAAAGAACCTGTGACCGGTTCACGGATCACACTTCCATCAAAATTTTCTGTGGAGAAATCTTCAGAAAATTGCGCTGTATAGGGCGTTTTGCCCGTTTTGAAATAGTTCCGAATATCAAAGCGCATAGTTACACCTCAAAAGGTTGCTTATCTAGTATACACAAGTCGACCCATCTTGTCAACAAAAAAACAGAAAAAAGTAAAAGAATTTGATTTTCCCACTCTTTTCAATCGGATGGGCAGCTGTATTGCGGCAAAAGCCACTGCTTTTGCACGGCATACCAAAGGGGCAGGCTCTTGCAGCGCCTGCCCCCAGTTACTTAAAGGACAATGCTTTTACAGGTACTTCTTGATGCCTTCCGGCAGAGAAGCCTGATCAGCGGATACGGTCACAACAACCTCAACACTATTGCCTGCAATCTTATCAATCTCAGCCAGGACCTTGGCGGCTGCATCCATGTTGTGGTCAACGATTTTCAGGATGCCGTCAATGAACAGTTCGGTGATATCATAGTTACCAGCCAGAACACCAGCAACAAAACCGTACAGCATATCAGCGCCGTTGATGTCGTATTCATCGGCGTCCAGCAGGCGGGCTGCGTGGTTAATCTCGGTGGTAAGTTTCATGGACTTCTCAATAACAACGATGTTGCCGGAAGTGGTCTTGGTTGCGTTGTTGATCATATCGATCATGGTCTTGGTTTTGCCGGAGCCTTTGGCGCCAACGATCAGTTTAATCATAAGAAGTGACCTCCTTTATATTGAAGCGGAAACAGGCATTAGCCAAGCTTTGCCTCCAGCTCCGCTTTGCGATCCTCATAACCAGGTTTGCCAAGCAGGGCAAACATGTTCTTTTTGTAGCTTTCCACGCCGGGCTGGTCAAACGGATTGACGCTCAGCAGATAACCGGAAACAGCGCATGCTTTCCAGAAGAAGTAAATCAGGTAGCCAACATTATAAGCATCCAGAGAATCTACTTCAATCACGCCGATCGGCACGCCACCATCATTATGGGCCAGAATGGTGCCTTCCATGGCCTTGCGGTTTACAACGCTCATGTTCTGGTCAGCTAGGAAATTCAGACCATCAAAGTTGCCTTCCAGCGGTTCAATGTAAAAATCCTCACGGGTATTCTTGATATCGACATAAGTCTCGAACATCGTGCGGCTACCATCCTGCAGGAACTGGCCCATGGAGTGCAGGTCAGTCGAGAAGATGCAGGAAGTCGGCATCAGACCTTTCTGGTCTTTGCCTTCGCTTTCGCCAAACAGCTGCTTGTACCATTCGTTCATCATGGTAAAGTCGGGCTCAAAAGCGGCCAGGGTTTCCACAACCTTGCCCTTGCGGTACAGGATGTTGCGGGTCATCGCATAACGATAAGCATCGTTATCCTTGCTGCAAACGCTGTAAGCTTCGCGGGCATCAGCAGCACCTTTCATCAGGGCATCAATGTCGATACCGGCACAGGCGATGGGCAGCAGACCAACGGCAGTCAGAACAGAGTAACGGCCGCCAACATCATCAGGAACAACAAAGGTCGGCCAACCCTGTGCATCAGCCAGCTGCTTCAGGGTGCCTTTGGCACGGTCAGTGGTGGCATAAATGCGCTTGTTCGCCTCTTCCGGGCCAACGGAATCTTCCAGCAACTTGCGCAGAACGCGGAACGCCAGAGCGGTTTCGGTGGTGGTACCGGATTTAGAAATAACATTGATGGAGAAACGCTTACCCTTGGTCACCTTAATGATGTCGTTCAGGTAAGTGGGAGAAATTGTGTTACCGCAGAAATAAATCTTCAGGCCGTCCTCGGTATCGTTGTGATACAGACCCTTGACTGCTTCGACAACAGCGCGTGCGCCCAGGTAAGAGCCGCCGATACCGGCGACCAGCAGCACATCGGAATCTTCACGGATCTTTTTGGCTGCTTCCTTGATACGGGCGAACTCTTCCTTGTCATAATTAACAGGCAGGTCCAGCCAGCCCAAAAAATCATTGCCAGCACCGGAACGGGATTCCAACTGCTGGTGGGCAAGCTCGACCTGCGGGAAGATCGTATCATATTCTTCGGGACGGATAAACTTTGCAAGATGTTTGCCATTGTATTTGACACTCATCGCTTAAATCCTCCTCATCCATAATTTAGTAACTTCATGATACAGTTTTTACGCTTGATTGTCAAGCCAAAACCTGGCGTTTTTCATTCGTTTTGCACAAAACCTTACGCTGTAAGCCATAAAGCATTGACAACACGCCGGAAACAACCGCTAAAACTGCGCGCGTCAACGGTTTTTGCCGCAATAATTGGGCAGCTTTGCAAAATGCCTTGGCTGTTTTTGATGTTTAGGCTGCCGATAACCGAACCTTCCCGGATGGGAGCCTCCAGCGTTTGCGGAAGTTCAACTTCAGCTTGCAGGGCGCTGCCCTGCCCTTTTACGGCCAGGCAGCGCTCCGGCGCGGTGTAACATAGTTCCAGCGCGGGCTCTTCACCCTTCTGCACGGGCAGTGTTTTGGGGGCGTCTGCCGGGATGGGAACCAGCGCACTTTCAAACATAGCGAAGCCATAATCCAGCAGGCTGGTGGCAGCGGCAAAGCGCTCCTTGCCGCTGGAAGAACCCAGCACAACAGCAATCAGCCGCAAATTATCCCGCGATGCACTGGCGGAGATGCACACACCGGCCTTGCCGGTTGTTCCCGTTTTCAGCCCGGTGATGCCATTATAACTTTTCAGCAGTTTGTTGGTGTTCACCAGTTGGGTTGCACCGCCGCGCAGGGTATCCATCCATACAGTGCAGTAATTTTCAATTTCCGGGTGGTTCAGCAGCATTTCCCGGCTCATGATGGCGACATCGCGCGCGGTGGAAAGGTGGCCGTCTTCATCCAGCCCGCAGGCGTTGCGGAACGTGGTGCTCTGCATACCCAGCTCTTTGGCGCGGGCGTTCATGCGCTCCACAAATACCGGCTCGCTGCCACCAATAAATTCGGCAACGGCTACTGCGGCATCATTGGCGGAGGAAATACAGATGGCTTTCAGCATTTCATCTAATGTCAGCTGTTCGCCGGGTTCCAGCCAAATTTGGCTTCCACCCATATGATAGGCGTGTTCGGATACGGGGACGATATCACTCAGGCTGACCTTCCCTGCTTCCAGTGCTTCAAAGGTCAACAGCAGCGTCATAATCTTGGTGATGGAGGCGATAGGGCGGGACTCATCAGCGTTCTTTTCATATAAGACTGTGCCGGAATCTTCATCAATCAGGATAGCCGCCTGGCAGGGAACATCAAAATCCCGATCGGTGGCCGGGTTAATATCCAGCGCTGCACAGGGCAGCGCATTCAAGATAAAAAATAATCCCAAAATCAGGGCTGCAACCCGCTTTTTCATGACCAAAGCCTCCCCTGCCATCGTCTTTGGCCGGGCGCTGCCCGGCAAGAATGTTTTTTGCTTTGGTGATATTGTATGCGGTATAAGGGATGTTTATTGCAGCCGCATGGTATTACCACTCATCTTTTTCTGTGTGGGCGGTGGAGCCTTGTCAGAATGGGCAGATTCTATTATAATACTGATAGAGCGTTAACCAATAGAAGGACGGAATACGATGAGAGTTTGTTTTTATACCCTCGGCTGTAAAGTCAACCAGAACGAAACGGGTGCGTTGGCCCAGCTGTTTGAGCAAAATGGGTTTACCGTAGTGGAAGAAAAAGACGGTGCGGATGTTTATGTGGTCAACAGCTGCACCGTGACGAACTTTGGCGACCAGAAAAGCCGCAAATGGCTGCGCCGCGCCAAACGCGAAAACCCCGGCGCGGTGACAGTTCTGACGGGCTGTTACCCGCAGGCGTTCCCGGAAGAAGCCGCTAAAATTGAAGAAGCCGATGTGGTAACGGGTTCCGGCAACCGCCACGCCATTTTGCAGGATGTGCAAAAAGTGCTGAACGGCGAGGAAACCAAGGTGGTGGACATTCGCCCGCATCAGAAGGGCGAAAGCTTTGAAGAACTGCCGATGGACCGCTTTGCAGATCACACCCGCGCATTTGTGAAGGTAGAAGATGGCTGCAACCGCCGCTGCGCTTATTGCGTGATTCCCCGCGCCCGCGGCCCGGTGCGCAGCCGCAGCGAAATAAGCATTCTGGAAGAACTGCGCCGCCTGGCGGCATCCGGTTACTGTGAAGTTGTGCTGACGGCAATCAGCCTGCCCAGCTATGGCAAAGATACCGGAACGGGCCTGGCGGAGCTGGTGGAACATGCGGCGGCTGTGGCGGGCATTGAGCGCATCCGCTTGGGCAGCCTTGACCCGGATATGCTGACGGATGACGATATCCGCCGCCTAGCTGCTGTGCCGAAGCTTTGCCCGCAGTTCCATCTGAGCCTGCAAAGCGGCAGCAGCAAGACTCTGCGCGCCATGCGCCGCCCTTATACCACGGAACAGTATGCCGCCGTTGCCGCAAAGCTGCGAAAAGCTTTTGGCGAGGAAAACGTGAGCATTACGACCGATGTGATTGTGGGCTTTCCCGGTGAGACGGAGCAGGATTTTGAGGACAGCATGGCATTTGTGGCAGGACAGCGCTTTTTGAAAGTACATGTTTTCCCCTATTCTCGCCGCGAAGGAACGCCCGCGTTCGATTTTCCGAATCAGGTTCCGGAGCATGAAAAGGAATCCCGCAGCCGTCGCATGACCGCCGCTGTGGAGAAGGTACGCGCAGAACTGGCCCATGCAGCACAGGGGCGCACGGCACAGGTGCTGCTGGAAACCCCACTGTCCTCCACCTTGTTCACCGGATACACCAAACAATATCTGCCAGTTGTGGTCAATGCGCCGGGGCACAAAAGCGGTGAAATCGTGACCGTAACACTGGGTGAATGGGACGGCAAGCGCTGCCGCGCCCAGGCGCAGTGATGGACAAGGCGGGAAAACATAAAATTCGCGCGGTTTTTTCTTGAATTTCCGGGTTTTCCTCTTGTAATAAAGGCGGTTTCTTGGTAAAATCTTAACAGGAGCCGTATCGTTATTATTTTAACTTAGAGCATGGAGAACAGCAATTTCCATTGCGGCGCACATCCAGCGAATGTGCGTGTGCGGGGCCGAACCGCGGCTTTGCACATACGGCCAATTAGAAGTTTTGTGTAAGGAGCATAAGCACAATGAGAGGCATTTATACCCCTGTAACCGACATTCGGCGCAAGGTATTTACCGAAGTTGCCCGCATGTCCTATGAGAGCAATGAAATGGCAGATTACGCGAAGGAAATCCGGGACCTGCCCTTTAAGATCATGCCCGGCGAGGACTCTTCGCTGCGCAGCAGCATCTTCCTGGAGAGAGCGATTGTTTCTGAACGCATCCGTCTGGCTATGGGCCTTTCTCTGCGCCCGGTTACCGAGAGCGTTTCCGCTACCGAAGACCTGGAGCACAGCGTAATTGCTGACAAGTACTATGAGCCGCCGCTGATCAACGTTATCAAGTTTGCCTGTAACAAGTGCCCGGAAAAGATCATAAAGGTTACCAGCATGTGCCAGGGGTGCCTGGCTCACCCCTGCCAGGAGGTCTGCCCCAAAAAGGCAATCAGCTTCCGCAATGGCCGCAGTCACATTGATCAGGATCTCTGCATCAAGTGCGGCCGCTGCGTAACCACCTGCCCGTACAACGCCATCGTCAAGGTGGAGCGCCCCTGCGCCAAGGCTTGCGGCGTTGGTGCTATTCGTTCTGACGAGCATGGCCGCGCAGATATTGATTACAACAAGTGCGTATCCTGTGGTATGTGCCTGGTCAACTGCCCGTTCGGCGCTATCGTGGATAAGGGCCAGATCTTCCAGCTGATCCAGTCCATCAAGCGCGGAGATGAAGTCATCGCCATCGTGGCACCTGCCTTTGTCAACCAGTTCCCCAACATGACCCCCGCCAAACTGCGCGAGGCCATGAAGCGCCTGGGCTTTGCCAACACTGCAGAAGTTGCCATCGGTGCTGACCTGTGCACCATTGATGAAGCGCATGACTTCCTGGAGGAAGTTCCCTCCAAGCACCCGTTTATGGGAACCTCCTGCTGCCCGGCATGGAGCGTTATGGCCAAGAAGAACTTCCCCAAGTTTGCTGACTGCATCAGCATGGCCATGACCCCCATGGTGCTGACTGCCCGCCTGCTGAAGCAGGATCACCCCGCAGCCCGTATCTGCTTTGTCGGCCCCTGCGCCGCAAAGAAGCTGGAAGCCAGCCGCCACAGTGTGCGCAGCGAGGTTGACTTTGTCCTGACATTTGAAGAACTGATGGGCATGTTTGAAGCCAAGCAGATCAACTTTGATGACCTGCCGGATGACCCGAATGATAACTTCAACAATGCCAGTGCCGACGGCCGCGGCTTTGCCGTCAGCGGCGGTGTTGCACAGGCGGTCGTCAATGTCATCAAGAAGGAAGACCCGACCCGCGAAGTGAAGGTCGTTTCCGCACAGGGCCTGGCAGAATGCAAGAAGATGATGCAGCTGGCTGCTGCCGGCAAGTACAACGGCTATCTGCTGGAAGGTATGGCCTGCCCCGGCGGCTGCATTGCCGGTGCCGGCACTTTGGCTGATCCTGCCCGCAGCGCAATGATGCTGAACAAGTACAAGGCACAGGCAACGATGAAGACCGCTGCCGATACCCCGTACAAGGATACCCTGGATAAGCTGAAGTACTAATTTTTGCGGCGTAGCGGAAGTCGAGCCGATAGGCTGACCCGGTAAGCCAAAACAAAATATAATATAACGTTCCCCGGAACTGGTTTGCTGTTAGGGCAGAATGGTTCCGGGGAACGTTTTTGTTTTTTACATGCAGTTGTTAAAGCACTGCCCTGTGGACGACTTGTCTCTATCTACAAAAAGAAGTGTTAAGGAAAGCAGCACGCCCGGTAGATCAGGTTTTGGCTGTTTGATAATTTAAGAGAGCTGACCGTCCATTTTCGCATAAAAAAATATAAGGCAATACCGCATAATTCTAAGTGCCGATACGGCGAGCGAGGTGC
>OLRQ01002240.1_pt1 | contig 12412 bp, 9 predicted proteins | sample 1671971 | NCBI WGS metagenome assembly OLRQ01 (sample SAMEA3136631, study PRJEB25190) | human gut metagenome | biome: human gut; feature: human-associated habitat; material: faeces | place: Austria | collected 2013 | reverse complement strand
CGATGAACGCGATCATCGGCTTCACCTCGCTCGCGGCCACCCATATCGACAACCGTGAGCAGGTGCTCGACTACCTGAAAAAGACCGCGACGGCGAGCCAGCATCTGCTCTCGCTCATCAACGATGTACTTGATATGAGCCGTATCGAGAGCGGCAAGGTTTCTCTCGAACTGCGTCCGGTGCACCTGCCTGAGCTGGTGCACGACCTGCGCGATATCATCCAGTCGAGCATCACCGCCAAGCGCATCTCACTTTTCATCGACATGGTCGATGTGGAGGATGAGGATGTTGTTGCCGACCCCATGCGTCTCAACCAGATCATGCTCAACATCCTGTCCAATGCCATCAAGTTCACCCCGGTAGGCGGCATGATTACCCTGCGCATCGTTCAGAAGCAGACCGCACCGCATGGCAGTGTGGATTATGAATTTCATATCCGTGATACCGGCATCGGCATGAGCTCGGCGTTTCAGGAGCATATCTTCGAGCAGTTTGCGCGCGAGGAGACCTCGACCGTGAGCAAAATTCAGGGAACCGGTCTCGGCATGGCGATTACGAAAAATCTGGTCGATATGATGGGCGGCAGTATTTCGGTCGAGAGCGAGCCGGGGAAGGGCTCGGAATTCACGGTTTCCCTGCGCTTTCCCATCAGCGGAGAGCAGGCCGTGCCGCAGTGTATCCCCCAGCTTGAGGGTCTGCGCGCGCTTGTGGCGGATGACGACACCGACACCTGTCGGAACGTCAGCAAAATGCTGCGCATGATCGGCATGCGGTCGGACTGGACGACCTCGGGACATGAGGCTGTTGTCCGCACGCAGGACGCGATCGAGCAGGGCGACGGCTTCGATGTCTTTATCATCGACTGGATGATACCCGATCTGAACGGTCTTGAGGTCGTGCGCCGCATCCGCAAGCTGATTGGCAGCAATACCCCGATCATCATCCTGACCGCCTACGACTGGGCGGATATCGAGGTTGAGGCAAAGGCTGCAGGCGTGACCGCGTTCTGCGCCAAGCCGCTGTTCATGTCCGAGCTGCGCCGCATACTGGCTGAGCCGTTTCTTCCGGCAGAGGCTGCGGAACAGACGGAGAAAAAGGCGGATTTCGCCGGAAAACGGCTGCTGGTCGTCGAGGATAACGCCCTCAACCGTGAAATCGCGGTGACGATGCTCGAGGAAGGCGGGTTCGAGGTGGACACGGCGGAAAACGGAAAGGTTGCGGTAGGCAAGGTGCGCGAGAGCGCGCCCGGGTACTATGATCTGGTGCTGATGGACATTCAGATGCCGATCATGGACGGCTATGCGGCCGCGCGTGCCATCCGCGCTCTGCCGGATGCCGAAAAGGCGGGTCTGCCCATTGTCGCCATGACGGCGAACGCCTTTGACGAGGACAGGCAGAACGCAGAGAAGGCAGGCATGAACGGCCATCTTTCCAAGCCGTTCGATATGCAGCAGCTGCTCACGATGCTTCGGGAGAAGCTGTCGCCGTAACGCTTTCATTTTCATCGCGTTATTCGATAATGGAGCCGCCGAATCAGGCTGAATAGGAAACGCAGGAAGCGTCCGTTTGGGATGCCTTCCTGCGTTTTTCTTTGCACACCGCCGGTGCGGCGTTTTTTTACCTTTTCTGCCCGGAAAAGGTTTACATTGCTTATCAATTGGCTTATGATAAAATCTGACAAAGGAGGTGAGCCTGTGCACGGAGTACGTCAATGGTGGGTGCGTCTGTCCATTTTGCACAAGGCGATCGTGCTGAGCTGCGCATTCGTCATTCCCATTCTGCTGGTGGTGGGACTGTTAATGAACGATTTTTACGATTACCGCGAGAAAAGCGATGATATCCTGTCTGAATATGCACGCTGCACGGACTACATGAACGCCATGGAGCAGGAAAATGCGCTTCTGGGCGAGCTGACGTTTGCGGCGCCCGAGTCCGATACGATCGACAAATATGCGGACGCTGTGCAGGACACCGCCTCTGCGTGGGAGCGGCTGCGCAGCGCAGAGACTGACGGCAGCACGCAGAGCGAGGTGCTTAAGCAGGTCATCGACCGCACGATGAAAAGCTATCGTGTCCGTCAGGAGACGTTCATCGCGCAGCTGCATGACGGCACATTTGACGCGGCGAACTACGAAGCGCTGCGTACACAGGGCAGCTATCTGACACAATACACCGATCAGCTGACGGCGGCGTTTCTGATGGAGGGACGCGAGGGCTATCTGGTCCTCGGTCAGCGGGGTACCTCGCAGAACATGGTATTTACCATCGTAGCCGCGATTGGCAGCGTGCTGTTTGCAGGCGCGATGCTGTACTACGCACGCAGTCTGCTGCTGCCGGTGCAGCAGATGAGCCGCGGTGCACGCCGCGTCGCGGATGGCGAATACGACATTGAGGACTTTAACTTTGCACGCTCGGACGAGATCGGTATGCTCGCCGACTCGTTCAACCATCTCAAGCACCAGATTGCGCGGACGATTCACGCACTGGAGAGCGAAGCACAGCTGGAAAAATCCCTGCGTCAGCAGGAGAGCGAGGCAGCACGCCTGCGGCAGCTGATCGAGCAGAGCCGCTTTGCGCAGCTGCAGAGCCAGATCAACCCGCATTTTCTGTTCAACACGCTGCAGAGCGTGGCCAACATGGCCGGAATCGAGCAGGCGACCGTCACCGGTGACATGGTGGTGCGGCTGGCGAACTTCTTCCGCTACACGCTCGACCATGACGACAGCGTGGTAACACTCGACCGCGAGCTTGCGCTGCTGCGCGACTACATTTCCCTGCAGGAGCTGCGGTTCGGTGAACGTATTTCGTTCGAGATGAACTGTGACAGCCGCTGTGCGGCCTGTGAACTGCCGAAATTCACACTGCAGCCGATTGTGGAAAACTCTATCGTACATGGCATGCGCAGCCGCAGTGCGGGCGGTCGCATCCGCATTGTCACTGAGAGCACACCGAATGGCTGCCGCATCCAGATTACGGACAACGGCGGCGGCTTCTCGCGCAGCAAAATGAAACAGAACACCGCCGAGGGACACCGGTCCATCGGCCTGCAGAATATCGCGGGACGCATTGCGCTGTCCGGCGGCAGCTTCCGCATTGTCAGCTGTCCCGGATTGGGCACGACAGCCCGCATCATACTGCCCATGAAAGGGGAAGAGCATATATGTTAAAGGTACTGATCGCGGAGGACGAACCGCTGAGTCTGCAGAATCTGAGCGGACAGATGCGCGATTTGCTTGGCGCGGATGCACTCATCGAGGGAGTTGCGAACGGACGGGAGGCGGTTGAACGCGCCCGTCAAATTCAGCCGCAGCTGGTGCTGATGGATATTGAAATGCCGGTGATGAACGGCCTTGATGCGGCAGCCATCATCCACAAAGCCATGCCGGAAACCCACATTGTATTCCTGACTGCCTTCGACCGCTTCGACTACGCCGTAGGCGCCATGCGGGCCGGCGGAACGGATTATCTGGTCAAGCCGTTTGACAGCGCACAGATTACCGCCTGCCTGCGCAAGCTGAATCTGCTGCCGGAAAGCCGTCCGGCGGTGCGCGGGGATAAGCCGGGAAATACGTTCTGCACCCAGTTTTCCGTGTGGCTGGAGCATCATTACATGCAGGATGTGTCGCTTGATCAGGCGGCAGAGGCGATGGGCATGAGTTCGTTCTACTTCTCACGCTTTTTTCGCACCTCGTATAACCAGACCTTCCTTGAATACTTGACCGCCTACCGAATCGACCGTGCGGTTGAGCTACTGCAGCAGACTGATATTCCGGTACGGGAAATCGCTGTTCGGGTCGGCTATACGGATGCAAACTACTTCACGAAGGTGTTCAAGCGGCATTTGGGCGTAACGCCTACCGAGTACCGCAATCATAACGCAAACTGAACGAGCCGTGCGGCAGGATTTACGGAATTTATATGGAAATTTACTATTATTTCCAAAATATTTATGCAAATGTCATAAAATAGAATGTGAAAATTTTCAGTACGCTGTGATTTTACCTGTCTACCGCAAGTATTTACGATGTTGCCGAAACTGGTCACCCTATATAATAGGAGATGGAAAGATGAATAAACGCTTTCGGTGTGTGATCGCCGGATGGCTGCTGCTCATGCTCTGTGCATGTACCGGCGGCACGGACGAGCCGCATATCCGCTATTACCGCCTTGCCAGCGGGCAGAGCGAAAACTACCTCGCCAATCAGGCGTGTCAGCGCTTCTGCGACATGGTGCGCAAGGAAACGGACGGCGCGATACAAATTCTGCCGAGCTTTGATAACGAGCTTGGTACCGATGCATCCGCACTTGAGCAGTGCGTGTACGGCGGCATTGATTTTGTACGTACGCCAATCTCGTCTGCCGCAGCGTATGCACCGCAGCTTGCGGCGCTGCAGCTGCCGTACGAGTACACCTCGGACAAGCACCTGTTCCGGGTGCTGGACGGCGCAGTCGGTCAGCAGGTGATGGCCTCGCTCGAGAACAAGGGCCTTACCGGTTTAAGCTATTTTTATGCCGGTTACCGGTGCTTTTTCACGACAGGAAAGGCGATCACCTCACTCGATGACATGAAGGACCTGCGGCTCGGCACCGAGGATTCCTCGCAGATGAAGCAGGTCATTCCGATGTGGGGCGCCGAGGCGGTGACGCTGCCGCCGGATGAGATCGCGCTCGCGCTCCGCACTGACCGGATTGACGGCGCCGAGAGCACGCTGCCTACCTATGTGGACAGCGGCTACTATCAGCTTGCACCGTACTGGACGTACGACCGACATTCCTACAACGCGGATGTGCTGGTCGCGTCCTCGGAAACGTGGGAAATGTTCTCACAGGAGGAGCAGACCATCATTGAGCGATGCGCCGCTGAGGCGGCTTCGTGGCAGCGCGACCACTGGCAGAGCGCAGAGGTTCGAGCAATGCTGCATGCATCCCGCAGCGGCTGCTACATGGCGCTGCTCGATGAGGAGCAGGCCGAAAAGTTCCGTGCAGCGGTGCAGCCGATTTACGAACACCTTTCCGATGCGCAGAAGGAGGTCGTGCAGGCCGTACAGGCACTGGCCGACAGCGATTAGCGAGAATCCCCTCCTTGTGCATGACCAGTTTGTTCGCAAACGTCCGCAAAACGGCGTTTTCGATAGAGGAAAACGAACAAGGAGGCTAAAAAGATGAAAATCAAAAGATTGATGGCAGGTCTGCTTTGCGGTGCAGTCGGTGCGGCAACCCTTGGTTTGTCCGGCTGCGGCAATGCCGCGGACAGCGGCATGATGGATGCGGCAAACGCCAATGCAGTTGCAGGCGGCAGCAGTGATCTGCCGGTCATCACCTGGAAGATGGGTTCCACCTGGGGTGACGGCAACATTCACTTCACCTGTGACGAGCGCTTCTCCGAGCTGGTCAGCCAGCTGACCGACGGACGCTTCACCATCACCAACTATCCGGAGGGATCGCTTTGTGCGGCAAACCAGCTGTTTGATTACGTCCAGAACGGCACCATCCAGTGCGGCGGTGACTGGGGCGGCTACTGGAGCGGCAAGGATACCGCTTTTGAGCTGCTCTCCACTACAATGGATAACTTCACCGGCATGGACTACTACATCTGGATCACCCAGGGCGGCGGTCTGAAGTGCTATCAGGATATGTATGGCAAGTACAACATGACGTATTTCCCGATTATGATCAACCACGCAGAGTCCGGTATCCGTTCGACCAAGCCGATCACTTCTATCAAGGACATGCAGAGCATGAAGATCCGCCTCGGCGGCGTTATGGCCGGCCGTGCAGCGGAAAAGCTGGGCATCAACATCACCACCGTTGCGGCAAGCGAGCTTTATGAGTCCCTGCAGCGCGGCGTTATCGACGGCGGCGAGTTCTCCACGCCGTGCTCGGATGATTCGCTGAAATTGCAGGAGGTTGCCAAGTACTGGTGCTCGCCTGCATGGTATCAGTCCGGCGGCGTCAACGGCGTTATGATCAACAAGGATGCATGGAATCAGCTTCCCGAGGAGTACCAGAACGCCATCCAGATGGCGGCTGAGATCTGCACCTCCGAGCAGCTGTCCCGCTACCTGTGGATGGATTTCGATTCCACCAAGAAGATGCTCGAGGAGGACGGCTGCATCGTCACCAAGATGAACCAGGACGACTGGAATACCATCCGTGAGACCTGCCGTCAGGTTTACGAAGAAGAAGCTGCGAAGAATGAAAACTTCAACATGGTATACAGCTCTATGCAGGATTACCGTGAACATGCCGATACCTACCGCGCAATGCTCGGTGACTACGGCTGGGGCTTCAACTACGATGAATCCGAAAAGTGACCGACAGAGTGTTTCGTGCTCTCTTTTGAGAGCACGGAGCCTCAGAAGATGAGGTGTAATATATGAAAGTGATCAAACGCATCTGCGATGTGATCGACCTCGTCAATGACTGGATCGGCAGGATTGCTTCCTTCGCCGTTCTTGGCATTCTCGCGGTCATTGTTACCGAAGTCGTGCTGCGCCGTTTGTTCCACAGTCCGCAGATCTGGACGATGGACGTCATCTGCATGACCTTCGGCTGCTACATTATCATGGTCTGCGCCTACGGCTTCCAGAAGAAGGCCTTTGTTGCGGTTGATGTGCTGTATGCACGGCTTAAACCGCTTGCGCAGAACATTCTGCACCTGATTACCTATCTGGTGTTCTTTGTTCCGTTCGTATTCGTGCTCGTGCCTGAGAGCTTCGGATTTTTCCTTCGCTCGTATACCACGGGTGAGCGCGGCTACTCGGTATGGGCGCCGCCGGCATGGCCGGTCAAGCTGGCGCTGTTCGTCGGCATGACGCTGCTCGCACTGCAGGGCATTTCCGAGATGCTCAAGTGCGTGCGCGGCATCGGTGAAGCCGTTTCCGGCACGGATGATACGAAGGGAGGCGACGCTGCATGATGGAAATGCTGACCAATCTTGTCACGCAGTCCGGCGTGGGCGCAACACAGCTCAGCGCGATCCTGCTTGGCGTACTGTTCCTTACCATGATCATCGGTCTTGCGACCGGTCAGGAGCTTGCGTTCGTCCTCGGCGGCGCTGGTGTTATTATCGGCTATCTCGCCTGGGGCGGCCCGGGCATCACCATCGCCATGACCAAGGTGTACGACCAGATGCAAAGCTATTCCATGGTCGCCATTCCGATGTTCGTGCTGATGGCAAACTTTTTGACACATTCCAAGGTTGCGGATGGGTTGTTCCTCTCTATCCGCTACCTGCTTGGTCCTCTGAAGGGCGGTCTCGGTCTGGCAGTGATCGTGGTTTCCACTGTGTTCGCTGCCACGACCGGTATCGTCGGCGCATCCGTTGTTACCATGGGCATGCTGTCCGTACCGGTGCTGCTGAAGTGCGGCTATAAGCCGTCTCTCGCGTGCGGCATGGTGTGTGCGGGCGGTTCGCTCGGCATCCTGATCCCGCCGTCCATCATGCTGGTTTCGATGGGCTCCTATGCGAATGTATCGGTCGGCAAGATCTTCTTCGCCGCCATCGTTCCGGGTCTTGTCCTGTCGCTGTTCTACATGATCTATGTGTTCGTCATCTGCCACATTCACCCGGATTACGGTCCGGCGATGACCACCGAAGAGTTGGCTGCCATGCCGCTGAGTGAGCGCATCACCGGTTCGCTCATCAACCTGATCCCGCCGGTCATCCTGATCGTCGGCGTGCTCGGTTCTATCTTTACCGGCTGGGCAACCCCGACCGAGGCAGCAGGCGTAGGCGCACTGTTCTCGCTTATTCTCGCTATCTTCTACAAGCAGTTCAGCTGGAAGATGCTGTACGATTCGCTGATCGACACCGCAAAGACATCTGCGATGGTATTTATCATCCTGTTCGGCGCGTCTGCCTTCACCGGCATCTTCATGTCGCTCGACGGCGACCAGCTGATTGCAACCTGGATTTCGAGCGTTGGCATCGGCAAGTGGGGCGCGTTCGCAATCATGATGGCGATCGTATTCTTTATGGGCATGTTCCTCGACTGGCTGGGCATCGTTATGATCGTATTCCCGATCTTCCTGCCGATTATGGATATGTTCGGCTTTGACCGCCTGTGGATTGTCGCAGTTACAGCTGTTATGCTGCAGACCTGCTTCATGACGCCGCCGTTCGGCTTCGCACTGTTCTACATCAAGGGCATTGTGCCGCCGTCGGTCAAAATACAGGAAATCTACCGCGGCGTTATCCCGTTCATCCTGATTATCATCGCAGTGGTAATTCTGGTAACGGTATTCCCGCAGGTTGTATATTTCCTCCCGAATCTGGTAGCATCTTAATCTTTCTCCTGAGCCTTCCGGCAGACACCTGTGCCGGAAGGCTCATTTGCTTGTTACCTGTGTTATTTCGCAGTTCAATGCGGTTTTCCTCTTACCGTATTACCGTAAAATGGGAAATATGTAGATGTGTTTGAACTGCGGAATAAACTTCTGTCTTCCGGATTGTTGGAGTATTTGCCGGCGGCAGAACCCCCTCCGGGCTCTCTGATCTGTTGAAAATCAGAGAGCCCTTGCTTATTCTTGCGTGGAAAAATTCCGCAAATCGCTTGACTTCTCGAAAAATTTCGGGTATAAGATTATATTGGACAGACAAAAATTCGATGATATACTATTATATAATGCATGCCTGTTCAAAGCCTGAACGGTATGGTCAGGCTCGGTTTGTCGAAAAGGTCAATATTCATGCAGCTTCAGCCAATTCGCGCAGCAGCGCGTGTAAAATAGCATTTGCTTTGCAAATGCAAAAAAGTCGGGGCGTGTACCGCGCAGCGCGGCCGAGAAACCGCGCAAGGACAGCGCTGACTTTTTTCATTTCTGGAGGGAGAAAGTTTCTGTATTTGAACTTTCGGACGACTTTGGAACGGCCCGCGGTCCGTTCCTGCTTGTCGGCGAAACTGTAGTTTCGCCGACAGCCTAAGCCTGAACGGTGCGTTCAGGCTTTCGGTATGTCATACTGCAGCATCGTTAAAGGAGGGGATTTATCGTGCAGACGCAGATTTTTATGGTGCATAAGCGGCATCTGGGACTGCGGGCGCCGACGGTGCTTGCCGTCGGCTTTGCGCTGACGATTCTGGTGGGTGCGCTGGTACTGATGCTGCCGGTTTCGGCGGCAGACGGACAGATAACGCCGTTTCTCGACGCGCTGTTTACAGCAGCCTCGGCGAGCTGTGTTACCGGACTCGTCACGGTCAGCACGGCGGTGCACTGGTCGGTATTCGGCAAGTGCGTCATCCTGCTGCTGATTCAGATCGGCGGACTCGGCTTTATGTCCGTCGCGGCTATTGCGTCGTTTGTCCTGCGGCGAACGATCACGCTGCACGAGCGCATGGTGATGAGCGCGGGGCTTAATCTGTCGGATGGCGGCGGCATTGTCCGTCTGACACGGCGCGTGCTGTTCGGCACGTTCATCATCGAAGGGACGGGAGCGGTTCTGCTGTCCTGCCGGTTCGTGCCGCATTACGGTTTCCCGAAGGGAATCACAATGGGCGTGTTCCACGCGGTTTCGGCATTCTGCAACGCAGGCTTTGACCTGATGGGCACACCGGACGATCCGTTTCAGTCGCTCATCGGCTGGGCGGAGGATCCGCTCGTGAACATTACGGTGATGGCGCTCATCGTGCTCGGCGGTCTCGGCTTTTTCGTGTGGAGCGACGTGTGGGACAAGCACAGTTTCTGCCGTCTGCGCCTGCACACGAAAATCGTGCTGACGGCCACGGCAGGTCTGCTGCTGTTCGGCTTTGGCTGGACGCTGCTGTTCGAGTGGAGCAATCCGGCAACGCTCGGTGCGTTTGATACTCCGCACAAGCTGCTTGCGGCGGCGTTTGAGTCCGTGACCCTGCGCACGGCAGGCTTCAACACCATCGACCTCGGCGCGCTTACCGGCCCGAGTCAGGCGGTGTCGTGCCTGCTCATGTTCATCGGCGGCTCGCCCGGCTCAACAGCAGGCGGCATCAAGACCGTGACGGCGGCCGTGCTCGTGCTCACGGCCATCAGCGCCTTCTGCGGGCGCACAACGGTTTCGGCGTTCGGCCGGACGATTGCGCCGCGCAGCATCATGAACGCCGTAACCCTGCTCATGGCAGGCGGCGTGCTCTGTCTGGTCGGCGCCTGTGCGATCGCCGGAATCGAGGACGCACCGTTTCACCAGTGCCTGTTTGAAGCGGTCTCCGCGTTCGGCACGGTCGGTGTGAGCATGGGTCTGACACCGACGTTGGCGGCGGCTTCGCGCGTCATTCTGATCGTGATGATGTATATGGGCCGTGTCGGTGTGCTGACGCTCGGCGTTGCCGTTTTCATGCGCCGCAGAGAGCCGCCAAGGCTCAAATACCCGGACGCAGATGTGTTTATTGGTTGAGGCAGCATTCCGCAATTACATTTTCGGCATTTTGCGTGATGATGCCTTTATGGTGAAGTAGATTAAGCAGTTATCCAAAGGAGAGACAGATATGAAATCCTTTCTGGTGATCGGCATGGGCCGATTCGGTACCGCCGTTGCGCAGGAGCTGACCGAGCTTGGTCAGGAGGTTCTTGCCATCGACGAGAACGTCGAGAGCGTGCAGCGCATCGCGGATGATGTGACGCAGGTCATGCAGGGCGACGCGCAGGACGAAGCCGTGCTGGGGGTCGTCGGCGTGCGCAACTTCGACTGCTGTATCGTTGCGGTAGGTACGGATATGGAGGCGAGCATCCTCATCACAGTCATGCTCAAGGATCTGGGCGCGCAATACATCATTGCCAAAGCGAGAAGCACTGTGCATGCCAAGGTGCTCGAGCGCGTCGGTGCGGACCGTGTTGTCCTGCCGGAGAGCGAAATGGGCTGCAAGCTGGCACAGCGCCTGGCACATACCAACGTGGTGGATTTTATCGGCGTGTCGGACGAATACAGCATTCTGGAGATACACGCGCCGAAAAGCTGGGTCGGCAAATCGCTGGTGCAGCTTGACGTGCGGCAGAAGCATAAAGTGAATGTGCTCGCCGTCCGTCATGGTGAACAGGGTGCACTGGATGCAAGTCCTAAGCCGGATAGGGCCATCGAGCCGGATGATCTTCTGTTTATCATGGGCGAAAATAAATTTGTGAGCAGGGTGGTGGAACTGCATTGATTGAGATACAGAGCCGTCAGAATGCCGCGCTCAAGCATCTTGCGCGGCTGGGACGGGAACGAAAATACCGCCGGAGCACGGGGGAAATGCTGTGCGAGGGCGAAAAAATGCTGGGAGAAGCACTGCGTTCGGGCGCGAAGCTGAAAACCGTGCTTGTGAGAGACGGCTGGGACAGTCCGCTCGTCAAAGAGGCGGAAGAGCAGGGAGCATCGCTCTATTCTGCACCGGATGCGCTGTTCAAACTCGCAAGTGAGGTGGAAACGCCGCAGAACGTCATCTTTTCCTGCGAGCAGCCGCAGTGGACGGCGGACGCGCTGGACGGAGCCGGGCAGGTGCTCCTGCTGGACGGCTTACAGGACCCGGGCAACCTTGGCACGATCTTACGCACCGCCGAAGCGTTCGCGCTCGGCGCCGTTGTGTTGTGCGAGGGCTGCGCCGATCCGTTTTCACCCAAGGTTGTGCGCTCGACGATGGGCGCGGTGTTCCGTCTGCCGTGCGTGACGCTCCCGCTTGCGGAGGCCGCCGAACGGCTGCACCGGAACGGTCTGCCGCTGTACGCCACCGCGCTGCATGAGGACAGCGTGCCGCTTTCCTCGGTTTCGCTTTCCAAAGCCGCCGTTATCATCGGCAGTGAGGGAAAGGGTGTGACCGAGCAGGCGCTCCGTCTGTCCGACAGGCGCGTGATCATTCCCATGAAGGGCCGTGCCGAATCGCTCAATGCGGGCGTTGCCGCGGCCATCGTGATCTACGAAATGACAAAATGAGGAGGCGGGCACTATGCCGTCAAGACTCAGCTATGTTTGGCTTTCGCTCAAGCGCGGACTCGGCTCGCGCACAGCCGCTGAGGTACTCGATGCCTTCGGCTCTCCGGAGGCGGTGTTCGCCGCCGACCGGCAGGCACTGACAGCTGCGCCGTGTGAGCTGCGCAAGACCCATGTCGATCTGCTGTGCGACAAGGATACGTCCGAAGCAGAGCAGGTCATCCGGTCCTGCACGGAAAAGAATATCCAGATCATTACCATCGGTGACAGCGCTTACCCGGACCGCCTGCGGGCAATCCCGGATCCGCCGACCGTGCTGTATGTGCGCGGACGCTGGCCGGATTTCGACAGCGTTCCCGCCGTAGCCGTCGTCGGCACGCGCAAGGCGACGCCGTATGGCCTGAAAGTCGCCGATCAAATCGGCACAACGCTTGCCCGAGCGGGCATGATAACCGTCAGCGGCATGGCGCTCGGCAATGACGGCGCGGCACACCGCGGTGCGCTGAAGGCGGGCGGTCTGACCGTTGCCGTGCTGGCGGG
>OLRQ01002238.1_pt1 | contig 12436 bp, 9 predicted proteins | sample 1671971 | NCBI WGS metagenome assembly OLRQ01 (sample SAMEA3136631, study PRJEB25190) | human gut metagenome | biome: human gut; feature: human-associated habitat; material: faeces | place: Austria | collected 2013 | reverse complement strand
CTATGCCAGGTATGATGGATACTATCCTGAACCTTGGTTTAAATGAAGACGTTGTTAACGTACTTGCTGAAAAATCCGGCAATGCTCGTTGGGCATGGGACTGCTACAGAAGATTCATCCAGATGTACTCTGATGTAGTTATGGAAGTCGGAAAGAAATATTTCGAAGAACTTATCGATGAGATGAAAGCTAAAAGAGGTGTTAAGCAGGATGTTGAACTTACTGCAGAAGACCTTCATGAATTAGCTGAACAGTTCAAAGCTGAATATAAAGCAAAAATCGGTGCTGATTTCCCAACTGATCCTAAGGAACAGTTAATGGGTGCTATCAAAGCCGTATTCCGTTCCTGGGACAACCCACGTGCGAACGTATATCGTCGTGACAACGATATCCCATATTCCTGGGGTACTGCAGTTAACGTACAGATGATGGCATTTGGTAACATGGGTGATGACTGTGGTACAGGTGTTGCCTTCACACGTGACCCTGCTACAGGAGCTAACGGTCTGTTTGGTGAATTCCTTACAAATGCTCAGGGTGAAGACGTTGTTGCCGGTGTTCGTACACCTATGCACATCTCCGAAATGGAACAGAAATTCCCGGAAGCATTCGTACAGTTCAAACAGGTTTGCGAAACACTTGAAAAACACTACAGAGACATGCAGGATATGGAGTTTACTGTAGAGCATGGTAAACTGTATATGCTTCAGACACGTAACGGTAAGAGAACAGCTCAGGCTGCTTTAAAGATCGCTTGTGACCTTGTTGATGAGGGAATGAGAACAGAAGAAGAAGCTGTAGCTATGATCGACCCACGTAACCTTGATACTCTTCTTCACCCACAGTTTGATGCTGCTGCTCTGAAAGCTGCTACACCAATGGGTAAAGGCCTTGGCGCTTCTCCTGGAGCTGCTTGCGGTAAGATCGTATTCACAGCTGATGACGCTGTTGAATGGGCTGAAAGAGGAGAGAAAGTTGTACTTGTACGTCTTGAGACATCTCCGGAAGACATCACAGGTATGAAATCTGCTCAGGGTATCCTGACAGTTCGTGGTGGTATGACATCTCACGCAGCAGTTGTTGCCCGTGGTATGGGTGAGTGCTGTGTATCCGGATGCGGTGATATCGCTATGGACGAAGAAAACAAGAAATTCACACTTGCTGGTAAAGAATTCCACGAAGGAGACTTCATCTCCATCGATGGTACAACCGGTAACATCTACGACGGAATCATCCCGACTGTAGACGCTACAATCGCTGGTGAGTTCGGACGCATCATGGCATGGGCTGACAAGTACAGAACAATGAAAGTTCGTACAAACGCAGATACTCCTGCAGATGCTAAGAAAGCTGTAGAGCTTGGTGCAGAAGGTATCGGTCTTTGCCGTACAGAGCATATGTTCTTCGGTGAGGGACGTATCGATGCATTCCGTGAAATGATCTGCTCCGAAACAGCAGAAGAGAGAGAAAAAGCACTTGCAAAAGTTCTTCCATATCAGCAGGATGACTTCAAAGGTCTCTTTGAAGCTCTGGAAGGTAACCCTGTTACTATCCGTTTCCTGGATCCGCCTCTTCATGAGTTCGTTCCTACAGATGAAGCTGACATCAAGAAACTTGCAGATGCTCAGGGCAAAACTGTAGATCAGATCAAGACTATCATCGCTTCTCTTCATGAGTTCAACCCGATGATGGGACATCGTGGATGCCGTCTTGCTGTTACTTATCCTGAAATCGCTAAGATGCAGACAACAGCAGTTATCCGCGCAGCAATCGAAGTTAAGAAAGCTCATCCGGACTGGACAATCAAACCGGAAATCATGATCCCACTTGTTGGCGATGTAAAAGAGCTTAAATATGTTAAGAAATTCGTAGTTGAGACAGCTGATGCTGAGATCAAAGCCGCTGGTTCTGACCTTCAGTATGAAGTTGGTACAATGATCGAAATCCCGAGAGCAGCTCTTACAGCTGATGAGATCGCTAAAGAAGCAGACTTCTTCTGCTTCGGTACAAACGACCTTACTCAGATGACATACGGCTTCTCCCGTGATGATGCAGGTAAATTCCTCAACGCATACTATGACGCTAAGATCTTCGAGAACGATCCATTTGCAAAACTGGATCAGGTTGGCGTTGGCAAGCTGATGAAGATGGCTATCGAACTCGGCAAACCGGTTAACCCGAACCTTCACGTAGGTATCTGCGGCGAGCATGGTGGAGATCCGTCTTCTGTAGAATTCTGCCACAAGATCGGTCTTAACTATGTATCCTGCTCACCATTCCGTGTACCGATCGCTCGTCTTGCAGCAGCACAGGCAGCTATCGCAGAGAAGAATGCATAATTAGCATATTGTTAAGGGGCAAAGCGAAATATCCTCTAAAGAGGTAAAATAGCCAACCAGCCCTAAAGTGTCCAAACGTAAAATTTGACCTTGGAGAATTGTAGAAATACAGTTCTTCAGGGTCTTTTTTGTTACATTACACAGCGGTATTCTTTTGTTTAAGTATGATATACTGACCATAAAAGAAAAGCTTTTTGGAGAGGATGGAACCATTTTGATGAATAAAAAAGATACAAAGATCAACCGAAATGATATGCTGGAATTAACCCGCAGGATGACATTATCCAGAAACTGCTTTGTGCGTACAGCAGGAGCATATATAGATGATGAGGGATACATAGATAATACCTTCAATGTAAGCTTCAAAAATATGAGCAAACATGATCAGCAGGTAAATCTGGATCTTGCGAAAACCATTCCTTTTTCCAAAACAAATGAACAGTTAAAACGTTATAAATTCCCTGAAGGGGATATGGCATATGACAGCATCCATAAACTACTGATGGCATTATCACAATACGGATTAAAAGATGATCTTCTGGTTCAGACTCTCTGTGAACAGCTTGCGGAGGGAATCTGCAGTACAAGAGATTCATCAAATGGAACAAACCGTCTGCAGGGACAGGAGTTTGGAATTTATATTTATCATGGAATATATGATATTCCCAAGAAAGGCTCAGACCACAGCGAACAGTGGGAGTCAGAAGAAATATACAGTTTCCTGATCTGTGTGGTGGCTCCGGTAGATAAAGATTACAATGCCGGAACTCCAAAATGCGGCTTTATTTTCCCTGCCTTTGAAGACCGTTCCGCAGAACCTGGAAAAATAGATGTATTCTTTGAAATACCGGAGCATCCGGACGAAGGATTCCTGAACAGGATAATAGAGCAATAATCTGAACAAGGTGATCATTTATGAGGAGTGCGATAGATAAATTTTAATTATACCATATGCAATTCAATTTAGTCATTTTGTGTATAAATGACTAAATTGAATTGCGTGATGACTAAATTAACGATAAGGTGTTAGTTGATTTGTTAATGCAGGAATATTTCGGATAGAAGTTTTCTGTATTTTTAATGTTTTCGTGAAGAATAGGGTGATTATATGACAAAAATGACAGTGTATAGTCTTTCTATTGTACAAATGAAAAAAATTCAGGATGTAATGTTAAAAGCCTGTGCAGAGAATGAAGCTATTTGGAGAAATATATGGAAAGGTGGTATATGAATGAAGTGGGCAGATGGCAAGATACGATGCTGCTGGGCAAATCCGAGAAATGAGCGTTACATCCGTTATCACGATGAGGAGTGGGGTGTTCCGGTGCATGATGACCGGAAGCTCTTTGAAATGCTGATATTGGAGTGCTTTCAGGCGGGTCTGTCCTGGGAATGTGTTCTGAACAAGCGAGATGCTTTCCGCAAGGCTTTTGACAACTTCGATCCGGAGAAAGTCAGTGCTTACACTGAGGACAAGCTGGAAGCACTGCGGAGTAATCCCGGCATCATACGAAACCGCCTGAAAATACAGGCTGCCGTTACCAATGCATGGGCATTCCTGGAAATTCAGAAGGAGTATGGCAGCTTTTCGGACTATATCTGGCATTGGACAGATGGCAAAGTAGTCTGTGAAACTGGACGGACAAGTTCGGAACTGTCTGACCGTATATCAAAAGATTTGAAAAAACGTGGTATGAAGTTCGTGGGGACAACGGTCATCTATGCCTATTTACAGGCAGTAGGAGTTCTCTGTTCTCATGAGCAGGGCTGCTTTTTGGCAAATCAGAAAGCTGAGCATCATAATAGTTATTTATAAGACTTTTATTTCCTGATTTTTATCCATCCTGCATGAAGCAGATATACACCTGCCGGAATCAGGGAAAGCAGATGTATATTTGTGCAGCTGCCTGTTTCTGCATATGTCGGCAGAATGAGTGTATGAAATGCAAGATAAAGGTATGTGCCTGCAGCGATGAGATTACACAGAAAAAAACTCCAGCCGAAGATACCGGAAATAGAAGCTGTAAGAATGATGATCAGCGTCAGGGTATCAGGAACAAAGGGAAGATGAATAAAATCAAATTCAGGTTTCAGGGAGAGAAATGCGAGCACTGCGTAAAGAAAAAGCACTGCATTTAATGAACTCATGATCTTAAACGGTAAACTGTAAAAAGGTGTAACAGGGCAGTTGGGCCATAGTTCAACATCCAGTTTCTGTGCAAGCTGGGTTGCTGACTTTGTAAAGGTTATGTTTGTCATTACAACAGCTTTATCGCAGTCGTAGAAGTTTGCACCTGCATAGGCTTCCTGAACAGCTTTATTTCCAACGGGATGGGTGTAATATTTACATTGTATCCCGTATTTTTTTCGATGTTTGAAAGCAATGATATCGATTCCCTGGTCTCCGGAGCTTTGGGTTACTTTTATTTTAGAAAAATGCTTTCGCTTTAGTATCTTTGCACATTGATATTCAAATTCATATCCATCCATGTGTTGAGTCTCCTGTATTATATAAAATTGTATAGCAGTCCTCGTAAATGATACATTTAAGAGGATTGCTATAGATGTAGTGCATATTGCAATATATTATATCTGCAACATACCATTTATAGAAATTCAGGAAAATACTGTAAGTAATGAAATGGCTGGTGTTACGGTATTTTCCTGAATTACGATAACAGTTTGCAGCAAAATAAGAATACCATGTTTGATGATAAAGAACAAGTGTTTTGCGAAGAAAAGAAGAATGGGTTATTGTTTACTGGCTGGTTTACTGGTTGCGTTACTGAGACGTTACCGAGAATGGAATAAACAGTAACGAGAATGGTTACTCTTTGCGGGAATTGTGTTATAATAGTCTTTGATTTATTGCTACTGAAAAAAGTGGACAGTTTATAGCGAGCCTATTAAATGCACTATTTACGAGGATTGCTATAGTAATTATACAAAACCGTAAGAGGGGGAGGAACATTTGAAAAATTTTGAAGAAATTATGTCGGAACGAAAAAACCGTATAGAAGCCAGAAAGGACGAGCTGATCCGCAGGAGTCTACTGTCTGAAGAATTTCTGGAAATGATCCAGAAAAATAAAAGGCCCTTTGATCTGCTGATGTCTTACTATCAGTGTGCTGTCATGGAGATTGAGACAAAATTCAGAGTGCTGAATCAGGAGTATTCCTTGGAATATGATAAAAATCCTATCGAGGGTATTAAAACCAGAATTAAATCTTATGACAGCATTGTGCGGAAAATACGCAGAAAAAATATTCCCATGTCTTTAACTGCTATAGAAGAAAATATCAAGGATATCGCAGGTGTCCGGGTAATCTGTTCTTTTCCGGAGGATATCTATGAGCTGGCAGACAGCTTTCTGCGTCAGGATGATATTGTACTGATCGAGAAAAAAGATTATATAAAAAATCCAAAACCCAGTGGTTACAGAAGCCTGCATCTGATCGTGCAGGTGCCTATCTTTCTGCAGAAAAACAAAAAAATGGTAAATGTGGAAGTCCAGTTTCGAACTATTGCCATGGATTTCTGGGCAAGTCTGGAACATAAGCTTCGCTATAAAAAAGATATCCCGGCAGATCAGGCACAGCAATTGCAGGAGGAGCTTCTGGCGTGTGCCACCCAGAGTGCTCAGTTGGATAACCGGATGCAGGAAATTCGTAATCAACTGGTCAGCAGAGCTGATAAGGGGAATCAATCCTGAGAAAGTTCCTTATTTCAGGAACTTCCTCAATAATTTTTCATAAATTTTTCTATATGGCTGGTATCTCATTGGCAAATCCAGCCATGTTTTTTTGTCTACAATACTCTTATAGTGGGAGAAGGTATGAAAACCGTCTTTGCCATGGTAGGAACCCATTCCGCTTTCACCAAAGCCGCCAAATCCCATCTCACTGGTTGCCAGGTGGATGATGGTGTCATTGACACATCCGCCTCCGAATCCACAGCGGGAAGTAACTTTTTCCGCAGCTTCTTTGTCGGAGGTGAAGATATATAGTGCCAGAGGATGTGCCATGGAGTTGACCTTTTCAATGGCCTCATCCAGGGAATCATAGGCCAGCACAGGAAGCACAGGACCGAAGATTTCCTCCTGCATTACTGCATCCCCGAAGGTTACATTATCCATAACAGTAGGAGCGATCTGAAGAGCTCCCGGATTGTTGTCACCGCCGCAGACTACCTTGCTGGGATCGATCAGATTGCAGATACGAGTAAAGTGCTTTTCATTAATAATTTTCCCATAATTCTTATTATTCAGAGGTGTGGAACCAAACTGTTTCCTGATCTGTTTCTGGATCTGTCGGATCAGTTCATCCTTGATTTCTCTGTCGCAGTAAATATAATCAGGTGCTACACAGGTCTGACCACAGTTGAGATATTTTCCAAATACAATTCTTCTGGCTGCAAGTTTCAGGTTGGCACTTTTCTCTACAATGCAGGGGCTTTTACCGCCCAGCTCCAGGGTAACGGGGGTCAGATGTACAGATGCTTTTGCCATTACTTCCCTGCCAACATGCTGGCTTCCTGTAAAGAAAATATAGTCAAAATGTTCATTGAGAAGAGTGTTATTTTCCGCACGTCCGCCGTTTACCACAGCCACATACTGGGGATCAAAACATTCGGTGATAATGGTTTCAATCACCCGGCTGGTGTGAGGAGAGTAGGCACTTGGTTTCAGTACAACTGTATTTCCGGCTGCAATCGCATCGATCAGCGGATCAATGGTGAGCAGGAAAGGATAATTCCATGGGCTCATAACCAGGACAACACCATAAGGAGATGGCTTCTTATAGCTTCTGGAAGCGAACTGGGCAAGGGGAGTCAGTACTGTTTTTTCTTTTGCATAGGAAGGTGTATGGCGGATCATGTAGCTGAGTTCTGAGAGCACAAGTCCCACTTCACACATATAGGATTCAAAGTTACTTTTTCCAAGGTCACGTTTCAGTGCTTCATTGATCAGTGGTTCATATTTCTGAATACAGGTCTTTAATTTTTTTAAGGCATCCAGCCTTTTTTCTACCGGTAAAGTGGCACCTGTGTAAAAATAGCTGCGTTGTTTCTGAACGATTTCTTTAATTTCTGTTTCTGTCATAATACATTATTTCCTTATATAATATAGATATCAGGTAACTATTGAGAGTCTGCAGGTTCCTGTATTTTGATATTTTTATAAAAAACGCTTTGCAGGATAGAAGAATATTAACAGTTACTTCTCAGCTTCTGAGGTATTTTCCTTGGAAGTCAGAGACATCAGCATGTAATAAAATTTCTCCAGTTCGGAGGCATCCATAAGCTTCGGCACAGGATACAGAGGATTGGCCTCTTTATCTGCATAATGGGCAAGCTTGGGGATATCTGTTTCCTGAATTTCTTTTACAATATTTACGATTCCAAATCGCTCTTTCATCTCTTCAATTGCCCGGATAAAAAGCTCTGCTGCTTCATGGTCCGGCGTATTTTTGTCTGCAAGTCCTGCTGCAATGGCAAGTCTGTGGAGCTTTTTGTCAATGCAGGAACCATATTCCCGAAGTACCAGCGGCAGCAGAATGGCATTGGCAAGTCCATGGGGAACGTTGTACTGTCCGCCCAGAGAGTGAGCGACTGCATGAACATATCCTACATAGGATTTGGTAAAAGCACAGCCTGCATAGAAGGAGGCGTGGAGCATATTTCGTCTTGCATGAATATTATCGCCATGCTCATAGGCAATATCTATATTTTCAAAAATCAGTTTTACCGCTTTTAATGCATCCCTGCGTGTATCAATGGTGGTGGAATTGCCGATATATGCCTCCACTGCGTGAGTCAGGGCATCCATACCTGTAGTTGCGGTGATAAATGGGGGCAGGCTTAAGGTAACCTTGGGATCCAGCACTGCATAGCGGGGAATCAGCGGGAAATCGTTGATCGCGTATTTGTATCTGGTGTCTGCATCTGTGATCACAGCGGCGAGAGTGGTCTCACTTCCTGTTCCGGCAGTGGTTGGAACTGCCATGAGAAGGGGAAGCTTCTTATGTACCTTCAGGATTCCCTTCATCTGAGCCAGAGACTGATTGGGTTTGACCGCACAGGCACCGACTGCCTTGGCACAGTCCATGCTGGAACCGCCGCCGAAACCGATGATGGCATCACAGCCTTCTTTATGGTAAAGCTCCAACGCCTCGCGGACATTGACAGTAGTAGGGTTGGCAACTGTTTTATCATAAATGGTATAGGGGATACCGGCCTCCTTTAAAGCTTTTTCCAGTCTTCGGGTAAGTCCAAGCTTCATGATACCGCCATCTGTAATGATTAATACATGAGTACATTTGTGGCGCATGATGATTTCAGGGAGTTCCTTGACGCTTCCTGCGATTTTAGGTTTTCTGTAAGGTAAAAAGGGAATTGCAATGTGAAAAGCTTTCTGAAAAGCCCTGCAATATATTTTTCTGAGAGTGTTCATGGATAATTCCTTTCCTGGGGGCAGCCTGCTACTTTGCAGACTGCCGGACAGCAGTTACTTCAGAAAAAATATAACAAGGTAAAAAAGAAAAGTCAATATATTTTGATGTTCAAAATTTATCTTTGGTAAAAGAGCTTATTCCGAGACATACGAGCCAAAATTCCATTGCCGCAGGCAATCTGGAATGAATTTTGGCTACGTTACTGTGAACGGAGTGAACAGTAACGAACATATCCATAAAATTTTACAAAACTACGAAAATCAGTTGACAATGGAGTAAGTTTATACTAACCTAAAGTTAGCAAAGTATAACAATATTGTAAAACAGCAGTGTTATTATATTAAAGAATTAAAGAAATTTGCTCCACAGGAAGTGGATATGAGGGAGGAATGAAAAAATGTTTCTGCAGATACAGGGAATTCAGAAGTCTTTTGGTGCAGGGGACAGCCGGGTGGATGTGCTTAAAGGGCTGGATCTTGACATTGAGAGAGGAGAGTTTTGTGTGCTTCTGGGTCCGTCTGGTTCCGGTAAGTCTACGCTTCTGAATATTATCGGTGGGATTGACAGTGCAGACGAGGGAAATCTGGTCATAGACGGGGAGCGTCTGGCAGATATGTCGGAGAAGAATCTGTCTTTGTACAGGCGTAAGCATCTGGGATATATTTTTCAGATGTATAATCTGATCCCCAATCTTACAGTGCGGGAGAATATAGAGGTGGGAGCCTATCTCAGTGATAAGCCTCTGGATGTAGATGAACTGCTCCATACGCTGGGAATCTATGAGCACCAGAGAAAGCTTCCCAATCAGCTTTCCGGCGGTCAGCAGCAAAGGACTGCCATTGGCAGAGCCATTGTAAAGAATCCGGATATTCTTCTTTGCGATGAGCCTACAGGAGCCCTGGATTATAATACCTCCAAGGAAATCCTGAAGCTGATCGAGACGGTAAACCAGAAATACGGCAACACCATCGTCATGGTAACGCATAACGATGCCATCAAAGATATGGCTGACCGGGTGGTGAAGCTTCGCGATGGGATGATCCGCAAAAATTACCTCAATGAGCATAAGATCCCGGCAGCAGAGCTTGACTGGTAAGGAGGCATATGATGAAAAATCCTTTACGCAAACGTCTGCCCAGAGAACTGAAGGGAGAACTGGGCAAGTATCTGGTTGTATTTATCCTGATGGTTGCATCCATTGGATTTGTGTCAGGCTTTCTGGTTGCAGATAACAGTATGCTTATTGCTTACAATGAAGGTTTTGAGAAGTACAACATAGAAGACGGAAACTTTCGCACAGCAGAGCAAGTCCACAAAACCCAGAGAGAAGAAATAGAGGCGCTGGGTGTGAAGTTGTATGATAATTATTATGTGGAGGAACCTCTGGATAATGGAAGCACCATGCGTTTTTTTAAAAACAGGCAGCAGGTGGACAAGGTCTGCCTGATGAAGGGAGAGCTGCCTGCCAGGACAGGAGAGATTGCCATTGACAGAATGTATGCAGACAACAACAATCTGTCTGTGGGAGATACGCTCCGGAGCGGAAAAAGAACCTGGAAAATTACCGGCCTGGTGGCACTTTCCGACTACAGTTGCCTGTTTCAGAATAACAACGATTCCATGTTTGATGCTGTGAAATTTGGGGTTTCTGTTGTGACTGAGGAGGAGTTTGATTCTTTGGAGCAGGAAAAACTGCAGTACAATTATTCCTGGATCTATGACGAAAAACCGAAGACAGAAAAGGAAGAGAAAGAAGTTTCCGAGGATCTGATGGAGGATATGGGAAAGATTGTCACACTGGAGGCTTTTGTACCCCGGTATCTGAATCAGGCCATTACTTTTACAGGGGATGATATGGGTGGAGACAAGGCCATGATGATCATGCTTCTTTATATTATTATGGTGATTATGGCCTTTGCATTCGGAATTACCATCAGCAATACGATACGGAAAGAAGCCGGTGTTATCGGTACCTTACGTGCGTCCGGATATACCAGACAGGAACTGATTCTTCACTATATGACACTTCCGGTGCTGGTTACTTTTGTGGGTGCACTGATCGGAAATATCCTTGGATACACTGTATTAAAGGATGTATGTGCAGATATGTATTATGGAAGCTATAGTCTTCCGACTTATGTGACCGTATGGAATGGGGAGGCATTTGGGCTTACAACTCTGGTTCCGGTAGTTATTATGCTGGTGGTAAATTACGGAGTGCTCAGACATAAGCTGAAGCTGTCACCGTTAAAATTCCTGCGCAGGGATCTGTCGGGAAGAAAGCAGAAGAGGGCAATTTATCTGAGTCCGAAGATGAAAATCTTTTCCAGATTCCGGCTTCGGGTGATTTTTCAGAATATGAGTAATTATATGGTTCTGTTTATCGGGATCCTGTTTGCAAATCTGCTGCTGATGTTCGGATTGCTGCTTCCTTCGGCACTGTCCCATTACCAGGTGGAAATCCAGAACAATATGCTGGCAAAATACCAGTATATGCTTCAGGTTCCGGTCAGCGCAGTAAGTGGAAATAAATTTGACGGTCTGATCTCTCAGCTGGAGTTTTATATGGATTCCAGAACAGACAATGAAGATGCAGAGGAATTTTCTGCTTATTCCCTGAATACACTGCCAGGAAAATATAAGAGTGAGGAAGTACTGCTTTACGGGATCGAACCGGACAGCAGGTATGTAACGATAGATTTTAATAATACAAAAGATAAAAAAGATGAAGCGGTGAATAAAGAAAAAGCAGATAACAAGAATACGGCAAATGCAGAAAAAGAAAGCGCAGCAGTTTATATTTCGAGCGCATATGCGGATAAATTCCTGCTTCATGTGGGGGATACCATCACTCTGAAAGAAAAATACGAAAAAGAGAAATATTCGTTTAAAATAGCAGGAGTTTATGGTTATACGGCTGCCTTGTGTGTGTTTATGCCCCGCAGTGAACTGAATGATATTTTTGATCTGGGAGAGGATTATTACAGTGGGTATTTCTCAGATACAGAGCTTACAGATATCAAGAGCCAGTATATAGGATCTGTAGTTGACCTTGATGCACTGACAAAGATCTCCAGACAGCTGGATGTATCCATGGGAAGTATGATGGGTATGGTAAACGGATTTGCCATTATGATCTATATGGTACTGATCTATCTTCTTTCCAAGATCATTATCGAAAAAAATGCCCAGTCTATTTCAATGGTAAAAATCCTGGGCTATACAAATGGCGAGATCAGCAAGCTATATATTATGTCCACGTCTTTGGTGGTGGTGTTCTGTCTGCTTTTGAGTCTGCCGCTAGAAACAGTAATCATGAAAGTTCTGTTTCGGGAGATGATGCTGTCCAGTATTTCCGGATGGATCACGCTCTGGATCGACCCGATGATCTATGTGCAGATGTTTGCAGCAGGAATCATTACATACGGAATCGTTGCTTTGCTGGAATTTCGGAGAGTGAAGAAGGTTCCTATGGATGAAGCCTTAAAAAATGTCGAGTAGGACAAAATTTGATAAAAATTTGACATTATCTGGAATTTGTGATACGGTTACACAGGAAACTGTTAGAGCGACACGCTCTAGAGTGTGTTTGAAAAATAAAAATTGCACAAAACGCATGTTTTATTTCCCTTTTTCATGATAAAA
>OLRQ01002235.1_pt1 | contig 12454 bp, 9 predicted proteins | sample 1671971 | NCBI WGS metagenome assembly OLRQ01 (sample SAMEA3136631, study PRJEB25190) | human gut metagenome | biome: human gut; feature: human-associated habitat; material: faeces | place: Austria | collected 2013 | reverse complement strand
CAGATGGTCCATTTTAAAATAGTAATTTTCCATCCTTAGTTTCCTCTCTTCTTATGCAGCATCATGAAAATAACCACCGGCGCACCGAATATGGAAGTAACGGTACTGATATTCAATTCCAGCGGTGCAAACGCCATTCTGGCGATCAAATCGCACATCATACAAAAAACAGCCCCGCCTAAAAAGGTACCCGGAATGATAATCAGGGCCTTGAAGTATTAAAGCTTCTTTTCATCAGGAACGGAACCGCGATTCCAACGAAGGAAATCGGTCCTGCAAAAGCGGTAACTGTTGCGGACAAAACGCTGGAAAGCAGGATCAGGGCCACCCTAAAAAAGCGGATATTTACGCCCATGCTCTGTGCATAGGCCTCTCCTAACTGATAAGCTCCGATTGGTTTTGACAAAAGGAACGTCAGGATCAGCGTAATCCCTACGACTGCAAAAGAAATATACACATTGCTCCAGCTCATACCAGAAAAGCTTCCCTGTGACCAGCCGTGAAGATTGACAATATCAGAGTCATCTGCAAAGGTAATAACAAAATCCGTTACCGCAGAACAGATATAGCCGATCATAATTCCGGCAACCAGAAGGGTAGCCATGTGCTTCACCCTCTTTGAAATCAGAAGGATAAATCCAATGGAAATCAGGGAGCCGATAAAAGCCGCAATGATCAGGGTATAAGAGGTAACCGTTGCCGCTCTTCCAAGATAATAGATCATAGTAAGGGCCACCACCATTTTTGCCCCGGAGGAAATACCAAGTACGAATGGTCCCGCAATAGGGTTTTCAAAAAAGGTCTGCAGCAGAAAGCCGGACAAAGACAGAGCGCCGCCCAGAATCGCTGCCATCAGGATTCGGGGCAGGCGGATTTTCCAGATAATGCTGTATTCCTTTGTATCTGTTACTTTTTTCAAAAGAATATCTATGATCTCCGACAGGGAAATATGGACGTTTCCGGTGTTGATGTTCAGCACTGTGATCAGTCCGAATGCCAGGATCAGAAGAATGAACACCAGGGCATAGCGGGATCTTCTTTTGAAATTTTCCATGTGGAAGCTGGTTCCACCAGGTTGTTTACTCATTCTAGGTTTACTCCATTTGTGTTTTATTATGGGAAAGCGGACCACTTTACAGAAGTCCGCTTAAAAATCAGTTCAATTTGTGCAGGAAGGTCATATCCTCCTCGCTGCCGCCTGTGAGCATCAGGTTAAAATCATTGATCAGCTCGCCGATGGTATCCGTATGCTGATACATGGAATTATCGGTGATCCATACATTTCCATCCTTTACTGCCTTGAAATCAGCCAGAAGACTGTCCTTAGCCAGAAGGTCGTCAAGGCTCTTTACAGAGGCATCAATGCTGGTATTGTAGATCAGATAATCTGCATCCACAGCAGTGTTGTAAAACTCTTCCATTGTGATGGAAACAGAGGTTTTGCCGCTGTCATCCTGAAGGTCTGCAAATGCATTTCGCCCGCCTGCAATGTCGATCATGCTGGAAATGTAATCTTTGGGATTTCGGACAACCGGGGAACCGCTGGTGTTGATATAGAAAAATGCCACGGTTTTCTCTGTGTTGGTGAAATCCTTTAATTTCTCAATGATCTGCGCCTGACTGTCAAAGAAAGCGGCTGCTTCCTCTTCCTTGTTCATCATAGCTCCGTAAAGCTTGATCCACTCCGTACGGCCAAGGGGCTGGCTTTCATAGCTGGAACGGTCGATAAATACCGGAATTCCAAGGGTTTCGATCATCTCCTGTACCTTTGGTGCGTGGAGGATCATGGTGGACTCAACTGCAAGATCACAGTCATCTCCTACCAGAAGCTCGTAATCCGGCTCATCATATTTACCTGCGAAAGTCATGTCGCCATTATTGATGGCATCTGCTGCTGACTGGATGTACCAGCCGGATGCGTCCAGTCCGGATAATTTGATGGAATCTACCGCGCCGATGGCATCAAACAATGCCATGGGGGAAGTGGCTGCCATGTAGATGGTATCCAATGGCTGCTGGAGAACCTGAATGCTGTCATCCAGACCATCCGGTGCCTCCATTCCTTCCGGTACTACAAGGTACTGTGCATTATCATGGACATCCAGAAGCTTATAGCCATCATTATAGTAATACACATCAAAGCATTCTGCAAAGGACAGCTCCATGGTGGACTGGTAAGTAAGTCCCGGAAGCTCTGGTGCTGTATGGTCAGAGGAAGTGTCCACGGAAGCATCCGTTTCAGCTACTTCCGTATTTTCTTCTGCCCATACAGGAGTTACTGCTGTAAAAGTCATCACAGCTGCTGCAAAAATGCCAAGAATCCGGTATTTCAGCTTTTTATCGTACATAGTTTTCTCCTGCGGCTTATGCCTCTTCATCTGTTTCAGTGAAAATTGCCTGGTATGCTTTTGTCCATTCTGCTTTTGCATCCTCATTCTCTTCGTCTGCAGAGCGGTCAATAATAAACGGAATCTTCAGGGTTGCATACTTCGCTGCCATATCCTTCAGTGTTTCCAGCTTTTCTTCTGTTTCTGTTTCTTCTGCAGGAAGGATATCGGATGGAAGGATGGCAAGATTGCACTGGCTCTTAACAAGCTCTTTATAATCGGTGTCATCGTATTTGCCTGCGAAGGATACAGAACCATCCTCTAATGCTGCAGTGAGGCTGTCAGAGGTTACCTCGTCTTTTTCCAGGCCAAGGCTGGTGATCTTGTCAGTAAGACCAAGCTCATCCAGGATGTTAAGGGCGCCCTCAGATGCAACGTAAACGCTTTCAACCGGTTTTTGGATCAGGATTACGTCTTTATCAAGACCTGCAGGGATCACTGCGCCTTCCGGCACGATCAGGTATTTGATAACATTGCCTGTGTAAAGCTTCTCAGAAGCGGATGCATCTTTATCTTCTGCCGCTGCAGCTTCCTTAGAATCTGCAGTTTCCGGTTTTCTTGCAGTGTCTGCGGTCATGTCAACCTCAAACAGGGTGATGCCTTTTGCATAGTTATACAGTTTAAAATATTTTGCATGCTCAAGCTTGGTTTCATCCTTGTACTCAAGCCCTGTGATCTCCGGTGCACTTTCATCCAGCTTCTTATTTCCTGTGGAAAGCATGCTGTTTTCATCTGCCGGATTTTCCTTGTCTGTTTTTTTCGGATCGCTTGCACCCTTTAATGCAGCATAAATGGTGTAAGTAATCTCATGGGCCTGAGACATTCTGGTGGTCATACCGATGATGGTATTGTTCTGGTTTAATGCAATCGGAATGGTGAAGGTGGAGGTACCGCCTCCGCAGGATCCGTAATAGGTGTTGCCGTTTGCCTTTACATATCCGTAATATTCACTGCTGAATACAATTGTTGCATAAGCTTTTCCGCCGGTTACAGTAATCTTATTACAGGAAATACTTACCTTACCGGTACCGCCGGACCAGGAAAAGCTATCTGGTGTATAAGTACCGTCTGCCAATGTGGTAGAGCTGTTTACTGAGGAGGTTCCTCCACTGAGATCAGAGTCATATTTGGACTCCTTATCCGGTTCCGGATTTGGTGTTGGTGTAGCGGTAACAGCTGCTGTTGGAGTTGGTGTAGGAGTACCTGTCAGTTCAACGGATGGTGTCGCAGTCGGTGCCGGAGTTGTGTCTGGCTTCTGAGTGTCATCCTTGATATCACCGATCTTATTTAAGGTAGCTGACTCAAATGTCAGGGTTCTGTCATACCAGGTCTGTCTTTTGTGAGAAAATGCAGCGACTGAAAGTCCCTGATCAAGAGATTCCACCGGAATCTCATAGGTATATTTACCATCAGCATTTACAGTGTATGGAATCCATTTGGAGGAATCTGCTTTTGCTGCCTGCTCACTGGTTCCTGCAAAGAGGTAATCATAGCCTGTGCCGCTTAAGGTAAGAACTGCTGTCATTTTTCCGTTTTTGGAGGTAAGGGTACAGCCTACTACTCGGAACATGGAGGAGCTGGAAGTTACATCCACATTGTAGATTCCGTTCTCACATGCACCGGATGGAATCTTGGTTGGCTCTGGTGTGGAAGTTGGCTCTGGAGTCGCGGTCGGAGCCGGAGTCTCACTTGGAGCCGGGGTAGCGGTTGGTTCCGGTGTTACCTCTGGCTCTTCGCCATATCCTGGAACTGCCGGAACACTGATGGTAAGAATGCCTTTTTCATACCAGTGCTGGCTCTTTTTGGAGTGCGGAACGACTGCAAGAGTGGTCACATCCTTGCTTGCCGGGATTTCGAAAGTGTATGTATAACCTCCTGCAGCATTTTCTTCGCCGCGAACGGCTTTGGTCTCTTTATCTGCATCGCTGGAACTTCCGAAGTAGATCATGTCATAATTCTGCTTCTCTGTGGAAAAAGTTACGATATATTTGTCACCCTCTAATTTTACAGTGGAACCAGTGATCACGAACATGGCAAATTCGTTGCCGTCTTCTTTTACCAGCTTAATACCTGCGTCCTTAATCTCGTTGTCTGGGGAATCCGGTGTAGCGGTTGGCTCCGGGGTCTCGCCTGGAGTAGGAGTTACGGTTGGTTCTGGTGTTACCTCTGGCTCCTGGCCGTATCCTGGAACTGCCGGAATTGTAATGGTAAGGATTCCTTTTTCATACCAGTGCTGGCTCTTCTTGGAATGAGGTACTACAGAAACAGTCTGTGTCTCCTTGCTTGCAGGAACTTCGAAAGTGTATGTATAGCCGCCTGCTGCATTCTCTACGCCGTGGACAGCTTTTGTCTCTTTATCTGCATCGCTGGAACTTCCGAAGTAAATCATGTCATAGTTCTGCTTCTCTGTGGAAAGGGTTACGATGTATTTGTCGCCCTCTAATTTTACAGTAGAACCAGTGATCACGAACATGGCAAATTCGTTGCCGTCTTCTTTTACCAGCTTGATGCCAGCGTCCTTGATCTCGTTGTCAGAGGCTGCCGGAGTCTCGGTTGGAATTGGTGTGGCGGTAGGCTCTGGAGTTGCGGTTGGCTCCGGAGTTGCGGTTGGTTCCGGTGTGGCAGTTGGTTCCGGGGCTTTCATTCCTGGAACGTTCAGCTTCAGATCCTGGGTCGTATACCATGCATTATTTTTTACAGAATGGGGAACCAGATAAATGGTCTGAGCTTCTGCCTTTGCATCAATTTCGAAAACGAAGGTATATCCGGTTTCTGTCTCTGTTCCTGCGATTGCATTGGCATCCATCACAGATGCAGCATCTTCTTTATGTCCAAGGTAAATCTTATTGTAGTTCTTTCCGTTAGAAGTCAGGGTTATTTTAATTTTATCACCCTTTAATTCTGCAGAGGAGCTTGCAATTTTGAACATTTTGTAAGCAGTATCATCTGCTTTATCAATGGTCATGTTTGAGCCGTCTTCTTTTAAATCCTCTGGCATGGTATAAGTGGCAATCCCATTGCCGGAAGCTTCTTCTGCAGCCGGAGCTTCTGTTACAGCTGCGTCTTCTGCTGGCTGAGCAGCAGTCTCTTCTTTGGCATCCTCTGTCTGTGCTGGCGCTTCTGTAACAGAAACCTCAGCAGTTTCTGTCTGCTCCGGAGTCTCTGTAGGTGCCGTGGTCTCTTCCAGAGCAGTTGTTTCTGCCTTCTCTTCCTGTGCAGGAGCAGTCTCCTCTTTCGGAGCTTCTGTCACAACAGCTTCTTCCACCGGAGTTACCGTAACCTGTACGCCTGTACTCTCACTTTCTGCCTGTGTAAGGGCAGCCGGAGTGACGGTCATTGCCACAGAAAGAAACAGTGCCAGAAAGCGTTTTGAATTTCTTTTCATTTTTCTCCCTCGATTCTTTTATGGTTATCTTCTGGTATTGTTGCCTGAATAAATCAAAGACTGCCTCAGAGTATTCGGAAAATTCCAGAAAACTCTTCTAATGCAAAAAAATGCCCGCTCCCATAAGGGAACAGGCACCAGAAATCAATATATCCCATAGTCGAAATATATGCTACATGAGAATGAAGTGCTTTCCTCGGAAGCTTTCATTAACGAATTCAGCAGGTTTCCTGACTTACAGATCAATACGAAATCCAGCCTTCTCAGCAACGCATTGCCAATGGCATCTTCGGATTTCATTCCCTGTTTACAGTGACCGGATCGCTCAGGATTTGCACCTGATTCCCTCTTAGCCAGCAGCTTCTTTTTTCTGCAAAGGCACTGAAAACGGATTTATTCAATTCATTTCATTATAGCAGACTATTATACTGAAATCAATAGGCTGCCAAGGCACTTTCTACCTGACAGCCTACAATTTGTTACTGTTCACTCCGTGCCCAGTAACTACAATTTAACATATATTTTAAATTATTGTGCGGGAAATACGCAACATCGCTTTACTGTTTATACTGACTATACCCAACCTCTTCTGTGCGGAGCAGGTTTCCCGCCTCATCATACACGCTGCGGTAGGTTTTGCAGGTGTTGGGATCGGAATGTTCGGTGGTGATTTCTACGGTATTGTTGTTCTCCTTTGTCCCGTAGAGGGATACGGTTACGGACTCTTCCGCCTCGTCATAAACGGCAGAGATCTTAATGGGATAAGAGGTATTGTTCTGGAAGCGGAAATCCTGGCTTCCGTAAACAACTGCTGCATCCAGTCCGTCATCCACATAGTCAATACGCGCTGCATGGTTATGGCGTTCTACGATGGAAAGATCCGCCTGCAGGCACGCCATAAACAGGGTGGTGGAAACCTGGCAGATTCCGCCGCCGATATCCTGGGCGTGCTCGCCGCCTACGATTACCGTCGCTTCCTTATAGCCCCGCTCTTCTGTTCTGGGACCTAAGGTATCATTGTAGGAAAAAGTCTGTCCCGGCTGCAGTTCCACCCCATCGCATGCTTCTACTGCAAGCTTCAGATTGGTGATCCGATTCTCGGTACCGCCGCCGTAAGTGGTATAGGTTCCAAGGAGGTTCAGATAAGGCAGAGCCTCAATTTCCTCCGTGGAAACCTCCGGCAAAGTAATCTCAAGAGGAATGGTGATCACAAGCCCCTCTCTTGCCCGGTCAAGCCGGTTCTGCGCAGCTTCCACATCAAAGGAAATGCCCGTCACAGCAGGAATGATCTCATTATTCTCTCCCAGGGAAGCATCGGTTGCTTCTGTATGTACCTGCTCATAATAAGCTTCCATGTCAAATTCTTCCGGCGCAGTCTCCACGGTAGGGCATTCAATCACCGCTTCGTAATCTTCCCGGGAAATGGCACTTAAGATTTCTTTTTTCAGAGCATTCAGATCCGGCCCCATTCCGGTGATTCCTTTGGTGATCACAAGGCTGGTATCTGTGAGCTCACAGGAGGTCTGGATGGTAGTAGAACCATTCTGGATCCCGGCTTCCTCCAGCACCGCATCTAAGTCATCCTGATTGCGCACAGTAGGCAGAAGGGTCAACTCTTCCTTCGTCTTGCTGTTCATAAGCTGGATACGGTCAGTTCCGTGAGTAATCCAGGAACCATGTCCAAGGGAATAGGCACTTGCCACAACGGCTTTCGCATCTATGCTCAGCGCCGGATAAATGGACACCTGAAATTCCTGTCCGTTCAGAGTGACCGTCATCTGCTTGTCCTGATAATTTTTCTGGAAATCCTCTGTAATGGCGATGATGGCTTCCTCTTCGGTCATTCCCTGGATGGCAATGCCGTTTACTTTCAGCTTTGTCCAGATCACATTGTCTGTAAGGAAATGGCACCACAGACAGTATGCGCCCACAAGAAGCACGAAGAAGATCAGAACCTTGATCAGGGTGTTTTTCATTTGTTTGTTCATATGATAGTTTTACCTTTGGCTTACTTTTTTAGAGCAGCGGGGTAAAAAAACATGTCCTGTTTCCAGTATGACACGCAGCACCTACCTGCTCCACTTTTGCCAAGATTGTATCATTATCACAGTCAATAGTCAATGATTTCACGTACTGAACATGGCCGGAGGTAAGTCCTTTGGTCCACAGCTCGTTCCGGCTGCGGCTCCAGTAGGTCATTTTTCCCAGTTTCAAAGTGGTAAGATAGGCCTCTTCATTCATATAGGCAAGCATCAGAACCTGGTCTGTCTTGTAATCCTGGACAATGACCGGAACCATGCCGTCACTGTTCAGCTTGAAATCAGACCAGGACAGTTTGCTTTTTAAATTTTCCATGTAAAAATACTCCTTTTACAAGCTTCCCTTTGTGGAAAGCACGTCTGTAATGCGGGGGTCAAACGCTACCGCCATGTCCAGGGCTTTGGCGAAGCTTTTGAACATAGCTTCTGCCATATGGTGGTTATTTCCCGGGGTAAGAACCTTAATGTGAAGATTCATGGACGCAGTGTAGGAAACCGCATAAAAAAATTCCTTTACCATTTCTGTGGACATATCGCCAATCTTTTCGCTTGTGAACTCTCCGCCAAAGGAAAGATAGGGACGTCCTCCAAGATCCACTGCGCAGAGCACCAGGCACTCATCCATAGGAAGAATGCAGCTTCCGTAGCGGCGGATTCCCTTCTTGTCTCCCACTGCTTCTTTAATGGCAGTGCCAAGGACGATTCCCGTGTCCTCGATGGTGTGGTGATCGTCCACCTGAAGATCCCCTTTCACCTTCACATCCAGGTCAAACAGTCCGTGGCGGGCAAAGCCGTCCAGCATGTGGTCAAAAAATCCCACGCCAGTGTCCAGGCTGCTTTTGCCGCTTCCGTCCAAACCCAGCTTCAGGGAAATCTGGGTTTCTTTTGTGTTTCGTGTTACCTGGGCCTCTCTTGTCATGGCTCCTCCTTTTTGTCCTCATCCTCAAAACGGACTGCAATGGAATTTGCATGTGCGGTCAGCTGCTCGGAGGTGGCAAACTGGATGATATCCTTGTGGATTTCTTTCAGTGCAGATCTGGAATAATATACAATGCTGGATTTCTTAATAAAATCATCCACAGAAAGTGCGGAGAAGAATTTGGCAGTTCCGTTGGTTGGAAGTACGTGGTTCGGCCCTGCAAAATAATCGCCCAGGGGCTCGGAGCTGTACTCACCGATAAAGATAGCGCCTGCGTTTCGCACCTTCATCATCACCTCGAAGGCATTCTTGGTCACGATCTCCATATGCTCGGATGCGATCTCGTTAGCCGCATCAATGGCTTCATCCATATCCTCTGCAATGAGAATGTATCCGAAATTCTCCAGGGATTTTTCAATGATCTCTCTTCTGGAGAGAACCTTCAGATAGCCATCAATCTCTTTCTCCACATTCTGCGCCAGCTCAGTGCTGGTGGTAATGAGGATTGCAGAAGCCATCTCGTCGTGCTCTGCCTGGGAAAGAAGGTCAGCTGCAACATAGTGTGGGTTGGCAGTCTCATCTGCAAGAACCAGGATCTCACTTGGTCCTGCGATAGAATCAATGCTGACATGTCCGTAAACGGCTTTCTTTGCCAGTGCTACGAAAATATTTCCAGGTCCCACGATCTTGTCTACTTTCGGGATGCTGGCAGTACCGTAGGCAAGTGCGCCGATAGCCTGTGCGCCGCCTACCTTGTAGATCTCGTCAGCGCCGGCTTCCTTGGCTGCAACTAATGTAGAAGGATTCACCTTTCCGTCTTTTCCCGGAGGGGTGGTCATTACAATGTGGGGCACTCCTGCAACTTTGGCAGGCACAATGTTCATAAGAACGGAAGAAGGATAAACTGCCTTTCCTCCTGGAACGTAAACGCCTACACGGTTCAGAGGAGTTACCTTCTGGCCCAGCATGGTGCCGTTCTCTGTGCTTGTAAACCAGCTGTTCTGGCGCTGTTTCTCGTGGTAGCTGCGGATGTTTACAAGAGCCTTGCGGATGACTTCCAGTAAGGAAGCGTCCACTGCCTCATAGGCCTCCTGGATTTCCGCTTCGGTTACACGGATGGTGTCTGCGGTAACCTCTACCTTATCAAATTCCTTTGTATAGGAGAACAGGGCTTCGTCTCCTTTTTCCTTCACATTGGCAAGAATGTCTGCAACAGCTGCTTCAAATTTGCCATAATTGTTTGGGCTTCTTTTTAACAGATTTTCCAGAATATCTTTTGTAGATTCCTTTGTTAATCTTACTGTACGCATTTTACTTCGTCTCTCTTTCTGTCTGTAACTGACTTTCCAATATGATCATATCGCTGGCCTGCGACTTTTTTCTTTAAATCACTTCTCTCAGCTCTTCGATCAGCTTGCTGATCCGCTCATTTTCCATTTTCATGCTTACCTGGTTCACTACCATTCTGGCAGAAAGAGGGCAAACCTCCTCCAGAACCTTCAGGCCGTTCTCACGAAGGGTGCTTCCGGTCTCCACAATGTCCACGATCACCTCGGAAAGCCCTACAATAGGAGCAAGCTCAATGGAACCGTTCAGTTTAATGATCTCAACCGTCTGGTGCTTTTTGTTATAGAAATAATCCTTGGCAATATTTGGATACTTGGTTGCCACGCGGATGAGCTGGTTGGATGCAAGAAGGGGCTTTGCGCTCTCCGGTCCGCACACGCACATGCGGCAGGCACCAAAGCCAAGGTCCATCACCTCATAAAGCTTCCGTCCCTCTTCTAATATGGTATCCTTGCCTACGATTCCAATATCCGCTGCGCCGTATTCCACATAGGTGGGCACATCCGGTCCCTTTGCAAGGAAAAAACGCATTTTCAGTTCTTCGTTTACAAAGATCAGTTTACGGGAGTCTTTGTCTTTCATCTCCTCACAGGTGATTCCTGTTTTTTCCAGCAGAGCAAGGGTCTTGTCTGCAAGTCTTCCCTTGGTAAGGGCAAAAGTCAGATATCTCATAATTCCACCTCACATACCTTCGTTACTTTCTCCGGGCGAAGGGCTACGTTCTTGCCCTGGGCGCGAAGTTCTTTGGCTTCCTTGATTGCCTGGATCCGGTTCTCCTTGCGGTAAGTGATCATGGTCACGTCATCCGGGTCTTCCATTTCCAGCTTCTGTCTGGAAAGTGCCATAAGAAGGTTGTCTACCACAATGGCAAATCCAATGGAAGCTGCCGGCTTACCGAAATGCTTCATCAGCTGGTTGTAGCGGCCTCCCTTGATCAGAGGCTCTCCTGTGCCGTAGGTGTAAGCCTGGAAAATAATTCCGGTATAATAATGATATTTGCTGAGCATGGCAAAATCAAAGGTAATATACTTCTCATAACCATAAACCTTAAGAAGCTCATAAATTTCTTCTAAGCGTGCCACTGCCTTTAAAGCCTGCGGGTTATCGGTCAGGGCTTTGGCCTTCTCAAGAACCTCTGCGGAACCGAACATCTGAGGAAGCTGGGAAAGAACCTTCGCAAGGGATTTGTCCATCTTCTTGCTCTTAACAAGCTCTTCCACGCCGAAATAATTCTTCTGGGAAATCAGTTCCCGAAGCTCTTCTTCCTCTTCCTGGCTCATTCCGGTCTGGGCAAAAATGGCCTTATAGTAATCTACTTGGCCTACGCTTACCTGGAATTCTGTCAGACCAGCAGTCAGAAGGCACTCTACAGTCATGGCGAGAATCTCTGCATCTGCCTCCGGGGAATCATCTCCCATGCGTTCCACGCCCATCTGTGTGGTCTCTTTGAGTCTGCCGCGGAAGCTGGAATTGTTGATGAAGGTGTTGCCTGTGTAGCAAAGGCTTACCACTTCCTTCTCCGGGTTAAAATAGGTGGCACAGGCTCTGGATACGGACGGGGTGAAGTCCGGGCGAAGCACCAGGGTATTGCCCTCTCTGTCAAAAAATTTATAAAGATCCCTGGAGGGAATGGTTCCCACTTCCTTGCTGAATACTTCGAAATATTCAAAGGTGGGAGTCTCTATATCTTCAAATCCATACTGATGGAATACGTGGTGAAGCTTCTCCTGAAGCCTGCGCTTTCGGCTGCATTCCTGACTGTAAATGTCCCGTACTCCTTCCGGCGTATGAAAAATCCTCTGCATATCATATTCCTCCATGTTGTTTCTTAGTTGTAACTGCGATAATGCCACAGTTCTTCTTTGTTTTCTTTTGTGGTGGATAACAGGGAAAATCGATTGTCAGTTCCCGATGTTTTCGTAGTTTGTTAATCTATAAACACTTTACTACGCTACCACGATAATATAAAATCAATGTTGATTATAGTAGAATCAAGTGAGAATGTCAAGATATTGTTTCGTCCCGTTACCGGCAGGTCGTGCCGATGTTACCTATGAACAGTAACGCCGATGTTACTGTTCACGATCTGCCCGGTAACTTTATTGGCATTATCGTCTCTCCAGATCCAGCTTAATCCCCTCCAGATAAGGCACCAGCACCCCGCCCTTTTTCGGCAGATAAAATTCTTCGGTCAGTTCTTCCTTCCGGAAACTCTTTCGCCCGCCCTCTTCCATCCTTTTCCAGAAGCCCATCAGCTCCCGGAAGGTCAGATAGTAGAATTCATTTAAATAGCTGAAAAATATAAGAAAAAATGCCACGCCGTTCTGTTTTTCAAAGTCCTCCATAAATTTCACCTGATGAGGATGAATATTTGCCA
>OLRQ01002227.1_pt1 | contig 12503 bp, 12 predicted proteins | sample 1671971 | NCBI WGS metagenome assembly OLRQ01 (sample SAMEA3136631, study PRJEB25190) | human gut metagenome | biome: human gut; feature: human-associated habitat; material: faeces | place: Austria | collected 2013 | reverse complement strand
TTTTGACTATACATCAATGTATGAGGATCCGGAGAATCCGGATATTATTTATACCGATTATGAGACGCTGGACAATATTTTTGCACAGTTGCATGAAAAATATCCGGATAAATATGTTTTTGCGATTAGCGACAATATGATCGGCCAGGGAACGATCGTAGATAGTGTCGGCGGAGATTACTTTGGCGTATTGCTGGATCCGGCAAACAGTCTTCAGGTAGAAAATCTGTTTACAAGTGACATTTTCAAGGAAACCTGCCAGCGGGTATACGAATGGAACCAGAAGGGGTATATTTCTCAGGATGCGGTAACGAATGATACGGCACTTTCCGCACAGGTAAAATCCGGAAGCTATATGTCCATGATGGCCCAGGCAAAACCGGGCTACAGCACACAGATTTCTGGGGAATGTGGTCGTCCGATGGTTGTATTTCAGGTAGAACCGGATATCATGAAATCTTCTGCAGTAACGGGTATTCTGTGGCATCTGAATCAGGGATGCGAGGATCCGATAGCAGCGATGCAGCTTCTGAATGCATTTTATACGGACCCAGAGCTGTCGAATCTGATTATCTGGGGAGAAGAGGGAACTGATTATATCGTAACAGAGGATGGGCATATTACGTTCCCAGAGGGCGTGAATGCGGATAATTCGGAATGGTATCATACGATGAACTGGTTGCTTCCAAATCAGTATATTGCACATATTTGGGAGGGAGATCCGCTTGACCTGTGGGAAAAAATGGAAGATTTCAATAATAATGCAGTGAAGTCAAAGGCACTTGGATTTACCTTCGATAACAGTGATTATGCTGCAGAGTATACTGCTTTAAAGAATGTATATGACGAATACATTAAGCAGATTATGTTTGGCTTTGTAGAGCCGGAATCCGGAATTGCGGAAATGGAAGAAAAGCTGGAGTCAGCAGGACTGAATGAGTACATTGAAGCAAAACAGACAGCAATTGATGAATGGGCAAAGGAAAATAATGTCGAATAAACCGGGAGGTTGGCAGGGGGCGGTTTTCGCCCCCTGTTTTATACGGGATCAGGGGCTGCTTTGCCTGGCGCAGAGAACGGAGGAAACCATGAAAAAAGGGCGTACACACAATAAAGCTGTTTTAAAAAAATATTTTCCGGTTTACCTTATGGCATTTCCGGGACTTCTGTATTTGTTTATCAATAACTATATGCCACTTCCAGGACTTGTTTTGGCATTTAAAAAGTATAATGCAAAGAAAGGCATCTGGGGATCAAGTTGGGTTGGCCTGAAAAATTTTAAGTTTCTGTTTGCGACAAACGATGCATTTATCATTACAAGAAATACATTGTTTTATAATATTGTGTTTATTATTGTGAATACAGTGGCTGCAATCGCAGTGGCAATTATCCTTGCGGAGATGCGGCATAAAATAAAAAAATTTTACCAGTCTGCCATTTTACTTCCATATATGCTGTCTATGGTAATTGTCAGCTATCTTGTATTTGCATTTTTGTCTACGGAAAATGGATTTATTAACAGCACTATTTTACCATTGCTTGGAAAAGAGCGCATATCCTGGTACATGGAGAAGAAATATTGGCCATTTATTCTTATTTTTGTAAATCTATGGAAAACGATCGGCTATAATTGCATTGTTTACATGTCTGCGATTATTGGCTTTGACCGTGGATTTTATGAAGCGGCAGCGATTGACGGAGCTGGAAAATGGCAGCAGATTACCAGAATCACGATCCCGATGTTGAAGCCGACTATTATTATGATGACGCTACTGTCGATCGGACGGATTTTTTACTCTGATTTTGGGCTGTTTTATCAGGTGCCGCAAAACTCCGGCGCATTGTATCCGGTAACCAATACGATTGATACATATGTGTATCGTGGGTTGTTGGAGTTGGGAAATATCAGTCTGTCTGCGGCTGCGGGTCTGTATCAGTCTGTTATTGGATTCATTCTTGTGCTTGGTACGAATCTGTGGGTGCGTAAAATAGATCCGGATAATGCATTGTTTTAGGGAGGTGATTTGGATGCAAACAAGAGAAGAAAAGATATTTCAGAGAATTGGCCATTGCGTGATGATTGTGTTATCTGCATGCGCGATTATTCCGATGATACTTTTGGTAATGTCCTCTGTTACGGATAATAATACGCTGATCAGCAATGGATATTCCTTTTTTCCGGAGAAATTCAGCCTGTATGCGTATCAATATATTTTTAAGACCGGAAATGCAGTTTTGCAGGCATATGGAATTTCTGTTATACTGACAGTGATAGGAACGGTCCTTTCTCTGACAATTACGACATTGCTTGCATATGCACTGTCGCGGCCGGGACTTCCGGGAAGACAGTTTCTTTCCTTTTATGTATTTTTTACGATGCTGTTTAATGGCGGTTTGGTTCCGACCTATATGAATTATACGAATGTATTCGGACTGAAAAATACATTCTGGGCGTTAGTAATTCCAGGTCTTGTGACAAATGGATTTTATATTCTTCTGATGAAATCTTATTTTGTCTCTTCAATTCCAGGGGAAATCACAGAAGCAGCAGTGATTGACGGAGCTTCTGAATTTCAGACATTTTACCGGGTGGCACTTCCGCTGGCGAAACCGATTGTAGCGACGATTGGTTTGTTTTCCGGTATTGGGTACTGGAATGACTGGCAGAATGGATATATTTATCTGACCAAAAGAACTGATCTTTATTCTATTCAGAATCTGCTAAACCGAATGATTCAGAATATTCAGTATCTGAGTCAAAATTCGGGGAATGTCCGAAATGCTGATGTGGGGCTTGCGGCGATTCCGAGTGTATCAATCCGTATGGCAATGGCGGTTGTCGGAATTCTGCCGATTATAATTATTTATCCGTTTATACAGAGTAACTTTGTAAAAGGAATTACGCTTGGAGGCGTAAAAGGATAGGAAAATTGAAAAAACCGGATTACTTGTAATTGCGGGATTTATGTTTTTGGGTGACGGGTATTTTATATGTATGACTGCTTCTAACGTGTGCAAGAAGCTAGAAGAAAATATTACAGATGAGAATGCTAATTGCCTTCCGGAATGGAGCAGTATACTTTCTTTGGTTCATCGGAGGGCGATTTGTTCAACGGAAGCAATAGCCGGATAAGATGGTGAGTTGAGATACTCGCTGCTTACCCGGCTTTTTCATACGGCAAAATCAGGCCGGTGCTGCTGGCGCTGCTTTTGCGGGCAATGTATGGGGCTGTCGATCTTCCGAATGTCGGAAAATTTGCAACGGTCTTTTCGCAATTTTTTGGATTGTATTGTAGGCATGAGATTGTTATACTGAGTGAAAGGCAGATATCGTTATTAGGAGAAAATTACAATGGTAAAACGGATATTGCCGATGGGGGATTCATAGAAAAGATCCGCTTGACACCGCAGGGATGTATGCTGTTTGTATAAATATGTTGATTGGGATGGGATTTACAAATGAAAGAAAAGAAATTTGATTGGGGTTATTTTCTGAGACATATTGCGATTATTGCGGTGCCGGTTGCACTGCAGAATCTGCTCACGACGACCGGGAGCATGGTCGATACGATCATGCTGGCAAAGCTCGGGGAAAAGGCAGTCGGGGCAGTCGGGCTCTGTGCGCAGTTTTCAAGCCTGATGTTTGCCGGCTACTGGGGGTTTGTCGGAGGCGGCATGCTCTTTTTCTCGCAGTACTGGGGCGCGAAGGATGATGACGGGATCACCCGCTCTTATGGGCTTACGCTTCTGTTTATGTTGAGCGTCGGGTTGTTGTTTGCCTGTCTTGCGCTTTTTGCACCGGAATTTGTCATGCGCGTCTACACAGATAAACCGGAAATCCAGAAGATTGGAGTTTCTTATCTGCGCATTGTAGGGCTTGCTTATCCACTTCAGGTGTTTGCGATGGCGATGAGTGCGCTGCTGCGCTCGATCGAACAGGTGCGGATTCCGCTTTACGGAGGCATTGCTTCGGTGATCGCCAACTGCTTTTTTAATTATCTGTTTATTTTTGGAAAATTTGGTCTGCCGCGTATGGGTGCAGCTGGAGCGGCGATCGGGACAGTGATGGCAGGTATCGTAAACCTGCTCGTTCTGGTTGGCTTTATTCTTTATAAGAAGATTCCATACGTGCTGGAGGTTTCGAAGCATTTTCGGTGGTCCCGTATGGCGGTTAAGAAATATCTGGAAAAATGTTTTCCGATCATCTGCAATGAGGTGCTGATCGGTGTCGGGAATATGCTGATTAATGTCGTGCTCGGACGTCAGACTGAACAGGCGATTGCGGCAGTTGCGGTATTTCGGACGATGGAAGGACTTATTATCGCGTTCTTCAGCGGATTTTCCAATGCAGCCTCAGTACTGGTCGGAAAAGAAGTCGGCGCTGGCAATCACGAGGCAGCCTTTCAGCGGGCCAAAAGGCTCGTATACCTTTGCAGTGGAATTATCGGTGTGGCCTGTCTGACATTGATTCTGGTACATGATCCGCTGCTTCATGCGATGGGGCTTTCCGGCGAGTCGTACCGGATCGGTACGGCGATGCTTGTGATCTACAGTGTGGCGGCGCTGATCCGTATGGGGAACTGGGTTCAAAATGATACTTATCGGTCGGCGGGAGACGCGGCCTTTGGCTCTATGCTGGAGATTACCTTTATGTATTTGATGGTGTTGCCATTTGTATATCTGTCGAATTTTTATTTTCATGCGCCGTTTTTACTGGTGTTTGCATTTTGTTATGTGGATGAACCGATTCGTTATATTATTATGCAGCGCCATCTGTACTCCGGAAAATGGATTCGCCCGGTGTCGGTGCCGGGACTTGCCGCACTTGGAGAATTCCGCAAGGCACATGGAATCTGATTTTGATTGACAGCAAAAACCGTGCGAAGTAGAATACAACCAAACTACGGAAAAATATTTGCTTGCCAAGCAAAGATGGATCCGGAGGAACAAAAAGGAGCAGAATGATGGAAAAAAATGAGAAACAGGTCGATGAGGGCCTGCAGGGAAATGAGAAGGTCGAGACGGCAATCATGGCGCTGCAGCAGGAACCGACCGGTGAAATGCTGGCGCATACTCTGACCGTGATCCGCAGACGGATGCGGGAAAGCGGTCAGCTGGTCCTTGCATTAGAGGCACCGGCGGGAGAGATGATGCAGGTGCAGGCGATTCAGACAAAGGACGGTCAGCGTTGGTGGGCGGCCTTTACCGGTTTTGAGGAAGAGCTCAAGGGCAGTGGCAGCGTGATGTCGACCTTTTTGACAGATATGGAGCAGCTGTTCCGTAAAGCGCTGCTGGCAGATGAGATTCAGGGAGTCATCCTGAATCCGTGGCAGAAGACGCTGATGCTTGATAAGACCTTGATACGCATTATTCTTGGAGAGGAGTAAAGGGAGATGACGGAGGTAGACAAGAAGCTGGTAATCCGTAATGCCACTATGGAAGATCTCTTTGAGGTAGCTGCAGTTGAAGCGGAGTGCTTTCCGGTTTTGGAGGCAGCGACGGAGGCGGAATTTAGGGAAAGAATTGCCTGTTATGGCGGACATTTCTGGTTGCTCTTTGAGGATGAGCGCCTTGTTTCCTTTGTAGATGGTATGGTTACGGATCAGGAGGATCTGACGGATGAGATGTATGAGCGGGCAGAGCTGCATCAGGAAGCGGGAGAGTGGCAGATGATCTTTGGTGTCAATACGATACCGTCCTGTCGACATCAGGGCTATGCGGGACGGCTGCTGCAGCAGGCGATCGCGGATGCGAAGGAACAGGGACGCAAGGGGCTTGTACTGACCTGCAAGGATGCGCTCATTCCCTATTATGCGAAGTTTGGATTTGTAAATGAGGGAGTATCGGAATCTGTGCATGGAAATGTGGTCTGGTATCAGATGCGCCTGAGGTTTTAAGAAAACGGAAAAGTGGATGCAATAACAGCGTGGATAAATTTACAGAAAAGCCAGAAAACGGTGGAAAAGTCTTCTGGATTCTGGTATGATAGTGAATACGAACAGATAAGCAGTCACCGTTTCGGCGGTGGCTGTTGCTGATTGAACGCAGAACAGGCATTTTTCTGCTTTGTATAAAATGATGTTGGAGGCAAAAGGTATTTTGCCCCCTATAAAGGGAGGGGTTTTGTGCAGAATTATTCAGGTGAAGTGGGACTTCAGTATCATATTCAGCTTCGAAAAGGGGATGTCGGGCGGTATGTGATCCTTCCGGGAGATCCGAAGCGCTGCAAAAAGATTGCAGAGCATTTTGACAATCCGGTGCTCATGGCAGACAGCCGCGAGTACGTGACCTATACCGGTTATCTGGATGGGGAGAAGGTCAGTGTGACATCTACCGGTATCGGAGGGCCGTCTGCGTCTATTGCAATGGAAGAGCTGGTGCAGTGCGGCGCAGACACCTTTATTCGCGTCGGTACCTGCGGCGGAATCGATTTGGATGTAAAAGGTGGTGATATCGTTGTGGCGACCGGAGCAGTGCGGATGGAAGGTACGAGCCGTGAGTATGCACCGATCGAGTTTCCGGCAGTGGCGGATCTGAATGTGGCAAATGCGCTGGTGGCATCGGCAAAAGAGCTGGGTTATACGTTCCATACCGGAGTCGTACAGTGCAAGGATGCATTTTACGGACAGCATGAGCCGGAGCGCATGCCGGTCAGCTATGAGCTGTTAAATAAGTGGGAGGCATGGAAGCGTCTCGGCTGTAAGGCATCGGAGATGGAGTCGGCAGCACTTTTTGTCGTGGCCAGTCATCTGCGGGTGCGCTGCGGTTCGGATTTCCTTGTGGTAGGGAATCAGGAGCGTATGGCAGCGGGCCTTGATAATCCGATCGTACATGATACTGAGGCGGCGATCAAGGTGGCTGTGCGGGCATTGCGCAAGCTGATTGCGCAGGATCGCGAAGCGACTGCGTTCGTGAGCAAGTAGCGAAGCTAGGCCCTGTCAGCAAAGCTGCAGGGATGAATTGCGAATGTCCGCTTTACTCAGTCTGGAAGAAAAGAAAAAGGAGAAAAACGATGGATAAGAATAAAATACTTGGAATGGTAGACCACACGCTGCTGAAGCAGGACGCGACCTGGGAGCAGATCAGGGAAATTCTGGATGATGGCATGACGTATCATACGGCGTCTGCCTGCATCCCGGCTTCCTATGTAAAGCAGGCGGCAGAGTATGTACAGGGCAAGCTTCCGATCTGCACGGTCATCGGATTTCCGAACGGCTACAGTACGACGGTAGCGAAGGTGTTCGAGGCAGCTGATGCAGTAAAGAACGGTGCGGATGAGGTTGACATGGTCATCAATATCGGCTGGGTCAAGGATGGGAAGGATGCAGAGCTGGAAGATGAGATTCGCCAGATCCATGCCGCGTGCAATGGACATATTCTGAAGGTCATCATTGAGACCTGTCTGCTGACGGAAGAGGAGAAGATCCGTATGTGTGAAATCGTGACAAGGGCAGGGGCGGAATTTATCAAGACCTCGACCGGCTTCTCCGCTGCAGGAGCAACCTTTGACGATGTGGCACTGATGAGGAAACACGTCGGAGCAAATGTGAAGATCAAGGCGGCAGGGGGTATTTCTTCCTTTGATGATGCGGAAAAATTTATTGGGCTTGGTGCATCCCGTCTTGGTACGAGCCGGCTGGTGAAGCTGATGAAGGCGTAAGCCGGGTGTGTATGCCTGTTACGGCAATAAAACGATATTAAGGTCAAAAGATGCCTTACGGATTGTTCCGTACTTCGTACTCCCACAATCCTGCCCAATATTCGCATATCGTGAAGCTTGCGCTCCACTTTTATGCTCATATCGGGGCGGGTCATTAAGCCATAAAACCACTCCTGTGCAAGCACATCGTGGTTTCAGGCTTTTGACCCTGGCGTCATCATGAATAAAAAGGAAAGGATGAGCAGTATGAAAAAATATAAACGTATCTTTGTGATTGTTATGGATTCTCTCGGGATCGGTGCGGCGGATGATGCGGCGGCATATGGTGATGCAGGTACGGATACGCTCGGCCATATCGCGGAGCGCAGAGAGAAATTTGTTATTCCGAATCTTCAGAAGATCGGTATGGCGAATCTGCATCCATTAAAGCAGGTGGCTCCGGTGGAGCATCCGCTTGGCTACTATATGGAAATGAAGGAGCGCAGTGCCGGGAAGGATACGATGACCGGGCACTGGGAGCTGATGGGTCTTTACACGCAGAAGCCCTTTCAGACCTTTACCGAGCATGGCTTCCCGCAGGGGCTGATCGATGAGCTGGAGAAACGCACCGGGCACAAGGTTATCGGAAATAAAAGTGCGAGCGGCACTGCGATTATTGATGAGCTTGGGGAAGAGGAGATTGCGACCGGGCATATGATCGTTTACACTTCGGCGGATTCTGTACTTCAGATCTGTGGAAACGAGGAAACGTTTGGGCTAAAGGAACTTTACCGCTGCTGTGAGATCGCAAGGGAGCTGACCCTTCGTGATGAATGGAAGGTCGGCCGTGTCATTGCCAGACCATATATTGGTAAGAAAAAGGGCGAATTCAAACGTACTGCAAACCGTCATGACTATGCGCTTAAGCCATTTGGCAAGACGGCGCTGGATGCTCTGAAGGCAGGCGGCTATGATGTGATTTCCGTCGGTAAGATTTTTGATATTTTCGACGGCGAGGGCCTGACCGAGTCGAACAAATCTCAGAGCTCAGTACATGGCATGGAGCAGACGATTGATATTGCAAAGCGTGACTTTACCGGTCTTTGCTTTACAAATCTGGTCGATTTTGATGCGCTCTGGGGGCACCGCCGTAATCCGGAGGGGTATGCTCAGGAGATCGAAAAGTTTGACGTGAAGTTTGGTGAGCTGCTGCAGCTTCTGAAGGACGATGATCTGGTTATCATTACGGCAGATCACGGCAACGATCCGACCTATACCGGAACCGACCACACGCGAGAGAAAGTACCGTTCCTCGCCTATTCACCGTCCATGCAGGGCAGTGGCAGACTTGAGACATCTGATACCTTTGCGGCAGTCGGCGCGACGATCGCGGACAATTTTGAGGTGGCGATGCCGGAGGGGACGCTCGGAACGTCTGTATTGGGGCAGCTGAAGTAATCTTTTTGAACGCAGATAAGCATTCCCCTGCTTCAAGTGCGCGGAGCACTAAGCGGCGGGTGAGGGGGATGCTTATGTCAGTGGGAGTTGAAAGCTCCCACTGACAGATCGCGAAGCGACTGCGTTCATGAGCAAGTAGCGAAGCTAGGCCCTGTCAGCAGAGCTGCAGGGATCGATTGCGAATGTCTGCTTTACACGGTTCTTTTAGATATTTGAAAATTATTTGCTGTAAAAGAAATAATCCGACGTGTAAAACTATAATTAGAACGAAAAAACTACGGTGAAATCGGTGCAAAATTGGTGCAAACTACGGTGTAAAACGGGAAAAAAGAGTTGACACAGCCGTTTTAGCGTGGTAGAATACATAAGGTTGTAATTGACAGGAAAGCAGAGTATCCACTCTCACCCTGGCACAAAGAGTTGGTGCCCAGTGGTTTATATCGAACAGACAGCAGCACGGATGGGATCGAAGTGATACCAGATGATGTGCATAGCAGATGGTGAGTATCTGCTGCATGTATGGATTGATTTTTAGTGGATAACTGTGTTATCCACTTTCTTTTTTATATCAATGTGTGGAGGTGCAGAACCATTAGCGAATTAATGATTAACGAACAAATCAGAGACCGTGAGATCCGCCTGATTGGCGAGAACGGAGAGCAGCTTGGAATTATGTCGGCCAAGGATGCAATGAAGCTTGCCCGAGAAGCAGAGCTCGATCTCGTGAAAATTGCCCCGACTGCGAAGCCGCCGGTATGCAAAATCATTGACTATGGTAAATATCGTTATGAGCTGGCAAGAAAAGAGAAAGAGGCCAGAAAGAAGCAGAAAACGATAGAGATCAAGGAAGTTCGTCTTTCACCGAACATTGATGTAAATGACCTGAATACAAAGGTAGCAAGCGCGAGAAAATTTCTCACCAAAGGAAATAAGGTAAAGGTAAGCCTTCGTTTCCGCGGCCGTGAGATGGCGCATATGCAGGCAAGCCGTTATATTCTGGAGGACTTTGCAAAGTCGCTGGAGGATGTGGCTGCGATTGATAAGCCAATCAAGCAGGAAGGCAGAAGCCTCACCCTGTTTTTGATGGAAAAGCGTTCTTAACGTGATTTCAGATATTCTAAATATAAGGAGGAACTAACAATGCCGAAAATGAAAACCAGCAGAGCAGCTGCAAAACGTTTCAAAAAGACAGGAACAGGATTATTAAAGAGAAATAAAGCTTATAAGAGCCATATCTTAACAAAGAAGTCCACCAAGAGAAAGAGAAATCTGAGACAGGCTACGATTACAGACAGCACAAATGCTCAGAACATGAAGAAGATCCTGCCGTACCTGTAAGACTAGGCAGCAGATGATATCCGAACACAGAAATCGAAGGAGGAAATAAGAAATGGCAAGAATTAAAGGCGGTTTAAACGCTAAGAAAAAGCATAACAGAGTATTAAAGCTGGCAAAGGGTTACAGAGGAGCCAGATCTAAACAGTACAGAGTAGCAAAGCAGTCCGTAATGCGTGCACTGACCAGCGCATATGCAGGAAGAAAGCAGAAGAAGCGTCAGTACAGACAGCTTTGGATCGCTCGTATCAATGCAGGCGCTCGTCTGAACGGTCTTTCCTACAGCAAATTTATGTATGGCCTGAAGCTGGCTGGCGTAGAGCTGAACAGAAAGGTTCTGGCTGACATGGCTGTCAATGATGCTCAGGGCTTTGCGTCCTTAGTAGAGCTTGCAAAGAGCAAACTTGCTTAATTATATAGCGCAGTATGAAATTGGAACAGTCTGGATAGAAATAGCCAGGCTGTTTTTTAAAATGAGTCAAGCAAGGTACTTGCTTGGCTCATTTTATGAGCAAGTAGCGAAGCGGATTGTGAATATCTGTTTGGCATAGATAAAAAGTGGACGGAAGATTTGTTCGTCTGAATTAGAAAAGGAGGGTATCATGAAGTATTTCAGCAATCTGGATTCTATTCGCAGCCATCCGCTGCCCAAATGGTACGATGACTGCAAGCTTGGCATTTTTATTCACTGGGGACTGTATTCCGTCCCGGCGTTTGCGCCGAAGAGTGGACAGCTCGGTACGATCGAGCTTGACGAGCGGTGGTTCGCGAACAATCCATATGCAGAGTGGTATTACAATTCAGTAAAGATCGGACACGGGCCGAGCTATGACTATCATGTAAATACTTATGGAAAAGATTTTGCCTATGAAGGCTTTGCCGATATGTGGAAAGCAGAGCGCTTTGATCCGCAAAGCTGGGCAAAGCTGTTTAAGAAAGCGGGTGCAGGGTATGTGGTGCTGACGACGAAGCATCACGACGGTTTCTGCCTGTGGCCGTCGGAATATACGGATTACAATGCGGCAAAGCACGGGCCGGGCCGGGATCTGTTTGGTGAACTGACAACAGCTGTACGCGGGGAAGGACTGCATATGGGTGCTTATTACTCCGGTATCATCGACTGGCGCTATACAAAGCGCCCGGTGACCTGCGGCTATGAATGCGATTACCCGGACAATGTCAGCTACGCCTACAGTGATTATGCTTACAATCAGGTGATGGAGCTGATTGACCGTTACGAGCCGTCTGTGCTCTGGAATGATATCGGTTGGCCGGTCAAAGGCTATACAGATCTTCCGTATCTGATTTCCTATTATTATAATCGGGTGCCGGAAGGCGTCATCGGCGATCGCTGGATGGTGAATAAAGATGACTTCTGGTATGACTTTTCCACAAAGGAATACCAGGTAGGGGCAGCACGTGTGGATAAAAAGTGGGAAATGACACGAGGACTTGGATTATCCTTTGGATATAACCAGACAGAGGGGGAAGCGGACTGCATCGGAAAGGATGAACTGATCCGCCTGCTCATTGATACGGTCGCCCACAACGGAAACCTCTTGCTGAATATCGGACCGAAGGCGGACGGAACGATCCCATCTGTACAGGAAGAGCGTCTGCTTTATCTCGGTGCGTGGCTGGAGCAAAATGGAGAGGGCATCTACGGAACCAGACCGTATCGTACGCCGGAGCTGAAGGAAAAGAATGGGGACCAGCTGTACTTTACGCAGAAGGGGGATAGGGTATATCTCTTTGTGGCAGCACCTCAGGATGGGGAAAACGTGATCTGTATGGAAAATATATTTGGTACGACAGTGAAGCTGACTGATCTGCAGGGCAATGCAATCCTGTATGAGATGGAAGATGGGCTGCTGCGTTTTACTGTGAATGCAAAAGGAACAGCGCCGGTGGCGGTGCGTGTGCAGATTTAGGAAAAAGAGTCACGATCGAGGTATGAGAGAAAGAGCCGAAGCCAGGCGATGAGCATCCTTGCCTGGAATCAATACCTGCTGCTTGACTGCCCAATATTCGCATATCGTGAACGCAGATAAGCATTCCTCTGCTTCAAGTG
>OLRQ01002224.1_pt1 | contig 12520 bp, 11 predicted proteins | sample 1671971 | NCBI WGS metagenome assembly OLRQ01 (sample SAMEA3136631, study PRJEB25190) | human gut metagenome | biome: human gut; feature: human-associated habitat; material: faeces | place: Austria | collected 2013 | reverse complement strand
AAAAAAAAAAAAAAAAAAAAAAAAAAAAAAAAAAAAAAAAAAAAAAAAATTTTTTAAAAATTTTTTTGAAAAGCAGATGGAAGAGCTGATCAACAAAGAGATTGAAGTATTTAAGGCGATGTATCTGAAAAAAAGAGAACTGCGTTATCTGATCTTTTTAGGTGATTACAGCTTAGAACTGATGGAGAGTATTCAGGGAAACGGTGAGATCAAAACGGCAAAAACAGAAGTCTTTGCAGAACATTTAAAGGAGTTAGGCAGACAGACTCCGGAAGATGTGGCAGAGCAGTTGAAGTTGTCTACGGTAGACCCGCTGTTGTTGCCATCCATTGTGATGTACCGCTGCATTGCACAGGAGCTTGGAACCGGCGAAGTCTGGGTTCCGGGAAATAATATCAGTGACGGTATGGCATATCAGTATGCAAGTGAGAATAAATTATTAAAATCCGTACATGATTTTGATAACGACGTATTAAGTGCGGCGACCAATCTCTCGAAACGTTATCACAGCTATTCACCGCATATTGATGCACTGACGAAAATGTCCACGATGATCTTTCAGGCGATCCAGAAAGTACATGGCATGGGAAGCAGAGAACTGTTGCTGCTTCAGGTCGCAGCCATCCTGCATGATTGTGGAAAATTTGTCAGTCTTGCCAACGGACCGGACTGTGCCTATGACATCATCATGGCATCAGAGATCATCGGACTGTCCCATTTAGAACGTGAGATCGTGGCAAGTACCGTGCGCTACAACACCAGACCGTTAGACCCCTATGAACGGGTAGCCGATAAAATGGATGTACAAAGCTATATGACAGCAGCGAAGTTAGCTGCCATCCTTCGGGTGTCTAATGCATTAGACCGCAGCCATAAACAGAAATTCAGTACGATCAAAGTCGTATTAAAAAATAAAGAACTTCTCATCACGGTAGAAACAAAAGATGACATTATTTTAGAAAAAGGGCTGTTGGCAAATAAATCAGACAGCTTTGAAGCAATCTTTGGGATCAAACCGGTTCTTCGGGAAAAGAGAAAGTTATAAGGAGGAAACAATGGAAGAAAAAAATGTTTTTTTAAGCCCGGAATATTATGAAAACAGGGAATTAAGCTGGCTCAAATTCAACGGCAGAGTATTAAATGAAGCACGGGATAAATCCATTCCTCTTTTAGAGCGTTTAAAATTTGTCAGTATCACTTCCTCAAATCTCGATGAATTTTTTATGGTAAGAGTCGCTTCTTTAAGAGATATGGTGCATGCGGATTACAAAAAAGCAGATATTGCGGGAATGACGGCAACAGAGCAGTTAGAAAAGATCAATGTGGCAACCAGAGAACTGGTGGAGCTGCAGTATTCCACCTATAACCGCTCCTTAGTGCCACAGTTAGAGGCGAAGGGCATCCGTATCATCGATGCTTTTGAAGAACTGACCGCAGAGCAGCAGGAATTTGTGGATAAATATTTTGAGGAAACGGTTTATCCGGTGCTTACGCCGATGGCGGTGGATGCTTCCCGTCCGTTTCCGCTGATCCGTAATAAGACTTTGAATATTGCCGCATTTTTATTAAAAAAAGGCGAGAAAAAGAAAGAAGAGAACTATGAATTTGCTACGGTACAGGTGCCGGGAGTGCTTCCGCGTATCATACCGATCCCGGATGGAGAGAATCACAGTTTTATCCTGTTAGAGCAGATCATTGAAAAAAATATGGAACGGCTTTTCTTAAATTACGATGTAATTTGTGCTTATCCATACCGTATCATGAGAAATGCAGACCTTACCATTGATGAGGACGAAGCAGAGGATTTATTACAGGAAATCCAAAAGCAGTTAAAAAAACGTCAGTGGGGCGAGATCATCCGATTAGAGGTCGAGGATAAGATCGACAAAAAACTGCTTCATTTTTTAAAGGGAGAGTTACAGATCCCAAAGGACGATATCTATAAAATTAACGGACCTCTGGACCTGACCTTTTTAATGAAAGTCTACGGTATTGAGGGTTGTGATGATCTGCGTTATGCACCGTACAAACCGCAGAAGGTGCCAAAAATCCCGGCAGGCTGCGACATCTTTGAGGCAATCCGAAAAGAAGATATTCTGTTACATCATCCATACCAGACCTTTGATCCGGTCGTGGATTTTATCCGTCAGGCGGCAGTGGACCCGGATGTACTTGCCATCAAACAGACCCTGTACCGTGTCAGCGGTAATTCGCCGATCATTGCATCCTTGGCATTAGCTGCAGAAAACGGAAAACAGGTATCTGTTTTAGTAGAGTTAAAGGCACGTTTTGATGAAGAAAATAACATTGTCTGGGCGAAAAAATTAGAAAAAGCCGGATGTCATGTTATCTATGGTTTAGTCGGTTTGAAAACACACAGTAAGATCGCACTGGTGGTACGAAAAGAAGAAGACGGCATCCGCAGATATGTGCATTTAGGAACCGGAAATTACAATGATTCCACGGCAAAACTCTATACCGACTGTGGAATGTTTACCTGCTCAGAGGCGATCGGAGAGGATGCTACGGCAGTCTTTAATATGCTCTCCGGCTATTCCGAACCGTCTACATGGAATAAATTAGTCATTGCACCGATCTGGCTCCGTAAAAAGTTCTTAAGCCTGATCCAGCGTGAGACAAGGAATGCAAGGGCAGGAAGGGAAGCAAGGATCGTAGCAAAGATGAATTCTCTTTGTGATCAGGGGATCATTGCGGCACTTTATGAAGCATCGGCAGTAGGAGTCAAGATTGATTTAGTAGTCCGCGGTATCTGCTGTCTGAAAACGGGAATTCCGGGGATCAGCGAGAATATCCATGTGCGTTCCATTGTCGGAAACTTCTTAGAGCACAGCAGGATATTCTATTTTTATAATGACGGATTTGAAGATGTCTACATGGGAAGTGCAGACTGGATGCCAAGAAACTTAGACCGCCGTGTAGAAATCCTGTTTCCGGTAGAGGATGAGCAGTTGAAAAAACAGGTGATGCACATTTTAGAAGTAGAGCTTGCAGATAACGTCAAAGCCCATATCCTGAATGCCGACGGTCAGTATGTGAAAGTCGATAAACGTGGAAAAGTGTTAGTCAATTCACAGGAGCAGTTCTGTGAGGAAGCAAAAAACAGCTTCGTGGAAGAAAAAGAAGAACACAGAGAACGTGTCTTTATTCCGGCGGAACAGGCAGAGGATGACAGACAGTAGGAGGAACAGGGAATGGAAACAAAGATTTTATTTGTAGACATTGACGGGACACTGCTCAATGACCAAAAGGAGATTCCAAAAGAAAATATGACCGCGATCCAAAAAGCTTTAGATCTTGGCCACTATGTGGTTGTGGCAACCGGCAGACCGTTAGACAGTGCAAAAGCAGTGGCAAAGGATTTAGGACTGATGATGCAGGGATGTTATCTGATTGCCTACAATGGAGCGATTGTCTATGATTGTGGGAATGAAAAGGTCTTAAAAAAAGAATCTCTTCCTCTTTCCTATGTAAAAGAACTGTTTGAACGTGCAAAAAAAGCGGGGCTTTACATCCAGACCTACAAAGGAAATCAGATCATTACAACGCAGGATTCCCCGGAGTTAGAAGCATACCGCAATCATACAAAGCTTTCTTATCAGGTGGTAGAGGATGTATTTGAAGTGTTAGATGAAGAACCGCAAAAGGCAATGCTGATCCATTTGACCGACAAGTCGAAGTTAGAACAGTTCCAGAGGGATAATATGGAGTGGCAGAAAGGAAAATGCATCAGTCTTTTTTCCATGGATACCTATTTAGAATACTGCCCACCGGGAGCAACAAAAGCAGCCGGTGTGGATTTCATATGTGAATACTTAGATGTTCCGCTCAAAAACACCGTCGCAGCCGGTGATGAAAGGAACGATATCCCGATGCTGCAGGAGGCACACATCGGAGTTGCAATGAAAAATGCAAAAGAGGAAGTGAAAGCGTGTGCAGACTATGTGACGCAACGCACGAATAATGAGGCTGGAATCGCAGAAGTAATTGAAAAATTCTTACTATCCGAATCATAACAGATCACGGATAGTAAGAATATCAGATGTCACCTCAAAGCACCCCGGCGGCTTTTTTGATCGGAATGAGAATCTCATCCGGGATCAAAAGGCCGCCTTTTCCTGTGCCTAAATGCAGGTAGGGTTTATTTGCTCCGTGATAATCAGAACCACCGCTGATCAATAGATCGTATTCTTTGGCAATCTGACGGAAATTCCGTTCGTCTCCGGGAGAGTTCGCAGAATAGATCGCTTCAATGCCGGTTAAGCCATGTTCCTTAAGTTCTAAGATAAAAGCTTTTAAACGGTCAAAATTCATATGACAGAGTACCGGATGTGCAAAAAATGCAACGCCGCCGGCAAGCCGGATCAGCCGGATCGCCTCAAACGGATCGATTTTTTCGCGTGGCACATAGCAGCGGCATCCGTCTCCGAGATACTTTGCAAATACGGTTTCACGGTCTTTGACCATACCGTGTTCCACTAAATATTTTGCAAAATGGGCACGGGTGATCACACTCTCCGGATTTTCACGATATAAATCTTTCATCGTGATCGCAAAACCTTCTTTTTGCAAAAGGACCGTCATTTTTTCGTTTCGAAGATCACGGCTGTTGACAAAGGTATCTAAATGCTTTAAAAAATCAGGATTGTTTTCATCAATATAATATCCTAAAATATGCACTTCTTTTCCTTCGTAGTCGGTAGACAGCTCAATCCCCGGGATCAGTTCAATGCCGGCTTCTTTTGCAGCCGGGCGGGCATACTTCAAACCGCCGATGGTATCATGGTCAGTCAGGGCAAAGGCATGAAGCCCCACCTGCTTTGCAAGTGTGACAAGTTCGCACGGTGTGTCCGTGCCATCGGATTCTGTAGAATGTACATGTAGATCGATCATGGAAAACCTCTTTTCTGGATAGATATTTTCTTCATTTTCTCAAACAATTTCCATTGGGTCAAGTAGAAAGATAAGTGTCTAAACCACCTTGCGAAAAGAGTATCCATATAGTACAATAAAGTTAATATTAACGATAGACTCCAAAGAGAAACATACGGAAAAAACCGTTGAGTGAGGTAGTATTATGGAAGAAAAAGTAATTACAGATGTAGAACGAAATAATCTGACAGCAATGAGGGCATATATCATTGATACCGTGGTAATGTTGACGTTTTGCGTATTGCAGGCAGCGACCGGATTGCAGACATGGCTGTATGTGCTTGGACTTTCCATATTGGGACTGGTTCCGGCGGGACTGGAACTGGCGTACTGGAAAAAAGACCATAACACACCGATGATCAAGCATTTTGTTGCCATCGGTTTTGCGATTTTTTATAGTGTTGCATTGTTTACGGCAAAAAATAATCTGGTATTTGCATTTGTAATACCTATGATCCTGATCGTCTCCGTATATAATGATGTGCGGTATTCCATTATGATCAATACAGGAACCGTAATTGAAAGCCTGCTAGTGGGAATTATCGGAGCAAAGACCGGAAGATTCGGTTATGCCGGCAGTGATTCTGCGATTATCCAGGTCGTGATCATGATCTTAGTGGGAATCTATTCGATTATGGCAGCAAGAACTGCACAGAGCAATGCAGAGCACAAGGTAGGACGGATCAAAAAAGTGCAAAGCCAGACGGAGGCAGTTTTAAAGAATATGGAGGAACTCTCTGAGACCTTAAAGACAGGAATTGAGGCAACTTACATAGATTTAGAAAAATTAGAGCGTGCATCCGGTGTTACCAAAGAAGCAATGCAGGGCGTTTCCGTGGGAGCAAACGATACAGCATTAGCCGTACAGGATCAGCTTTTACAGACAGAAGAGATCCAAAAGAAAGTAGATGTTGTCAATGATGCGAACGAGCAGATCGTAGACAGTATGCAGCAGACTTTGTCCGTTTTAAAAGACGGAAATCAGGATATGGAGGTACTGGTACAAAAAGTAGAAGTATCAGTAAAAAATGGTGCAGATGTTGCGGAAAAACTCCAGACACTGGATAAATACATGGAGCAGATGAATACGATCGTCGAACTGATCAAAAGCATTGCTTCCCAGACAAGCCTGCTTGCACTGAATGCAAGTATTGAGGCGGCAAGAGCCGGGGAGGCAGGAAAAGGATTTGCGGTAGTGGCAACGGAGATTTCCGGCATGGCATCCCAGACCAATGAAGCAACGGTACATATTACGGAGCTGATCGAAAACGTATCGACTGCCATTACGGAAGTGGTAGAGGTTATTTACCAGATGATCTCCGGTATCAATGAGGAAAAACAGTCCGTAGAGAATACCGCGGGAAGTTTTCAGTCCATCCAGCATAATACCCTTGCAATACAAAGCCAGGTGGAAAATCTGACACACAGTGTAGAGGAGTTAAAAGAGGCAAACCGTGTGATCATGGAGTCCATTCAGACCATTTCCGCCGTTTCAGAGGAAGTGTCTGCCCATGCAGGTGAGACCATGAATGCCGAAGAGGAAAATGCAGATACCCTGAAAAAAATCGAAGAGAGAATGAAAGAGTTAGTCAAGACCGTCAGTGAGAAAAATTCTTAGACTGGAGTCTGGTAAAGGAACAGACATAAAAATGTTTCACAAAACAATTGACATCACAGAAGGTCTGTGATATAGTAATGAAGTTGTTAGAAAACAAAGTAGAGTATCCACTCTCACCTTAGCGCAAATGAGCGACTAAGCGTTCATATTTCAGATGACAATGTTTATTTGAGTAATGATTGTGGATAGTCTGCCTATCCACTTTTTTTTCGAGCAAAATCAAATAATAATTTGGAGGTATAAGACCATTAGCGAGTTAATGATCAATGAACAAATCAAAGATAAGGAAGTACGTCTGATTGGTCCGGACGGCGAACAGCTTGGCATCGTGTCATCCAGAGAAGCTTTGAAACGTGCCGAAGAGGCAGAGTTGGATTTGGTGAAGATTGCACCGAAGGCAAAACCACCGGTTTGTAAAATTATTGACTACGGAAAATACAGATACGAACTGGCGAGAAAAGAAAAAGAAGCAAAGAAAAAGCAGAAAACCGTTGAGGTCAAAGAGATTCGTCTGTCTCCAAATATTGAAGCAAACGATTTGAACACGAAAATGAATTCTGCGCGCAAGTTTCTTGCAAAAGGCAATAAAGTAAAGGTTACCCTGCGTTTCAGGGGAAGAGAAATGGCGCATATGAATAGCAGCAAGCACATCTTAGATGACATCGCAAAAGAGTTAGAAGAGGTGGCAGTAGTGGAAAAAGCACCAAAAGTTGAAGGTAGAAGCATCAGCATGGTGTTGGCAGAGAAAAAATCATAATTAAGGAGGAACATATCATGCCAAAAATGAAAACCAGCAGAGCAGCTGCAAAACGTTTTAAAAAGACAGGAAGCGGAAACTTAAAGAGAAATAAAGCATACAGAAGACATATCTTAACCAAGAAGTCTGCAAAGACCAAGAGAAATCTGAGAAAGCAGCCGTTAGTAGATTCTACAAACGTTAAGAATATGAAGAAGATTTTACCATATTTATAAGAATCAGATTAGGAGGAAAAGATCATGGCAAGAGTTAAAGGCGGAATGAACGCAAAGAAAAAACATAATAGAACATTAAAATTAGCAAAAGGATACAGAGGAGCCCGTTCCAAACAGTATCGTGTTGCAAAACAGTCTGTAATGAGAGCATTAACAAGTTCTTATGCAGGTAGAAAAGAGAGAAAACATCAGTTCAGACAGTTATGGATCGCACGTATCAATGCAGCAGCTCGTATGAACGGAATCTCTTACAGCCAGTTTATGCACGGTTTAAAATTAGCAGGTGTTGAGATGAACCGTAAGATGTTAGCAGAGATGGCAGTTAATGATGCAGAAGGATTTGCAACATTAGCAGAATTAGCAAAAAGTAAAGTAGCTTAATGAAATTTAGGACAACTTCATGTGAAATACAGAAGTTGTCCTTTTTTAAGGAGGAAACGGTATGAGTATTTTAGTGACCGGAGGTGCCGGATTTATCGGAAGCCACACCTGTGTAGAACTTTTAGAAAACGGATATGATGTAGTTGTCGTTGACAACCTGAGCAACTCCTGTGAAAAGTCTTTAGAGCGTGTCAAAGAGATTACCGGAAAAGAGGTTACTTTTTATAAAGGCGACATTTTAGACAGAGAGTTCTTAGAAGGCGTTTTTGAAAAAGAGGACATTACCTCCTGTATTCATTTTGCCGGTTTGAAAGCAGTTGGTGAATCAGTCGAAAAACCATGGGAATATTATCACAATAATCTGACCGGAACCTTGATCTTAGTGGATGTATTGAAAAAATATGGTGCGAAGAATCTGATTTTTTCATCTTCTGCAACCGTTTATGGAGATCCGGCACAGATTCCGATCACCGAAGAATGTCCAAAAGGTCAGTGCACGAATCCATATGGCTGGACAAAATCCATGTTAGAGCAGATTTTGACCGATATTCAAAAAGCAGATCCGGACTGGAATATCGTACTACTTCGCTACTTTAATCCGATTGGCGCACACGAGAGTGGCTTGATCGGAGAAAATCCAAATGGGATTCCGAACAATCTGATGCCTTATATCACACAGGTAGCAGTAGGAAAGCTGAAATCCCTGGGTGTATTTGGCAATGACTATGATACGCCGGATGGAACCGGAGTGCGTGATTTTATCCATGTTATGGATTTAGCAAAGGGTCATGTAAAAGCCTTGAAAAAGCTAGAAGATCATTCCGGACTCAGTATTTACAATTTGGGAACCGGAGTGGGATACAGTGTCTTAGATGTGGTAAAGAATTTTGAAAAAGCAACCGGAATCCGGATTCCATATGAGATCAAGCCTCGCCGTGCCGGTGATATTGCAACCTGCTATTCGGATGCATCCAAAGCAAAAAGAGAGCTTGGCTGGGAAGCAGAATACGGAATTTTGGAAATGTGCCGCGACTCCTGGAACTGGCAGAAAAAGAATCCAAACGGCTATTAGACCGAAAATTGTCGAAATTCATCAAAATGTCTGTTTTGTCGAAAACAGGCATTTTTTTGTTGAAATTTTTGTGAAAACATATAAAATAGAAGATGTATTGGGAGTATGGAAAATTATAGGACATTCTAGGAGTTAGTATACAATACAATTCGAATTTCAATTAAGTCTAATTTTTATTAAACAGAATCCCAAGCAAAAAAATAAATACCACGTTGTCATATAAGCGAAACTGACTTTGTGGAAGCGAAAGGTGGTGAAAGAGTTTTGAAAATAATTAAAGGAGGAGGTCATCACGGCAAAGAAAAAATCAAAGAGACTGTTATTTGAAATCCTTGCAGGAGTTATGTGTCTTACTGTCGGTATGATTGGAGGACCGTATGTCAAAGGAATGGTCGGTAAGGTAAAGAAAACGCCTGTTCGCTCAGTGACTTTCCGTGCTAATCTGGAAAGGATTGCTGTCATTAATCTGGATACCGGCGTCGAAAAGAAGGGAGAGCAGATTTACTATGCTGCAAAACTGATTGAATACCCGGATGAAAGCTATCAGACTACAAGTTTAGAAGAAGCAAAAGACGGAATGAAAAAAGATTTGTATGGAGCATATATTATTATACCTTCTACATTTTCAACAGCCGTTGACAGTATTAATGGGACACCTCAAAAAGCGGTATTTGAATATCAGATCAACCCACATTTAGAGGGACAGGACAGAGATAATATGATCTATGAACTTACCGCCTTTCAGGACAGTATCCGAAATAATGTATCCTATGTATTTTTAGATGCAATTTTGAAGGAAGTACATAATGTACAGGATGGTTCAATGACAATACTTGCAAATGACGACTCGGAAAGAGAAAATCTGTCAGGTGTTTCGGCAGAAGAATTGATACAGACAGTAGAGTTTACAGAGTTAAAAGAGAACAATGAGGTCATTAGTCCAATTGATTTATCTAAGGAAAGTGAGGGGCTGGAAAATACAGCCAAATCTATAGGAGAGCAGTTTGATAATGCACTTGATAATGGTCAACAGGATTACGATAAAATTACAGATGATCAGGATTCTATGCTTACTGCGTTGGAGAATTTAAAGACAGGAGTGTCTAAAGTTAACCCGTTAGTAGATGAAAAAGGTAAATCAACGATTGAAAATGGAATTACGAGTGTCAACAATGAGATTGATGAGTCTAATAAAAAAGTAGAAGGACAAAGAAGTCTTTTAGAACAGTCTATGGTAGAGGAAATCAATTCTTATGGCAAAAAGCAGACGGATGGAAAATTGAAGACAAGCCGTGACAACATTGAGAATAGTGTTAAAGAAAATGTCTTTGATGCAGTGAATAAAAAAGTGGATTCTTCTTTAAAGGAACAAAATATACAGAATCGTCAACAGGTGCAAAAAATTCTTGAGGAGTATACTTTGGATCTTCAGCGATATCTGGATCAAACGGTGCAGGGTGAAATAAAAGCAAGTGTTAAAGAAATAACAAAAGAAAATGTGGAAAAGACCCAAAAGGCGTTAAATAGTAAGCATGCAAGTGAGACAGAACAATTAAAACAGTCATATGAGAAAAAGCTAGAAGAACAAAGAGTATCTTTAGAAGGACAGAAAGCACTGTTAGAAGAGCAGAAGAATGCTTTAGAGGAACAGAAAACACTGTTAGAGGAGCAAAAAAACTCTTTAGAAGAACAGAAGAACACTTTAGAAGTAAAAATTGCGGAGTTCAAGGAAAATCAAAAGCAGCAAAATGAGAGATTTAAACAGGCAGCAGAGGCAATCCGCGGGGCAGCGGAGGAGGAATATAATGACAAGATCCAGGCTCTGCTAGCTCAAATTGATGAATTGAAAACGGAGGAAGAAAATCCGGAAGAGACAAATCCAACAGAGCCGGAGAATCCGGAGGAACCAGATCCGACAGAACCGGAGAATCCGGAGGAACCGGAGAATCCGGAGGAACCAAAGCCAACAGAGCCGGAAAACCCGGGAGAAACTGAAACAACGGAAACGGAAAATCCGGAAACGTTAAGCCTGGCAGAAACGGAAGAAAATGTTCCGATGCCAAATGGAGATAGTGGAATGCCGGTAATAGAGGAGCCTGATATGACAAGGATTCAAAAAGCTTTGCAGATCACAGGCACAGAAGATAGCCAGAATGTGGACGTTGCGAAACAACCTGTAAAATTAACAGAGTATCTGTCAAAAGTATTAAATACCAAGATTGCAACTACTTGGGAAGAACTGAATTACAGTGTTGCTCCGATTGAGTTAGAAAAAGCAACAAAGATTGAAGAAAACAATCTGAAAAAGGTGGAAAATTACTATAAACTTCCAAAAGAGAATGTTACAAAAGCATTTCAGGAAGAGGTTGTAGATGTGATTTCAGCAAAAAACCAGGTATTACAGGAAAAATTTCAAAAGAAGGCAGAAGATTTTTCGGGGAACCAGTCAGACTATCAATCAAAATTAGATGCATTTGACCCATATTCCTATATGAATTATACGGAAATGGGTGATAAGATGGGTGCACTTGCGGATGGTGTAACGAAAATAGAAGAAAATATGAATACCGCAGGTGAGCAGTATCTGGATTATACATCCGATATATATGATCTTACAAATGAAAACATTATGACACTTCGGGAGGATATACAGAAAGCAAATGAAAAAACCGGAGAAAATGTAAAAAAACAGATGGATTCTTTAAAAGAGTCGCGTATTTCAAATAACAGGATGAATTCATCTATTTTATCAGGATTTACAAAGAAACTTGGATTTACGAGAGCAGGAAATCTTCCTTACAGGGAAGCATATGAGTTTATCGTAGATCCATTGGATTACAAACAAACAGAACAATAACAGGAGGATATGATTATGGGAAAATCATTAAGTATGGAATATAGCACTATGGAGCAGGAAATCAAGAATTTGAAGAAGGCAAGCGCAGCATTTGATACAACAGCTCAAAATATGTCAACAGCAGTTGGAAATTTATGTGGAGCATGGACAGCAGATGCCAGCCCAATTTATAAAGCCGATTATGATAAGCTTAAAAAGAACTTCGATAAAACCCGTGGGGTAGTGAATAGTCTGATTAAGTCCACAGAGGATTATATTGCCGATATGAAAGCATTAGATCAGGCTTATTCAAAGAGTAAAGTACAATAATAGTAAACGGATTCCGGGCAGTAAAGTCCGGAATCCTAAAGAAATGAGGTGGAGAAGAGTGATTGTTACAATTGAAATGGGTGCAGATTCTTATGATATCCAGGCAGATGAGCAGAGCAGTATTTTACATACATTGCAAATATTAGCAGAATGTTCCATGCTTCCAATTTCAATGGAGGAGTTGCCACAGACGGTTTACTCTATTCGGAAAAAGAGATGGATTCCGGTAAATAATTCTTATCGTGAAAATCGAATTTATCAAGGGGATGTATTGAGAATTGAGCGGGGAAAATAATGAGTAAAGAAATCAACATATATAAAACACAGAGTACAATAGACAGTACAGATCAGGATCTGGATT
>OLRQ01002220.1_pt1 | contig 12538 bp, 10 predicted proteins | sample 1671971 | NCBI WGS metagenome assembly OLRQ01 (sample SAMEA3136631, study PRJEB25190) | human gut metagenome | biome: human gut; feature: human-associated habitat; material: faeces | place: Austria | collected 2013 | reverse complement strand
AGCACGCCTTGTTGACACAGGCCAGAATGATCATGCACAGGTAGATGCGGAAGGAACGCACCGCAAAATCCGTGTAGTAAACGCTCTCGTTGGCAGCGCCGAACAGAGCAATGAGCTGCCGGGGAAGCAGCTCCACCAGCACCAGCGCAACAGCGCCCACCGCGGCTTCTGCCAGCAGCAGCTTCGTGAACAGCTCCTTTACGCGGGCGGATTTTTTTGCGCCCATGTTGAAGCCCACCACGGGGATGCAGCCAGCCGCCATGCCCACCACGATGGAGATGACGATCTGGAAGAACTTCATCACGATGCCCACCACCGCCATGGGGATCTGGGCGTACTGCTCCTGCCCGAACACAGCATCCAGTGCGCCGTATTTGCGGATCATGTTGTTGATGGCTGCCATTGCCGCCACAAGGCTGATCTGAGACAGAAAACTGGTCATGCCAAGGGTCAGGGTGCGCCCGCAGATGGAGCCCTTCAGCCGGTAGTCGCCCTTTTCAGGGCGAATGATCTTCATGTGCAGCAGATACCACACCGCCAGCACTGCGGTGACCAGCTGACCGATCACGGTAGCCACTGCCGCGCCCATCATGCCCCAGCGGAAGCCGAAAATAAAAACAGGGTCCAGAATGATGTTCAGCACCGCACCCGCAAGAGTGGAGATCATGGCAAACCGGGGGTTGCCATCCGCGCGGATGATGGGGTTCATGGCCTGCCCGAACATATAAAAGGGCACGCCCAGCGTGATATAGAAAAAATATTCCTGCGAGTGGTGATAGGTCTCGGCGTTCACCGTTCCGCCGAACAGGGCGAGAATGGTATCCGCAAAAACCAGATAGAGAGCCGCCAGCACAATGCTGCTGACCAGACACATCACCACTGCGTTGCCGACGCTCCGCTTTGCCTTGAGGACCTCATTCTGACCAAGGCTGATGCTGACGAAAGCGCAGCAGCCGTCACCGATCATCACCGCAATAGCCAGCGCCACCACCGTCAGCGGGAACACGACCGTGTTGGCAGCGTTGCCGTAGGAGCCCAGATAGCTGGCGTTTGCAATAAAGATCTGGTCCACGATGTTATACAACGCGCCCACCAGCAGCGAAATAATGCACGGGATCGCATACTTCTGCATCAGCTTGCCGATGCGTTCCGTGCCGAGGAACTGATTGGAACTTTCCATGGGATTCACCTTTACCTTTCCATTTTGGGGCAAACATTGCAGTTTGCGCTTTCAATGCCCGGATAACATCCGCAAACTGCATATCGCAAATATGCAGTTTTGTAAGTCATTTCTGCAAAAAATTGCGATAAAACAACGGGCAGCCCTCATGCAACCGGTTTTACGCATGAGTGCTACTCGTTGTACGAAATTATTATAGCCTGCCTGTCTGGAATTTGCAAAGGCAGTTTTGCACAAGAATTACACTGGGCATTCTGCGCAGATTGCACGAGGCAAACTTTGTGGAAGATGCCCTTTGAAGCCAGCCGCCCGGCCGTGGTACAATATTGTAGAGAACGAAAGTACGCTGGAAGGTCTGTTTTTTGCAATCCTTCCATACAAGGAAACGAGGAAAATACCATGTCACGGTTTCAGGCGGGAGCGCTGGTAGTCTACGGAAATCTGGGAGTGCACGAGGTGGAAGGGGTCGGGCTGCGGCGCTTTTGCGATGAGTCCGCCAGAGAGTATTACACCCTCCGGCCCTATTTTTCGGATTCCCACGACCGCAGCTATATCCCCACGGCAAAAGAGGGTGTTCTGCGCCCGGTGACCCCGGCACAGCAGGCAGCAGCCGACCTTGCACGGATCAAAGCGGAGACGCTGCCCATCCCTACGGGAATTCAGACGGCGCTGGCAGAACACTATCAGGCACTGCTCCACACCAATGATTTTTACCAGTACCTGACCCTGTTCAAGGAGCTGGGGCAAAAGCAGACCCAGCAGCAAAGCCGCGGCCGAAAGATCAACGCTATGGATGCCTACTTTTACCAGATGGTAGAGCGTGTCCTGCGGGAGGAGCTGGCGGTGGCGTTTGGGGAGTCGCAGCAGGAAGCCGGCAGACGGCTGCTGGAGGTTTTGCGCTGAAGCCGCATGGTGATTTTTACCAACAAATGCAAGGGCTCTTTTTGTGAAGAATCGCCTTTGCATTTATTTTTTTGCATTTTTTATCGTATATTTTAAAATTCAATCCTATCCTTTTTGGTGCGGATATAAATCGGAGCAACTTTGTAGGAATTAACAAAGCATGGCAGTTTGTTATGAAAAACCTTCGTGAGAGTTTGCCACTTGAAACCCATCGATGCCTTATGATATAATCCCTTCAACAGAACGCGCTGTGTGTGAACACGTAAGACCAGTTTCTTCACACGCAGGCGTTCTCTTTTTATTTTCAAAAAAAGTTAGTTTGCACTAATCATGAGGAGGGCTTTTCATTCGTAATCATCGTTCCACTGTTTTTCTCGGCGTTCTGCTGATGATTCTTTCGGTTTGTTCTTTGTTTGTCGGGGTGCTGGACATCCGGCCTTCTGACCTGTTTACAGGCAGCGCGGAAACATGGGAGATTTTTCTGATCTCCCGCCTGCCGCGTCTGCTTGCCATCCTCTGCACAGGCATCGGCATGAGCGTGGCGGGGCTTATCATGCAGCAGCTCTGTATGAACAAGTTTGTTTCGCCAACCACAGGCGCAACGATCTCTTCTGCGCAGTTTGGCATTCTGTTGGCTTTGCTGTTTGCACCGGGTTCTACCCTGTGGGGACGTGCTGCCTTTTCCTTCGTTTGTGCCGTTCTGGGTACATGGGTCTTTGTCTGGTTCATCCAGCGTATCCAGTTCAAGGACGTTGTCATGGTCCCGCTGGTCGGCATCATGTTCTCCAACATCGTAATGGGAGTTACCAATTATCTTGCCTACAAATATGAAATGACACAGGCTCTTTCCAGCTGGCTGGTCGGTCATTTTTCCACCGTCATTCGTGGGCGGTATGAGCTTGTCTGGCTGACGGTACCGCTGGTGGTTCTGGCATTTGTATTTGCCAACCACTTCAATATCGTGGGTATGGGAAAAGATTTTTCTCAGAACCTCGGCGTTCCGTATGATCTGGTGCTGTTTATGGGTCTGACCATCGCTGCCATGATCACGGCATCCGTTGTTGTCGTGGTCGGCTCGATTTCTTACATCGGCCTTATTGTGCCCAATATCGTAGCAATGTTCAAGGGTGACCAGATCCGCGGAACGCTGGTGGATACCGCTCTGTTTGGCGCTGTGTTCGTGCTGGTCTGCGATATGATCGGACGGGTTGTGATCTATCCCTACGAGCTGCCCATCGAGCTGATCGTTGGCGTCATCGGCAGTATCCTGTTTGTCGGTCTGCTGCTGTATCGGCTTCGGCATGGACGCAAGGCAGTCCGGCTGGGCAAAGCCACCAAGAAAACCGGAGGTGCAGCATGAAAACGCACAAAAATCATCTGCGCCTGCTGATCCTTCTGCTTCTTGTTCTGCTGGCCTGCATAGGCTATATGACAGTGGGTGTCCACTTTGAAAACCAAAAATTATTTGCCTACGCCATGCGCATCCGCACGCCCAAGCTGATCGCCATGCTCATCACGGCATTTGCCATTGGAAGTGCATCCATCGTGTTTCAGTCCATCATCAACAACACCATCGTCACGCCCTGCCTGTTGGGCATGGATCAGCTTTATTCGCTGATCCACACAGCGGTATTCTTTGTGGCGGGTTCGGGCAGCTTTCTGGCAGTCAATGCCAATGCAGCCTTTGCGGTAGACCTCGCCATCATGGGGGCTGTTGCCACCGTGATCTACAGCTATCTGTTCCGGAAAACGAACCACAATGTTCTGTACGTTCTGCTTATCGGCACGGTGCTGACCTCGTTCTTTTCCAGCATCCAGACGACCTTGACCCGTGTGATGGACCCCAACGAGTACGACACGCTGCTGACGGATCTGGTCGCCAGCTTTTCCAATGTCAATTCGGCGATTCTGGTACTGTCCGTTGCAGTTCTGGCGCTGGTCGCCTTTGCATTCCGAAAAGAGCTTGCGCTGCTGGACGTTCTGACACTGGGCAAAGATCAGGCAATCAATCTGGGCGTGGACTATGACCGCTGCATCCGCCGGCTGCTGCTGGGGGTCACGCTGTACATTGCAACAGCCACCGCTATGGTCGGGCCGCTGGCATTTCTGGGGCTTATCATTGCCAACCTGTCCCGGCAGTTCCTGCGTACCTACCGGCACAGCCAGCTCATCACCGGTTCTGTTTTGTTCGGTATGGTCGTTCTGATCGGCGGACAGCTTCTGGTGGAACGGGTGTTCGTTTACTCGGTTCCGGTCAGCGTGTTCATCACCGTGGGCGGCGGCGTGTATTTCCTGTATCTGTTGCTCACCCAGAGAAAGGCATAACACCATGTTTGTAAAAGAGATCACCAAACGCTACGATGGCAAAGCCGTTGTCGATGGCGTGAGTTTTGAAATTCCGAAAGGTAAAGTTCTTTCCCTTATCGGCCCGAACGGTGCGGGAAAATCCACCGTGATGGGAATGCTGTCCCGCCTGATCGCACGGGACAGCGGAATTGTGGATTTTGAGGGGACGGAGATCACGCGCTGGAAAAGCCGGGAGCTGAGCAAGCGGCTCGCCATCCTGACCCAAGCCAACAATGTCCAGATGAAGCTGACCGTCCGGGAACTGGTTGCATTTGGCCGCTTTCCGTATTCCGGCGGGCGGCTGACCCAAGAGGACAACGAGATCATTGACCGCGCTATCGCCTACATGGAACTGGGCGATTTTGAGGAGCAGTTCATCGATGAACTGTCCGGCGGTCAGCGGCAGCGTGCCTATATTGCCATGGTCATTGCGCAGGACACCGAGTATATCCTGCTGGATGAACCGACCAACAATCTGGATATTTACCACGCAACCAACCTCATGCGCATCGTCCGCCGCCTGTGCGATGAGCTGGGCAAAACGGTGATCCTTGTTCTGCACGAGATCAACTATGCTGCGTTTTATTCCGACTACATCTGCGCCTTTGTGAATGGAAAAATCGCAAAGTTTGGCACCGTGCAGGAAGTGATCACCAAAGAAAACCTGTCCGATATCTACAAGGTGGACTTTGAGATCATGCAGATCGAAGGCAAGCCTTTGTCGATATATTATTGATTTCAGTACTTTTTAAAAGGAGCATTCTTATGAAGAAAATTTCTCGTCGTTCGTTTTTGACCGCTATGGCCGCTGTGAGTGCAGCGGGGGTTCTCGCCGCCTGCGGCGCTTCCTCCTCCACGGCAAGCTCCGTGGCATCCTCTGTGGCTGCATCCAGCGAAGCTGCCACTTCCTCGGAAGCGGTGCCGGAGTCGGTGACTATCAAGGCGTTCAACGGTGCAAAGGAGTTAGTGGACGTGGAAGTGCCCTTTGACCCGCAGCGCATTGCGATCCTCGACCTTGCTTCTCTGGACATTCTGGATGAACTGGGCGTTGGCGACCGTGTGGTCGGCACGGCATCCACCTCTCTGGACTATCTTCAGAGCTATGTCGCCAATGACAGCATTGTGAACCTTGGCAACATCAAGGAAGCCGATATGGAAGCAGTCATGGCTTGCGAGCCGGACATCATCTTTATCGGCGGACGCCTGTCCAAATCCTATGATGCTCTGTGCGAAATTGCACCCGTTGTTTTCCTTGCGACCGACGCCGAAAAGGGCGTTGTGGAAAGCACCCGTGAAAACGCCATGACCATTGCGTCCATCTTTGGTCTGGAAGACCATGTGGAAGCTTTGATGGCGGATTTTGACAGCCGCATCGACGCCCTGAAAGCCTTTGCAGAGGGCAAGACTGCCATCGTCGGCATGACCACCAGCGGCAGCTTCAATGTTCTGGGCAACGATGGCCGCTGCTCCATCATCGGCAAGGAAATCGGCTTTGAGAACATCGGCGTGGATGCCAATATCGACACCTCGACCCACGGCAACGAGGCTTCCTTCGAGTTCATTGTGGACAAGAACCCCGACTACATCTTCGCCATGGACCGTGATGCAGCCATTGGCACCGATGGCGCACAGATGGCACAGGAGATCTTGGAAAACGAGCTGGTCAAGAGCACAGATGCTTACAAGAACGGCCACGTCGTTTATCTGGCACACCCGAATGTCTGGTACACCGCAGAGGGCGGCATTCAGGCACTGAGCGAAATGCTGAGCGATCTGGAAAACGCACTGCTGTGATTTTTTCAAAATTCTTCTTGCAATTTTGAAAAAACTCCGGTATAATACCTTCCGTTAAGAATACAAAAAGCCGGCTTACAAAGCGTGAAATCCTGAGGAGATGCTGCCCCTCAACGATTTCACGCTTTTTTGTTTGCCCGAAAAAGGAGGAACTATGAACCCGAAAAACAAACTGGCAGAAATGCCCATCCGCCCCCTGCTGTACACTATGGCGGTACCGCTGATGCTATCGCTGCTCATCCAATCGCTGTACAACATCGTGGACAGCATTTTTGTGGCACGACTGTCGGAAACGGCCTTGACTGCCGCCTCTCTTGTATATGCCATCCAGTTTTTGATGATCGCCATTGGCGTGGGCACCGCCGTGGGTCTGAACGCCCTGCTCTCCCGGAAGCTGGGGCAGAAAAAGCCGGAGGAAGCCTGCCGTGCCGCCACCACCGGGCTATTTCTGATGCTGGGTACTTCATTGGTGTTTACGCTGGTGGGGCTGCTGTTCTCGAACCAGATCGCTGCCGCCCTGACCAACGATCCCGAATTGCAGCAGCTCTGCCGGGAATACCTCTCGGTGAACCTCGTGTTCTGCTGGGGCATTTTTTTGCAGACCTACGGGCAGCGGCTTTTGCAGGCCGTGGGTGACACGGTGCTGTCTATGGTCTCCCTCATCATCGGCGCGGTGGTCAACATTATTCTCGATCCCATTATGATCTTCGGTCTGCTGGGCTGCCCAGCTATGGGCATCCGGGGCGCAGCCATTGCCACCGTCATCGGGCAGCTCATCGGTGCAGCGGCGGCGCTATGGTTCAATCGGGTCAAAAACCCGGTCATCCATGTCCGACTGAAGGGCTATTGCTTTTTGTGGCAGGATGTGGCCGACATCTACCGGGTGGGGCTGCCTACCATCGTGATGCAGGCCATCGGCAGCGTGATGACCTTTGCGGTCAACGGCATTCTGCTGGGGGTGTCCTCCACGGCGGTAGCGTTCTTCGGCATCTACTATAAGCTGCAAAACTTCCTGATGATGCCGGTGAACGGTCTGGGACAGGCAGCCATCCCGGTGGTGGGCTTCAACTATGGCAGTGGGCAGTCCGACCGGGTGCAGCAGGCATGGAAAGTCCTGCTGCCCACCGGCGTGGTGTTCGCGCTGTGCGGCACGGCGGTGTTCCTGCTGTTCCCGGCGCAGCTGCTGGGGCTGTTCTCTGCCAGTGACGAGATGCTGGCTTTCGGTGTGCCCGCCCTGCGCATCATCTCGGTGACCTTCCTGTTCGCGGTCACAACGATTCTGTGCGGCTACTTTGCCTCCGGTCTTGGCAACGGCGTGGTCAATATGATCGGCGGTGCCTTGCGGCAGCTGGTGGTGCTGGTGCCCTGCCTGTGGCTCCTCATCCGCACTATGGGCATCGACAAGGCATGGTTTGCGTTCTGGATGTCTGAGGTGATCGCCTGCGCTTACAGTCTGTGGGCAACGAAAAAAGAACTGCGGAACAAGGGAAAGTAAGGCAAAACAAAAAACAGGGTGCGCCCTGAATGGACGCACCCTGAAAAATCCACATGCGATAGCGATATGTACAACAGGGCGTTCCCCGTCGGGAACGCTCTGTTTTTCTTTGCTGGTAGTGTGATGAGCCTGCTCTGCCTGCCAAGGCAAGCTCGCGTTTGCGCAGCGCAGCGGAGCAATGAAAGCCCCAGTGGGGCTTTTGAGCGACCGAACGGTCTTGCGTTAGCAAGATGGAGGGGCCTCCGCCCCGACAAGTGACCGCTGGCCTTCCTCGCTGTTCCAGCAGGCAAGGATGGCCGGGTAGAATGCCCGTGCCAGACGGTCGATGACTTCATCGGGATAAGGGGAAGTGTTTGTGGACTTTTTCTTTTTGTTCAAACGCACGCTCCTTTGGACATCTGTGAACAGCATACCATGTGCCTGATGTTATGCTGTCTGGTCTTTAACATCTGCGAGTGCGGCTTCCAGAGAAGCAAGGTAGTCCTTGTGCTTGTGAATGATCTCCAGAATCACATCACGCTGTGCATTATCGGGCATCTGCTCCAACTGGTAGTTGAATGAAATACGGAAACGAGTAGTGAGTTCTTCCAACGCCACATACTCGTACCGTACATCTTCCGGGTAAGCATCGCTGTCGTAAACCGATTCAAACTTTCGGAATGGCATGACAGGCGCTTTGCCCGGAACGCGGATCACACCGTCAGCGTCAGGCGTCGGTTCCACCTTCAGCTCCGGGTGCAGAATATCCTGCAAAGTTTGTGCTCGGTCATGGTAGGCCGTCCTGGCAAGGCGGTGCATATCAGCTTTGGACACTTTCGTCTGTCTGGACAGGATGCTCTGCTTTAAGCCTGGTATCAGTTCTTCCGCAATCTCCACGCCTTTCATATACTTCGAGGCGCGGATAACGGTGTCCTTGCTCACTCCGTTTTCTTCTGCGATTCGGTCGCAGGTTTTGCTGCTGTCGATCAAGTTCGCTTTTAGCGAACTTGATTTTGCATCGGTGCTTTTGCGGTCACCGCCGTGCGCAGCTTTTTCAGCTTCGTACTGTTTGCCCATCAGGTAGTACTTCTGCTCCGGTGTAAGGTTACGCCGCCCCAGCTGATTTTTGCAGATCCAAGCGAGGGCTTCCTCACGGTTTGCAAAGCGGAGCGGCATGGTGGAAAAATAAATCTCAGGATGCTTCTGGAGGATGGCATAACGGTTGTGACCATCAACAAGGGTGTTGTTCCAAACAATCAAAGGAGAGAGCAGCTTGCCCTCTTTCAGGATATTTTCTTCAAGTTGCTTAAATTCATCATCGGTCAGAGGAGGAATCTGAGACTGAAACTCCGGGTCGATTTTCAGATTGATCATACGCACACTCCTTTATCTCTCCTGCTGCGCCGGTTCTTCCTCCCGGAAAAAGGACGCAACATTCTGCTTTGCGGTTTTCAGTTTGAGCAGTTCTTCCTTGGCTTCCTTGTACTGCTCGTAGAACTTTGCCTTTTCGGATGCCAGCTGCGCATACTCGGCTTCCAGCTTTTTCGGGCTGGGCAGCTTTGTGATGTTGTTTGCCTTGAAATAGGCTGCTGCCGCCCGGTACGCTGTCAGCTCTGCACGATGCTGCTCCTCAAAGGCTGCAGAGCAATCTTTTTGTATTCCTATAAATAACAATCAAGAGGGCGACAGCTTTTGTTGTCACCCTCTTGATTGTTATTTATTTTTCCCACGTTTTGGCTTTTTGTCGGACATTTATAATTTGGAGCTGGTACAGAATGCTGGGAATTGCTGAAACCAATGAAAAAATACCCAAGGCAATAGAATGCTTAATAATGGCAAACAGTGCAAATAGAAGCAGCAGGAATAGCCATGGGTTACGCAAAGTGCGGTAGTATTTTTCTTTATCGGCATAAGAGGTATGAAGTTCAAAAGGCTTTCCGTCGTTTGCTTTTTCTACAATCAATAGTTCTCGGTTAAAAGTTGTTGCGTTTGTTGCAATATAACCGCCCATTTCCGCCCATGGACGCAATCGAACTTTTCCGACAGAATAGTTTAGATTGATATTCTTGAAAAATACCTTGTAACCCATATCCTCCAAAAAGTTAGCATAGTCTGTTGCGTTATCTTTTGATTTTTCTCCGATAAACTCTACACAATAGGTCACTTCATCGGGATTACATTTTTCAAATTCATAGAGCATTCTTCCTGTCCGGACAAGTCGATAGCCTTTTTGAGACATTTGATTTAACCAGTTTGCCTGTGCATTTAGCAATCCACCAAAGAAGCGATAGCATTTTTTACTCATACTGTACCTCTCCAATAATTTCACTCGCGATGCTTACAAGCTCATTTAGTCTTGTGAGTTCTTTTTCTGCGACTTCCTTCCCCTGCATCGTAATACGGTATTCTTTTTTTCTTCCATCACAATGTCCGCAAGGTTCGATCCATTTCTTGTCCTGCAAAGAATTCAATGCTCCATATAAAGTGCCTGCGCCTAGGGAAAGCCGTCCGCCTGTTTTTTCTTCAATAAATTGCATGACGGCGTATCCGTGTTTTGGCGTATAAAGAGAGAGCAAAATATAAAAGGTGACTTCTGTAAGCGCACCACCTTTTGTATTATCTCGCATGGTTTGATCTCCTTATTACGGTTACTGTAATAAATATATCACTAACCGTAATATTCGTCAAGCGGATTCAGAAAAATTATTTGAGGGATGTGTGAAAGAAGAACGGTCTACTCTATTCTTGTTTTGTTGTTCGGCGTGTCGTGGTGCTTGGAATTGCTAGGGGTCGGTTGAACATTCGTTTTGGTCATTGTACCTCCTGTCTGTTCGATAACTCCTCGGTGAAGTTATGTAAGCACGACACGCCGTTGCTGTTCGCACCGTCAGGTGCGAACCATGAGCAGGGTTTGGGGCAGGCACGCCCCAACAAGATCACTTGGAAAACTCGCAAGAGTTTGAGAAGTGAAGTCCCGGATGGACAGGAAATTTTCAAGAATTGAAAATTTGTGGCCACGGGACGGTTCTTGCCCTCTACCGCTGCGCTCAAAATCGTTTCCGGGTAATTGTTTCCGAATTGTTAAGGCGTAAAAATAAGTAGAGGTTGTGCTGCTCATGTATGTGGGTCACCGTTTGCTCCGAACGAAGTTCCTGCCCCTGTTTTGCAGCGGCGTTGTCCGGCTCGCTCACGGAAGGTGTGAGGTCATGGCACGGTATCACGTTCAGACGGCTTATGCAAGATTCAAGGTACAATATGAAGAAAGCTGAGCGCAGTGCGGACACTACGTTCTGCTTCTTTCAAGCGCAAGAATAACACTTTACAGTTGTACAGTCAACAACAAAAAACAAATTTTGGAAGATTGAACAACTACATAAGATTTTATTTGTGAAAAAGAAAAATACCGCCCATGCAGCGCAGCGATGGATTTTGTCGGGTGAATCGGCGGCAAAATGAATCGGGTGTGTTGCGGGGCGGTAAATTCTTCGTGGACTTTTCCTCACGGAAGTGGTGGGTCTCACGGTGATAACCAACCACTTTCTGTGGCTGTGTTCAAAATGAACACGACCACATCTTGTGGATGGTTTCAAACCAATCCACAAAATCAGTGAGATTTGTGACAGAGAATATCATGTTTCGCAAGGTGCGTCAAGATGATTTTGAAAAATTTATGACGGTAAAGCATAAGAAGTCTTACTATTTGGCTCAAATTGAAGTCTACTTGACTTTTTTATTGAAGAGATGTCCGTTTTATGCTGCTGCATCTGTAACAGCCTGACGATAAGCACTTGCAGCGTTGTTATTTTATTCAACTGGCTGGGGGATAGTCCTCTGCATCGGGCGAAGTATTCCTCAGTACGGTTTCCACCGCGCACAGAGCAATCTTGGCAAGATTCAGCGTGGTATGGGGATTCATGGCGGTATGCCTCCGTCTATTTTTCTGTGTATAGAATACCACATAAACAAAAAGAGAACGGACGGTCGTTTCTGTTTACGAATTGAGCGCCTGCCACAACGCATCTGAAGCATCAAACACTGCCACGCTGTACCCGGCAAAGCGGCTCTGGATATCAACAGTCTGGCTGCCATCGGCGGCAGTGTTGTAGCTGCCCAGTTCCAGCCCGGAAAGGGCGGGCTGGCTGCGCCACGGGATAAGCTTTGTCTGCCATTCCGCGCCCAGCTTTTCGCTCAGTGCCCCATAGGCCTGTTCGAAGCCCTCCGGGTCATCCAAGATCCAGATTTTGCTCTCGCCGTTGGCAAGGTCGGTGTTCATCTGGGTGGCACCGGCCATCTGACCGTTCATGTCGGTCAGGGCGGCATCGGCGCTCCATGTGTAGTTGTTCACCTGCACCACCACAGTCCCGTCGCCGTTGGCGTCCTCCGCATAGTCTGCCAGCGCAGTCTGCAGGCGCTGCACGGCCTCGTCCGGCAGGGCCTCCGCCGTGACTACCGCCACGGTGTAGTCCGGGTCTACGGTAGTCAGCAGGCCGTGCGCCACATACGCTACGCCCACAATGACCATTGCCGCCACCGCCACGATGCCCCAGTTGTAATACCACCAGTTGGCGCGGGAGCGCTTTTTCTGCTCCTGTGCGGTCAGGGGCTTATCCGGCGCTGCCGGGCGCGGGATGCTGCGCACCTCTACGCCGTATTCCTGCCGCAAAACCGGGAACAGGGTCTGCATCGCTGCCAGCCCCGGCAGCCAGAAGCCGAACAGCACCGCCCAGAACACGCTGACCGGGAACAGCAAGATCATGCCGCCGATGCCCGCCAGCATGAGAACGCCTGCCAGGACGCAGCGCGCCGGGGCGACAGCCAGCAGCCTGCCCGCCCGGCGCAGC
>OLRQ01002213.1_pt1 | contig 12587 bp, 10 predicted proteins | sample 1671971 | NCBI WGS metagenome assembly OLRQ01 (sample SAMEA3136631, study PRJEB25190) | human gut metagenome | biome: human gut; feature: human-associated habitat; material: faeces | place: Austria | collected 2013 | reverse complement strand
GTCTGCTCATCCCCACCGGCCTGCACCACGCTCTGAACAACGTGTTCTGGTTCGATACCATCGGTTTGGGCGACCTGAGCCACTTCTGGGCTGGCGAGACTTCCGCTGATGTGGGCTGGAGCCTTGGTATGTATATGTCCGGCTTCTTCCCCTGCATGATGTTCGGTATCATGGGCGCTGCTCTGGCTATGGTCAAGACCGCTAAGAACAAGAAGGCCGCTATTGGTCTGGTTCTGTCCGCTGCAATTTGCGCATTCGTCTGCGGCGTTACCGAGCCCTTCGAGTTCGGCTTCATGTTCCTGTGCTTCCCGCTGTACGTTGTGTACTCCGCTCTGTACGGCATCTTCACCATCATCACCTACTACACCGGTTTCCGTGCTGGCTTCTGCTTCTCCGCAGGTGCTACCGACCTGATCTTCTCTGCATCCCTGCCCGCAGCTGCTAAGACCTGGATGATCATTCCTCTGGGCATCGCAGCATTCCTGGTGTTCTACTTCGTGTTCTACTTCGCCATCACCAAGTTCGACCTGAAGACCCCCGGCCGTGAGGATGACGACGAGGAAGCTGAGAAGAAGGTCGTTCTGGCTAACAACAACTACACCGAAGTCGCTTCTGCTGTTCTGGCTGCTATCGGCGGCAAGGAGAACGTGAAGGACGTTGGTTACTGCGCAACCCGTCTGCGTTTTGAGGTGAAGGATAACGTCAAGGTCGACGAGAAGGCTGTCAAGGCTGCCGGTGCTGCCGGTGTTATCCGTCCCAGCAAGAACGCTTGCCAGGTCATCATCGGCACCAAGGTGCAGTTCGTGTACGACGAGCTGAAGAAGATGCTGTGATCCTGCACTTCTGAAAAGAATGAACTGCAAAAGTCTGGTTGATTTTGCAGTATGAACCGGGCCGCCGGGGGCGGGGTGCACAGCGCCCCCTCCCGGCGGCCCGCTCTTTTTGCACAGCGGTACAATGTTCACACAAAAGGACTTTTGTAAAAACACCCGGCGTGCTATACTGGGTGAAAAGCAAAAAGCTGTTTTCGTAAGCGGGGTGCAATGCTTATGAAAACGGCTTCAAGGAAAGAACGAGGTGTTTTGTATGATCCTTCAGAATGCACTGGTCTATACCCCGCGCCACACCTTTGAGCGCGGCACCATCATCATCCGCGATGGCCGCATCGTGCCCTTTGCCGCCCCGGAAGAGGGCGAAGAGGTGCTGGACGCCGAGGGGCTGTACGCCCTGCCGGGCCTTGTGGATATCCACTTCCACGGGGCGATGGGCAAGGATTTCTGCGATGGCACCGAGGAGGCCATCCAGACGCTGGCGGATTTTGAGGCCAGCAAGGGCGTGCTGGCCATCTGCCCCGCCACCATGACCTACCCGGAAGAGATCCTGAACAAGGTAATGGACGCCGCTGCCGCCCATAAAAACGGCAAGGGTGCCGACCTTGTGGGCATCAACATGGAAGGCCCCTTCATCAGCCCCAAAAAGGTGGGCGCACAGAACCCGGAGTATGTGCAGGGCGCAGACGCCGCCATGTTCCGCCGTTTGCAGAAGCGTGCGGGCGGTCTGATCAAGCTGGTGGACGTTGCACCCGAAGAGCCGGGCAATCTGGACTTTATCAAGGAGTGCCATAACGAGGTGCGCATCTCCATCGCCCACACCTGCACCGACTACGACACCGCCGTCAAGGCCTTTGAGGCCGGTGCCACCCACATGACCCACTTGTACAATGCCATGCCCGGCATCACCCACCGTGCGCCCGGCCCTATCATTGCAGCCATGGAGCACGATGCCGAGGTGGAGCTGATCACCGATAACGTGCATATTCACCCCGCCATGGTGCGGTTCACCTTCAACACCTTCGGGGACGACCGCGTCTGCCTGATCGCGGACAGCGCCATGTCCTGCGGCCTGCCGGACGGCCAATACAGTCTGGGCGGACAGGCCATCACGGTCAAGGGACCCCGCGCCACCCTGACCGAGCACCCGGACACCATTGCGGGCAGCAACACCTGTCTGTACGACTGCATGAAGCGCGCCGTGCTGGAGATGAACGTGCCGCTGGAAAGCGCCGTCCGCGCCGCCAGCGAGACCCCCGCCAAGAGCATTGGCGTGGACAACGACTACGGCAGCCTTGCCGCCGGACGCTACGGCAACGTGATCCTTGCGGACAAGGAGCTGAACATCAAGGCTGTCATCCAGAAAGGAAACCGGATCGTATGAGAGAGCCTGCGTTTATCTGGCGGCTGCTCACCGGCCCGGAGCTGACCGATGTGTATCTGAACGAGATGCGCCGGGACTTTCCTGCCGGGGAGCTGAAGCCCCTGAGCATGATCCTGAACAGCGAAGCGGATGGCACTGCCCACACATGGGGCGTGTTTGACGGGGACACCCTTGCCGCCTATCTGCTGATGGTGCGTCCCGAGGGCTGCCGGATGAGCCAGCTGGATTATTTTGCCGTAGTGCCCGCCTACCGCGCCCACGGCATTGGGGCGCAGCTGCTGGCGCAGCTGCCCGCCCACGAGGACACCGCCGAGGCCATTTTAATTGAAGCCGAGATGCCGGAAAAGGCCGAGGACGCAGCCATGGCAGTGCGGCGGCTGGGTTTTTACGCCCGCTGCGGCGCGTGGGACACCCACTACACCGAGCATCTTTTCGACGCGTGGTTCCGCATTCTGGTGCTGGACTGCCCGGGCTGCGCGCCCCTTGCCCCGGAGACTGCAGTGGAAGCCCTGACCGACTGCTACCGCCGCACCATCAGCCCTACCCAGTGGCAAAAGCACGTGCAGTTCTTTGCCCCGGATGGCAGCGTGTGCGGCTGAGGGCAAAACGCACATAACCATAACATAAAAGAATGCCCGCCCACCGTGGTTTCCCACAGGTGGGCGGGCATTTTGCGGTCTATCGTTTGTGCGCTGTAAAAGCGCTCAGAGGGCGGCGGTCTGGGGTACCAGCCGGAAGAGCATTACGGGCAGCTCGCTGTTTACAAAATCCAGCGTAAAGATGAGTTTGCCGTTCTTTGCTTCAAAAGGCAGCTCCGTCTGCGTGCCGTCCGGGGCAATGCGCACAAGCGTTTTGCCTTCCAGCAATCCGGCGGGCAGCGCAAGCCTTACCCGGCCGGTGGGCTGCGTCAGGCTGCCGGCAGTCTCAAATGCCACACTCAGGTATTCCCCGTTCGTCCGTGCGGTCACATCCTCCGCAGAAAGACTGCCGCTGAGCGCCCACGCCGTTGCGGCTTCGATCTTTTCCAGCTGCGCGGCGTTTTCTGCCTGCCCGCACACGGGGCAGAAGGTCAGCGTTTCGCCTTCCGCAGTGCGGAAAGTAAACTTCCGGCAATCGGTACTGCCGGTGTGCACGCAGCCCTGCCGCAGACAATCGGCGCTCTGAGAGCCGGTTTCGTTCGGAGACCATGCACCGAACTGGTGTCCCAGCTTATCGGTCGGGTCTGCGGTGTAGCTGTCTTTGCAGCGGGAGCAGGTAAAAACAGTATAGCCGTCTGTTTCACAGGTAGGCTCTACGGTAACAGCCTGATAATCATGGTTCAGTGCGGACAGCTCTGCATAGGTGGTATGGTCGCAGCGGGAGCAGGTATCGTAAGCATCCCAGCCGATTTCCGTACAGGTGGGGGCTTGCGCGTCGTGATGCACCAGAGCATGGTTCAGCGCGGGGATTTCTTGATAAGTGGTATAGTTGCAGCCCAAGCGGGAGCAGGTGTCGTAAGCATCCCAGCCCTTTTCCGTACAGGTGGGGGCTTGCGCTGCGTGCTGCTCCAGATCATGCTGTGCAGGCAGTTCCACATAGGTGGTATAGTCGCAGCCCAAGCGGGAACAGGTTTCGTAAGCATCCCAGCCCTTTTCCGTGCAGGTGGGGGCTTTTGCATCGTGATTCACCAGAGCATGGTTCAGTGCGGGCAGCTCCGCGTAGGTGGTATAGTCACAACGGGAGCAGGTTTCGTAGGCGTTCCAGCCGGGTTTCGTACAGGTGGCGGCTTGCGCTTCGTGCTGCACCAGAGCATGGTTCAGTGCGGGCAGCTCCGCATAGGTGGTATAGTCACAACGGGAACAGGTTTCGTAAGCGTTCCAGCCCTTTTCCGTACAGGTGGGGGCTTGCGCTTCATGCTGCTCCAAATCATGATTCAGTGCGGGCAGTTCCGCGTAGGTGGTATAGTCGCAGCGGGAGCAGGTTTCGTAGGCATCCCAGCCCTTTTCCGTACAGGTGGGGGCTTGCGCTTCATGCTGCACCAGAGCATGATTCAGTGCGGGCAGCTCCTGATAGGTGTTATAGTCGCAGTTTTTGCAGGTGCTGTAAGCATTCCAGCCGGGTTCCGTACAGGTGGGAGCTTGCGCTGCGTGCTGCACCAGAGCATGGTTCAGTGCGGGCAGTTCCGCGTAGGTGGTATAGTCGCAGTTTTTGCAGGTGCTGTAAGCGTTCCAGCCAATTTCCGTGCAGGTGGGGGCTTGCGCGTCGTGCTGCACCAAATCATGGTTCAACGCGGGCAGCTCCTGATAGGTGTTATAGTCGCAGTTTTTGCAGGTGCTGTAGGCGTTCCAGCCCTTTTCCGTACAGGTAGGAGCTTGCGCATCGTGATGCACAAAATCATGGTTCAGCGCGGGTATCTCTTTGCGGGTGGTATAATCGCAGCGGGAGCAGGTGTCGTAAGCATCCCAGCCCTTTTCCGTACAGGTGGGGGCTTTTGCTTCGTGCTGCTCTAAATCATGTTTTAGCGCGGGGATTGCTCGAAAAGTGGTATAGTAGCAGCGGGGACAGGTGTCGAAAGCGTCCCAGCCGGGTTTCGTACAGGTGGGGGCTTGCGCATCATAATGCACCAGAGCATGATTATTTAGGTTTCTTTTGCCGTATTTCCCACCACACGCCTCACAGACCGCTTTGGTGGTGCAGGTTGCTGTGCCACCGGTACAGCTTGCGGTACCATTTAAGCCGCAGCGCAAGCAAATGATGCGGTGCGTGCCGTTGCCAAGGGAGGCGTTCGCCGGAGTTTTCCATTTGTGACCGAGAATGCCGTATTCCGCGCCGCATTTTTCACAGGTTTTGCCTGTGGTGCAGGTGGGCGTTTCGGTGCCGCCGGTATGGTCCGAAAGATCTCCATAAACAATGCTGTTCTTCCTGCCGCAGACTGAGCATTTTATATGGATCCTATGCTTGGTTGAATCAACTTTTGTATATCCGAGGATCTCATAGTTTCTTTGTTGCATACAGACGAAGCAGTACGTATAGATAGAATCTGCCGCTTTAACGTTTAACACGATCCCCGGTATCAGGCACACCATTGCCAGCACCGTCAAACACCGGATCAGCCATTTTTTCATGTTGCTCCCTCCTTGTCATCAAACCTTGTTATCCTTTCAGATCAAACTGCACGGACAGCGATGCAAGCACGGCATCTACCACCTTCCGCGCCTGGGCAAGCATATCGATCTCCGCCACAAAAGCGATGACCTGCTCGCGCTCCTGCGCGGGGACCTGCAGCGCACTCAGGCTCATGCTCAGGAACCGCCGTATTTTGCGCTCCAGCGTAAAGTAGGGGTCGCACCGCCGTGCCATGTAGCCGCGCATCATGCCAGCCGTGCCCAGCTCCATCTCGTAGAAATCGCACTCGGCGCACCCGGGCAGATACGCGCTGAACGCCGCCTGCAGCTCGGCCGTGGTGCTGCGGTGGATGATCTCTGCCGTGGCGGGGAAGGTGTACGCTTCCACATAAATATCCCGCAGATTCTCGCTCAGCTCGGTCATCGCCAGCTGCAAAGCCGTCTCCACCGCGTAAAGGTACACCGGCGAGGGGGCGTTTGCCGCCAGCGGCCTTACCGCGCCGAACTGCCTGCTGAACATCATGCCGATCAGCTCGGTCAGCACGCCGTCCTTGGTGCGGAAAATATTCTGGAACGACCCGGCAGAAACATCTGCTTCCTTTAAAATTTCTGCCACCTTGGTGTTCGTGTAGCCTTTTTCCAGAAAAAGCCGGACACAGGCGGTCAGTATCCGCCGTTTTGCTTCTTTGCTGTCGTATCTGCGCGCCATTGGAAATCATCCTTTTCTATAATTGGTTTCTAACCCAATTATATATTGATTTTAAAATCGCGTCAAGTAAACTTTTCAGGGCGTATTTTGGGCAGGTTGACAAAATTTGAACTTCCCGCCGGTGTGCAAAAGTGTGCAGAGCCCCAGAAAATGGAAAATCCCACGAGGAATCTTGCGATTCTTCGTGGGATTTTGGTGCGCTCGAGGGAACTCGAATCCCTGGCCCTCTGATTAAAAGAATCCAAGGTGCATCATTCGTCAAATTTCAAAAGTGCGAAGAAGCGTTGATTTCATCGCATTATCGTAAAATTCACATTTGTACACACCGCATTATTTGCATACAGTGTAATGCTTTGCAACCGTTATCCAGCTGTTCAGGTGTGCAAAAAGTGTGCAAAAATGTGCAGACGGGCAAAACAAAGCCCAATGGACAAATCAACCACCGGTTTTATGGCAGGGTTTAGGACATCCGAACAGACACCGTTTGATATAGAAATGAGGTTCACCATGAACAAACTTCTTTCCTGCCGATTCAACATGGACACTAACCGGGTGGAAGCCCGGTTTGAAGATGGCACCACCGTTGCCATCGACTGCATCGCCATTGAGGACGAGTACGGCAACTCCCCGGCACAGCGGGCGGAACTGGACTGGCTGCTGTATAACAAGCCCTTGGAGTACACCCGGCTTGTGCTGGGAGGGGAGATGGAACACTATCTCTCCCTTGGCTGCGACCACGGGAGAACGAAAGATTAAGCACACTCCATAAAGTACACGATGCCCACCGGCCTATGGTTTTCGCCATAAGCTGGTAGCATCGCTTCTTATCCATAAGCAACTCGCTCTTTTCGGCTAACGCTTTTTTGTAAATGTTTCCCTTGCAGAATCTCGCCAGATTCTCTATAATAAGAAAGAGCTTTATAAATCTTCTTTCAAATGTTGAATCTGCTCTTGGAGGTGAGTGAGCCCATGACCGGCAGCGGCGCAAATAACCGTGATGTTAAAAAAATCAACCGCATCCGAACGATTCGCAGCATTTTTTCCTGCGACCGAATCTCGCAGCCGGAGCTTGCGGCAAAAGTCAACAACAGCTGGCCGACCGTATTGCAGAATGTCAAAGAACTGATGGCGATGGGACTGGTGCAGGAGGTCGGCACCTTTGAATCTACCGGTGGGCGCAAGGCGAGAGCATTTGCTCCCGTGCGGAATGCCAGACTTGCGGTCGGACTGGAGATCACCCAGAATCATGTCGGAGCAGTTCTGGTCGATCTGTCCGGTAACCTTCTCCACTATGAGCGTAAAAAGCGTCTTTATGAGCGGTCGGACACCTATGCGGAAATGCTTGCCGGAATCGTGCAGGGGCTGATTGAAAAAGAGGGCTGCCCGGTCGAAAAAATCTTGGGCGTCGGCATTTCGCTGCCCGGTATTCTGGACAAAGAGGGGCAGACATTGGTTTACTCTCATGCCTTGGGTCTGCGGAATGTTCCTACCGAAGAATTCAGCCGTTACATCCCGTTCTCCTGCCGGTTCATCAACGACGCGAACGCTGCCGGACTTGCTGAAGTGCGCGACCTCGAATCTCCCCGCAGCCTTGTCTACCTTTCTCTGAGCAACAGTGTCGGCGGTGCGATTCTGACCGGTGGAGCGCTCTATGGCGGCGACCATCTTCGTGCCGGAGAGTTCGGGCACAACACGCTCGTTCCCGATGGCCGCCCTTGCTACTGCGGAAAAAAGGGCTGTCTGGATGCCTATTGCTCTGCAAAAGTCCTCTCCCAGCTGACCGACGGAAATCTTGCACTATTCTTTGACGGGTTGCGCTCCGGCAATGCAGCTTTGCAAACGGCATGGAATGAATACCTTTCTTACCTTGCTGTAGCAGTCAATAATCTGCGCATGACCTTCGACTGTGATGTAATTGTTGGCGGCTACGTTGGCGGCTTTCTGGCAGAGTTTGGCGAACCGCTCCGGGAAATGCTGGTCGAGCGTAATACGTTTGAGCCGGACAGTTCCTACCTGAAGTTCAGCCGCTATAGGCTGGAAGCCTCTGCGCTGGGAGCCGCTCTGCTCCATATCGAAGCCTTTATTCAGAACCTATAAACCTTCCCATCGAGGACGGCACCTGCCGTCCTCGATTTTTTGCACAATTCCGCCGCTTTTTCCTTGTGCAGTTCTCCGAATTCGCGAAAAAGGGCTTGACTTTGGTTGTGCGGTGTGTTAATTTGTAGTCACATTCATAAACACTTTATAAAAGTTAATAAACAAATAAAAACGGAGGTCATCTTATGAAAGGCACAATGAAAGTTGCAGTCATGAACGGCATCGGCAAGATGGGCTACACCACCCGCCCGATCCCCACACCCAAAGAGGACGAAGTTCTTGTCAAGCTGGAATACGTTGGCATCTGCGGCAGCGATATGCACTACTATGAAACGGGTGCGATCGGCAATTATGTGGTCAAGCCACCGTTCGTGCTGGGCCACGAGCCGGGCGGCACAGTCGTGGAAGTTGGCAGTGCTGTCAAGCATCTGAAAGTCGGCGACCGCGTTGCGCTGGAGCCGGGCAAGACCTGCGGTCACTGCAAGTTCTGCCGTGAGGGCAAATACAACCTCTGCCCGGATGTCGTGTTCTTCGCTACCCCGCCGGTAGACGGTGTTTTTCAGGAGTATGTGGCACATGAAGCAAACCTCTGCTTCAAGCTGCCGGACAACGTAAGCACCATGGAAGGTGCGCTGATCGAGCCTCTGGCCGTTGGTTTCCACGCCGCCAATCAGGGCGGTGCTCATGCCGGTCAGACTGCGGTGGTCATGGGTGCAGGCTGCATTGGTCTGGTCTCCATGATGGCGCTGAAAGCCGAGGGTGTTTCCCGTGTTTACGTTGTAGATATCATGCAGAAGCGTCTGGATAAGGCTCTTGAACTGGGTGCAGACGGTGTGATCAACAGCCGCGAAAAGGATGCTGTCCAGACGATTCTCGACCTGACCGATGGTCTGGGCTGCGACCTCGTTATCGAGACTGCTGGCACAGAAATCACTACCCGTCAGGCCATTGAGATGGCGCAGAAGGGCGCAAACATCGTTCTGGTTGGTTACTCCAAATCCGGCGAGATGACCCTGCCTATGAGCCTTGCACTGGACAAGGAACTGACCTTCAAGACCGTGTTCCGTTATCGCCACATTTACCCCATGGCGATCGATGCCGTTGCTTCCGGCAAAATCAATCTGAAGGGCATTGTGACCAACATCTTTGACTTTGACGACATCCAGAATGCCATGGACAAGAGCATTTCGGACAAGGCCAACATCGTCAAAGCAGTGGTGAAGATTGCGGAGGAAACGAAGGTATGAGCTTTCCGCAGGTTCTGACCGGTGTGGCGCACATTGGCATCCCAACAAATGATCTCGACAAGACCATTGTATTTTACAAGAAGCTGGGGTTTGTTTCTGCGCTGGAAACGGTGAACAAAGCCGCCGGGGAGCGCGTTGCGTTTCTTCAGCTTGGCGATCTGATGATCGAAACCTATGAAAACCATCGTGCGGCGGAAAAGGCCGGAGCAATCGACCATGTAGCTCTGGCAACGACCGATATCGAAGCCGCCTTTGCTGCGGCAAAAGAGGCAGGGATGCACCTGCTGCATTCCAGCATCCAGTCACTGCCGTTCTGGGAAAACGGTGTTCGCTTTTTCATGGTCGAAGGCCCGAATAAAGAGAGAATAGAGTTCTGCCAGAAATTATAAGCATCGCGTCAAGAGGAGAAAGGAGCGCGTCGTATGAGTTACACAGCAGAGCCGAAACAGCAGGATACGAACATCAAAGTCCCTCTGATCAGTAAAATCGCTTACGGCATGGGCGATGTGGGCTGCAACTTCAGCTGGATGTTCGTTGGCAACTTCTTGATGATTTTTTACACCGATGTCTGCGGCATCAGCATGGCGGCAGTGTCCCTCCTGATGCTGGTCTCCCGCTTCTGGGATGCCATCAATGACCCCGTGATCGGTTCGCTGAGCGACCGCACCCGTTCCCGCTGGGGACGCTACCGTCCATGGCTGCTGTTCGGCGCACCGGCAACTGCTGTGGTGCTCGTGCTGACGTTCTGGGCGCACCCCACATGGTCAGACAGTGCTAAGAGCCTGTATATGTACATTACTTACTGTGTACTGGTTCTGGGCTATACTTGCGTGAACATCCCTTATGGTACGCTCTGCGGCACCCTGACCCAGAACATCGAGGAGCGTGCGAAAATCAACACCTCTCGCTCCGTCTGTGCCATGATCGCCATCAATATCATCAACATCATCACCCTGCCTTTGATCTCTGCTTTTGGCGGTGATAATGCAGCACGGGGATATCTTCTGGTGACCGTCCTTTACGGCGGTATCTTCACCCTCTGTCACTGGTTCTGTTTTGCCAAAACCAAAGAGGTCGTCCAGCCTCCGGAGCGGAAAAAAGTCTCACTGAAAAAGCAGTTGGATGCAGCGCTTCAGAACAAGCCCTACCTGATTGCACTGGCGGGTCAGTTCCTGTTCGGTGTAACGCTGTATGGCCGCAATGCCGACCTGCTCTATTACTTCAAATATGTGGAAGGCAACGAGAATCTGTTTACCATCTACTCGATGATCCTGATCGTTCCCTCCATTCTGGGTGCTGCGGCATTCCCCTTCGTGTTTGAAAAGCTGGGCAACAAAGGGCACACCGCTTCCCTTTTCGCTGCCGGAACCGGTGTTTCCCTGATTGCGCTCTATTTCTTCAGTGCAGTTTCTTCTCCCATTCCGTTCTATACATTCGCTGCACTGTCCCAGTTCTTCTTCTGCGGATTCAATACCGCCATCTACGCCATCGTTCCCGACTGCGTGGAGTATGGCGAGTGGAAAACCGGTGTCCGCAACGATGGTTTCCAGTACGCATTCGTTTCACTGGGGAACAAGCTGGGCATGGCGATTGGCACCTCTGCGCTGGCTGGTGTGCTGAGTACATTGAGTTTTGCCCCCAATCAGGTGCAGAATGCTGCCGTGCAGAATGCGATGCACTATGCATTCTCGCTGCTTCCCGGTGTGCTGTGGCTGATAACAGCGATTGTCCTGTTCTTCTACCGAATCAGTAAGCGTTCGTATAACCAGATTATGTCCGAACTGAACGCTAAAAAAACAGGTTGAGGTGATACCATGTTTGATGTTGTAGCTTTGGGAGAAAGCCTGATCGACTTTACCCCGAACGGAACCAATGCACAGGGCATCGAATTGTTTGCCCGGAATCCCGGCGGTGCACCCGCCAATGTCCTTGCCATGAATGCCCGTCTGGGCGGCAAAACAGCATTCATCGGAAAAGTCGGCAAAGACGGATTTGGCGATTTTCTCCGCCAGACCCTTGTGGAAAGCAGCATTGATGTGTCCGGTCTGGTGATTGACGAAAAGATTCCCACGACCCTTGCCTTCGTACAGCTTGACAGCAAGGGAGACCGCTCCTTTACCTTTTACCGGAACCCCGGTGCCGATGTGATGCTGACTTCGGCAGAAGTCAACAGGAATCTGATTGACGATGCTGCCATCTTCCATTTCGGCTCTGTCTCTCTGACCTCCGACCCGAGCCGCACCGCCACGTTGGAAGCTGCGCGGTATGCACGGCAGCAGGGCAAGCTGGTCAGCTTTGACCCCAATTACCGTCCGCTTCTGTGGGAGCACCCGGCAGATGCCGTTGTCCAGATGCAGGAAGGTGTCAAGCTGGCGGATCTTCTGAAAGTTTCCGAGGAAGAAATGCAGCTTATCACAAACGAAAGCGACCTTGCCCGCGGCTCACAAGCCCTGCTCGAAATGGGGCCATCTCTTGTGCTGGTATCGCTGGGTGCAAAGGGTGCTTATTACCGGAACGCTGTGGGCGCAGGGCATCTTCCCACCTATGATGTGCCTACCGTGGACACGACGGGTGCAGGCGATGCTTTCATGGGCGCAATTCACTACCAGCTGCGGAGAAAAGCTGCGGAGGATTTGCGTACCCTCCCTGCATTTGAGCTTGAAGAAATCGTCCGCTTCGGCAATGCAGCGGGCAGTCTGACCACGACAAAGGGCGGCGCAATCCCTGCAATGCCCTCCATGGTGGAAATTCAGAACTGCATTGCCTCTATCCCACTGATGTAAAAGAAAGGATACCCTATGACAAAATTACAGATCAGAATGCGGCAGGTCGATCAGGTCAAGGACTTTGTAGATTTGCTGTCCAAATATCCCTATGAGATGGACTTAGTCTCCGGGCGATATACCATTGATGCCAAATCCCTGCTTGGCATTTACAGTCTCGACCTGAGCAATCCGCTTACCCTTGTGATTTATTCCGATTCCTGCGAAGAACTGCTGACACAGCTCCATGCGCTGCTCCCAGATTGCATCGTCTGATTTTCTACGCTTTTCTCCTTCTTCCATTTGCACCGTTCAATTCTGGTTCTCCTTCACCAGAATCGGGCGGTGTTTTGATTTGTATAAGTCTTACTATCACTGCTTTACTGCAATAAAATTTGCAAAACCATCTTGACGCTCGCCGCAATCCGTGATACCCTTTATCGCAAATCCCACC
>OLRQ01002212.1_pt1 | contig 12587 bp, 10 predicted proteins | sample 1671971 | NCBI WGS metagenome assembly OLRQ01 (sample SAMEA3136631, study PRJEB25190) | human gut metagenome | biome: human gut; feature: human-associated habitat; material: faeces | place: Austria | collected 2013 | reverse complement strand
GCTGCGGCCCGGGCTGCTGCGGCGCGCCTTGCGGCCCGGGCTGCCGAGACGCACCGTAGGGTCTCCCCCAGCTGTCGTACGGCCCTCGACCGCCCGTTCCCGGACTCTGCGGATTCATGGAACAACCCCTAACGCGCCCGCGCAGCCAGCGGATCGCATCAAGGCCGCCGAACCGCGCATCTCTTGTTTCCCCGTCATCTTACCACAGCGTTTCCAGCCCCCTGCCCAACCGCACGGAATGCGCACCACCTTTAAGTTTCCGAAAACGAAGATCAACCGAAGCGGAACAGCGCAAGAAACGTCAATCGCCGCCCCGCGAAGCCTGCCCAATACCGTGGCACCCCAGTCGGTCGACGAACAAGAGCTTTTCTGCACGAGATCTCGAGTTATAAGCGTCAACAACAAGTAATAATTCCCATAATCTATCGTTATTCGATACATTATCGAGCAAATGCCGTTTGCAGGACGCCCCGGGACGCTTATAACTCGAGATCTCATGCAGAAACAGCCTCTGTCGACAACAAACAACGTGTCCCTTCGCCGTATGCTAAGGGAACCTTCATCAGCGTGAGCCTTCAAACGAACCAAAAAACGCAGAAAGGAACCCAGCAATGCTCAACGAACTCACGCCCAACGACACGTTCTGCGATTATTACCAGCAGTGGGTGGCCATGTACAAGGAGGGGGCCGTGCGCGACGTCACGCTCAGCAAGTATCGGCTTACCTGTGCGTGGCTGCAACGGCTCATCCCCTTGCTGACCCTCGCGGAACTCAATCGTATTACTTATCAGAAGCTGCTGAACGACTACGCCGTCAGCCACGAGCGGCAGACGACGATGGACTTCCACCACCAGCTGAAGGGCGCTGTCCTCGATGCTGTCGACGAGGGTCTGGTGGAACGTGACCCAACGCGCAAGGCCATCATCAAGGGCAAATCCCCGCGCGCCAAAAAACAGAAGTACCTCAACCAATTCGAGTTGCACCGCCTTCTGAACGACCTCGACCTGGGACCCGAGGTGAGCTGGGACTGGCTCATCCTCCTCATTGCGAAGACAGGGCTGCGGTTCTCCGAGGCCATTGCACTGACGCCCGATGACTTCGAGTTCAGCCGCCAGGTTGTTTCGGTTAACAAGACCTGGGACTACAAAACGGGAACAGGCTTTGTTCCCACCAAGAATCGCTCCTCCGTGCGCAAGGTGCAGCTCGACTGGCAGCTGGTCATTCAGTTTTCCGAGCTCACCAAAAGGCTTCCCCACGATGCGCCGATCTTTGTGGAAGGGAAGGTCTACAACTCCACCGCGAACAGCGTGCTAGAACGCCATTGCAAGCGAGCCGACGTGCCCGTCATCTCCGTGCATGGACTGCGCCACACCCACGCATCGCTGCTCCTGTTCGCCGGCGTCTCCATCGCCAGCGTCGCCAAGCGCCTCGGGCACGCCAGCATGAACACCACGCAGAAAACCTACCTGCACATCATTCAGGAACTCGAGAACCAAGATGTCGATCTCGTGATGCGCTCGATCTCCAGCCTCATCTAGTCGACAACCGCTCACGCTGATGAAGGGCGATGAGCGAGTCGAGCTTGCGGAAGAAAGTGCCTATCAGCTCTTGCTCGCCTTTTTCAGGGAAGGGAACGTCGAGCTCCATAACTTTATTCTTCGAAATGTTGAAGCGTGATATGCCCTGCGCCAGCAATACAATGTCATATCTGACGCCCTGTGATCTCAGCATGTATGCGAGATAATCCGAGTCGAAGGATCCATCTTGTCTATATCCAAAACAAAAACTGTTCAGATATACATTTGGCTGGTCGGAGAGCCATACCGAAGACATACCCACATCTTCGGGCGTCTCAGATGAAACCGTGAAGAAAGCATCGCCGAACCTAACTTGGTTCTGTTTCGGGTCTATCTCAATGGACTCAAGCCTGCCGGTATCAGCGATCGGGTTTTCGAATATATTCGTATACGGAACGAATCTAGCTTCACCGTGGCCGAAGTCCTCTTTTGTTTTCCCGGATAGGCCTCCATAAGTTGTTCCGCATTCTCCCAACCTACGCTGTTCCCAAGGGTCAGTAAAACCGGGGAAACGGAGCTCTGGCACGTTCGCCCCTTCTTTTGGAAACATTTTTTGGAGCAAGCCCTTTTTCAATTCTTTGACATGATCCAACTTACGCTGATGAAGGGCGATGAGCGAGTCTAATGCGTCCGCAATAGCCCCTATCGCTTCCTGTTCCTCCAGAAGGAGAGGGACGCGAACTTGGATTCCGGCAAACTCATCGAATTTGAGAACCTGGGTATCTTTTGAGTTCCCTTGGGATAACCGTTGATACTGACGGAGCAATTCGGGGCGTTTAAGCAGTCTCGCAAAGAAGCGGGGAATTGCCATTGCAGTTGGTCTTGCCACCACATAAGCTGGGCTAACAATGCCGTCGTATCGACTTGAGTCTACGGCACCCTGCCACATTCTCATGCTGTTATACACCACGTCTCCCTTGCGCACTATCTTGTAGCTGGAGAGGCTAGCACCGGGATTAGTCTCTCTGTCGGATTCTGACGCAGGATATATTCCACTTACGACACTAACCGAGAGTATTTCTAAATCGGATGATCGATCCTCGCTCTCGATAAACATCTCCCCCAGCTTACGCTGTTCCCAATCTTTAGCGGGCGCCTGCCAAAACGACGTGAGGATTTGGAAGTGAGGTCTGCACATCTGCATGCACTAACTTGGGAACAGCGTAGGTTGGGGGAACTCATGGACATAACTTCGGTAAAACGTGTCCATCAGGATGATTGGTCGAGCGAAGGGATCCGCTTTTTACGTGCAAGAGATCTTGTCGCATTTTCAAATGGTGAAGAAATAGATGAACCTCTTTTTATTTCAGAAGAACTCTATGAAGAGTATTCGAGTTTATCAGGAAAAGCAGTTGAAAATGATTTGCTGGTTACGGGCGTTGGGACGATAGGTGTACCGTGGCGTGTCCCCAGTTCAGAGCCAATATATTTCAAAGATGGAAACATCATCTGGTTTAAGAATATGAACGTGATCGATGGACTTTTCTTCTATTACAGCTTTACTTCTTCAAGCATCCAAGACTTTATTCGTAAATCAGCGGGTTCTGGAACCGTGGGGACCTTCACTATTGACACAGGAAAAAAGACGCCTATACAGCTTCCGTCTATAGATGAGCAAGCCCAAATCGGCGGCTTCTTCCAGAGGCTCGACTCGCTCATCGCCCTTCATCAGCGTGAGCGAGTCGAGCAATTTGCTCAGTCAGGATCGTCATTCAACAATGCCTGCAAGCACCGCGCCGTCTAAGCAAAACTCAAAAAGCTCCCTCATCGCGAGATCCAGCCTCTCTGTGGATCGCCCAACGCTTCTTCGTGCGCTCCACAAGCTCTCCTATGGCAATCTCACCGACAATATACGCTTCGGCATCCGCCCGAAACTCCTCAGATACCCAGGCACCCTCCATCTCGCCAGAATGAATAGCCTCCCGCATTGCACGTTCACGATCCACCGTGGCACCTTTCAATAGCCCAAGGGAAATAGCCGACCTCCCAACCGCACCCCCTGCATTGCCCGCCATTTGACCGCCCAGCCAAATGGCGGGCTCGGAAGGTTCACACACCGAGAAGCTTAAGCTGATCTGCAATTTCTCGTTCTAGCTCGGCAATTTCTCTCTTATCCTGCTCAATCAACCTCAGAACTTCATCTAGGTCTATCTCTTCTTCCTCCTCAAACGTATCGACGTATCGAGGAATGTTGAGGTTGTAATCGTTCTCCCTCACCTCATCGAGAGATGCAACGTGGGCGTACTTTTCAACATCCTGGCGATTCCTGTAAGTCTCAACGATTTTCTCAATATTGGCGGGAGTCAAGCGATTCTGGTTCTTCGCTTTTTCGAACTCGCGAGATGCATCGATGAACAGGATGTCCTTAGTCTCGCGCCCCTTTTTGAACACGAGAATGATCGTTGGGATACCCGTGCCGTAGAAGATGTTCGCGGGCAGCCCGATCACGGTATCGAGGTAATTCTTGTTCTCTATGATCGCCTTCCTGATCACGCCCTCGGCTGCCCCGCGGAACAACACGCCATGCGGAAGCACGATAGCCATAGTGCCGCCATCTTTCAGATGGTACAAGCTGTGCAGAATGAACGCGTAATCAGCCTTGGTCTTGGGCGCCAACTTGCCGTAGTCCTTGAACCGCGCATCTTTAAGCTTTGTATCGCTATTGTCCCAATGAGCGGAATAGGGCGGATTCGCGACAACCGCATCAAAGGAGCGCGGGCGATCGATGCCCTTCTCGTCCGGCCCATCCGGCCAATCACCTTCTAGCGTGTCAGCATTCGAGAGGGTCATGTTGTTGAACGACACCCCGTGCAGCATCAAATTCATGCGCGCCAAGTTATACGTGGTGGTGTTCAACTCTTGCCCGTAGTACTTGATTGGCTGGCTATCCGGAAGCTCCTGTCCGACGGTCAGCAGAAGGGAGCCGGACCCCATGGTGGGGTCATACACGCTGAAGGCTGAATCCGCATCGCTCCAGTTCATCGTCACGATTTTCGCCAAAATCTCGCTCACCTCGTGAGGCGTATAGAACTCACCGCCCTTTTTGCCCGCCGAAGCTGCAAACTGCTTGATCAGGTACTCATAGATGGCGCCGAGAACATCTTTGCCGTCATCGCTCTTGTACTCTATGCTATCCACCAGCTTAACAATACGGTTAAGGGATCTGGCACGATCGTTTGTCGATGAGCCCAACCGTGAGTCGCCGAGATTTACGTCATTGAAGACGCCACGGAAATCGCGCTCAGCCTCTTTATTGAGCTCCGCATTCTTGTTGAAATTGTCGAACATACGCTGATAATCGCTCGGGATGACCATGCTCTCGTCTATCTTATGAACGAGGGAGGCCCAGGTATCAAGCGGCTCAATCGCATAGCCCAAGCTTGAAGAGATGTCCTCCAGATAGTCTGCCAACTCCTCGTTGTTGGCCTGCTCAAGATAGGCTTGGTTGACCGTCTGGCCAGGCTCCACATCCAAAACGTTATTGGTCACCAAGTATTCTTCCTGATGCTCCGAAAGGTAGCGGTAGAACATGAAAGCCAGAATATAGTTCTTGTACTCCGCAGCATCCATATTGCCGCGCAGTTCGTTTGCCATTGCCCAAAGCTTGGAGGAGATCTCATTCAAATCGCTCATTTTCTTGTATTCCTTTCTTAGACGAACATCTGCTGAAGCAGACCTTTTTTCAATTCCTTGACGTGATCCAGCTCACGCTGATGAAGGGCGATGAGCGAGTCGAGCTTGCGGAAGAGGGCGCCGATGCGGTGCTGCTCGTCCGGTTTCGGTAGCGCAATATTCGCATCAAGAATGTCTTTGTTGTAAAGTCGCTTAAGCGTGCTACCTTCCAAGCTACTCCATGTTTGATTGTTCAAATACTGTAGAAAGAAGCTGTTGTCGAGCCGCTCGTCATGATTCAGCCATACGATATTCGAATCTTGGTAATAGGCGCGTTCTCCCTGGTAAACAATTGTTCTTCCGATTGTTCCTGCTGCCGAGATAAGGATGTCACCAACTTTGGGAAACGAATACAACTCCCGGTATTTCTCGAATAACTCATTCGAGATAAAGGCGTCAGGCTCTCCTCCAAAGGTTCCAATTTTGAAGAATGGCACGTCACCCGCCTCGGTGGTTTGATTTTTGTAAACTCGCTTACACATTGCGACAGAACCAATCTCCCCCAACCTACGCTGTTCCCAAGAGTCAGTGAAACCAGGGAAACGGAGGTTGGGCACGTTCCTTTTTTCTTCCATTTTCTACCTCACTTCCCAACGCCCATTGCGATTTGCTCCAATGCGGACGAGTCTTCCTTCGGCTTTCAGCGACGCTATGAGTCGCTCTACCTGCCGTTTGCTCAACGAAAGTCGTTCAGCTAGCTGAGCAGCCGTAATGGTCGGATTAGCTTCCATTAGCGTGAGGAGTTTCCCTTGCGCCTGGATCGCCGCATTCGCTGTCCCATCATTTATACCGACGTTTATACCGACGTTTATACCGACATCATCCCCTCGGGAAGCGACCTCATCAAGCGCGTCGGAAAGAGCCTTCAGCATAAAAGTCACGAACGACGTTGAGTCAGCCGCATTGTCCGCTTGCTGAAGCGCACGGTAATAGCCCTCCTGGCGATCTTTGACAATCGACTCTACAGGAAGCCACGCGAAGAGCGGATTCCAGTCACTAAGTATCAAGGTCTGCCACAAACGCCCCATGCGGCCGTTGCCGTCTGCAAAAGGATGGATAAACTCGAACTCGTAATGAAACACGCACGAGGCGACAAGGGGCTGTGCCTCGGAGTGCCTCAGCCACGAAAACAAGTCTTCCATGACCTCTGGGACGTAATGAGCCGGCGTCCCCGCATGAATAAGCTGATCCCCACTGAACACGCCTACATTCCCGCTGCGAAAACGACCGGCCTCCGGGGTTAGGCCGGACATGAGAAGTCGGTGTGCCTCAAGCAAGTCTTCCAAGGATGTCGCGTCGAACGTTGGCAGAGCCTCGTAGGTCTTTATGGCGTTCTGCACTTCCAAGATATCCTTGGGAGGCGCAAGCACACGCTTGTTGTCTACAATCGCCGTGACTTGCTCAAGGGAGAGGCTGTTGTTCTCAATTGCCAGTGACGACTGAATAGTGCGGATACGGTTTTCCTTGCGAAGCTGGGGACTGGCGTTGAATCCTCCCAGGGTCTCGACGCGGCCGACCTTTTGCGCAATATCTGCAACCAGCTGCAGAATCCTCTCATTCAACTTGAATGGTGGTTCGTACGACATGCAAACCCCTAGTTCTCGACAAGTGCATCGGCTAATTTGTAAATGGCCTCGCGAAGTCCGTTGCGGTACTTGATTCTCGGCAGCGCGCGCACTTCCGCGTCGTTGGCCATAGCGCAATAGTCCTCGCTCGCATCGGCAATGATGGCGCGAAGGCGACCCGTATCGTCGAGATCTTGCTGCCCGTACCGATGACGGGCGAACAACTCTCGCATATCGGCACTTTTCACGACTTCGGTAATTCCCCACTGATAGCGAAAATCGAGCAGCATCTTTTCCAAACTTACATCGTTGGCTTCCTCGATAACCCTCATGCTGTCCTTAAGCTTGTAAGGATACTTCAAGTCGGTCGCATCGGTCGGATAGTCTCCGCGCATGATCGCCGCCACTGCGTTGATCACCTTGGCGGCATAGGCGCGATCTTCCAAGCCATTGGCAAATTGTCTGATTTCCGATTGGGTCCTCTGCGCTTGCGCCTGTTCGCCGTCATGGACTTGGTTGAGCAGCATTTCGATGAGTTCAGTCAGATAATCGTAGTTGACTTCCACGTCCTTTACATGAGTGAGCTTCAACTCAAGCTGAAAGACGGGGATGTTCTTCTGCTTGGCAATGTATTCCTTGAGCTCGTTGGTGAGAACAGTCGTCAGCATGGTTTCCTGATCGGGCGACATCCCCAGCGCCACAATGAGCTCGTCGGGATCGTCGTAGTTGTAACCCTCTCCCGCAGCTTCTCCAGGTTCAAACTGCTTGAGCTTCGCCATGCCGGCATTGTACTCGCGCAAAAGCTCGAACATGTACTCCTTTTGCTTCTCCAAGGCCGGCAGCTGGGTAAAGCCGCTCGTCAGTTCATCGAGCTTTTCCACTTTGTTCTTCACTGTCTGAAAAACTTCCTCGAACTGCGGAGCCGTTAGACCATCGAGAACGTTCTGCCTGCTGCGTTCGGCATCCGAGAGATTGGCCGATTCCTTGTTAGCGTACACCGCGAGCGCTTCGTTCATAAGCCGCTCGTTTTGCGCCGGCCATCGGTAGTTCACAACGCGACCCCACGGCTTATCTTGCAAATCCGCAATACGATTCGTGCGCGAATAAGCCTGAATGAGACTAGCACCCTTCAGAGTGCGATCGACATAGAGCGTGTTGAGCTCCGGTGCATCGAACCCGGTCAGCAGCTGATCCACCACGATGACGATATCGAGATAATTGCCGTCGTCCGTCGTTCTTCGCAAGCGCGAGGTAACGTCTTCGGTATATCCGGCAACGTTATCCATGCCAAAGCTCGTTCCGAATTCCTTGTTGTAAGCCTGCATCGCACGATGAAGACCCCGATTTGTCTCCAGCTGAAAATCGTTGTTCGAGGTGTTCTGACTGAACGTGACCGCCACTTTGAGGGTTGACTCCCCCTGCACCCGCCGCTCCTCATTCACTCGACAGAACTCATCAAAGTACATCATCGCCATCGGCGTACTCGCCTTTCCTCCACCAACATGCGTGGTGAGCAGCGCGTTGTATTTGCCTTCGTTGGAGCGGTTTCGCCAGTTCTTGAAAATATCGGCAACAACGAGCTTGACGTGGTCTTTGTTCTCATCGTAAAAACTCGCGGCAACAGCATCATCCATATCTTCCGGTGTCATGTTGTCTATCTTGCGCCGAATTTGTTCGTCGGTCCAATCGGGATGCTGCTCGCGATAGAATCCGGGAAGATAACGTTCCTTCATTTCCTCCTCGTCGATTGTCGTTTCGAAATCGACCTTAAACCCAAGAACATTCTGATCGGCGATAGCCTCTCGAATGGTGTAGGCATGCAGCAACTCCCCGAAGATATCTTCTGTGCGAACACTCTGCCCGGCATCGTCGAAAGTGGGCGTTCCCGTATAGCCAACCCATGCTGCATGTTTGAATGCTTTCTGAATAGCTTTGAACGAGTCGCCCCCCGTCGAGCGATGCGCCTCGTCCACAATAAAGACGATATTCTTGTCAGGGGCGCTAAACGATGGGCGCTTAACGAGCTTGTCGAGCTTCTGCACCGATGTGACGATGATGCCGTTGTCCTTCGATTTCAACTTACGACTAAGATCGGCAGTGCTCTTGGTGTCCCGTACGCTCCCCGACGGATCCTCGTCGAAACTCCCCGTTGCCGCCATCTGCGCATCTGGGTCATAGGCACGGTAATTGTCTGTTGTCTGGTTGGTAAGCGCGATGCGATCGACGAGAAACACGACTTTGTCGATTTTGGGCATACGGCTGGCAAGCCAAGCGGTTTTAAAGCTCGTAATCGTTTTTCCCGACCCAGTGGTATGCCAGATATATCCCACCTTGTTATCGCCAAATTCGAAATCGATACGTTTAAGACCATCGATTACTTTTTGCGTGGCGTACACCTGATAAGGACGCATGACCTTCAGCGCTTCTTTGTTCTTGGTGCCATCGAGGATCATATAGTTCGTCGCCATCTGATGCGCCATAGGAATAGAGAGCATCGAGTCGGCGAACTCCCTCCAATTGCGCACAATGGCATTGTCGCTTTTTCGCTGCCAGTTGAAAGCGAAATCCTTGTTAAAGGCCTCGGCCGTTGTGTTCGCCATGTACTTCACATTATTCGGAGTGATAGCTACCAGTATCTGCAGCGTCGAGTAGATATCACGATATTGTCCTTCATCGATGTACTGATGCATCTGATTCAGTGCCTCATCTACATTGCGAGTATCACGCTTCTCCTCAATCTGAATGATAGGCAAGCCGTTGATAAGCAGCGTTGTGTCGAAGCGCCTGTCCTGCTTCCCTGTTATTTTTGCTGGACGCTCGATTTGGTTCACTACCTGGTAAATCGTATCGCCTGCGCCAATCTGGCTTTGATCGAATACCGTGAGAAACACATGGCGACCGTCATCGAGATCGATCTCAATCTGTGACACACCGTTCATCCCGTAAAGGAACTGACCCGCCTTATACGGCGTGCGCAAATCGGATATGATGCGTTTGACCTGGTTGAATTCGATCACGCTCAGAGGGTGATCAAGCGTTGCCCAATTGTGCCTCTCAAGAATGTTCTTGAAGTTTTCCCAAAGTTGATCGGTTGTCTTAATATCGGGCTCGTACTTCCAGAGCTTCGTTTTGACGACATAATCGACGGGTCGCTCTGCCACCGAATCAGCTTCCGGCGATTGCGCCGAAGAAACTGCCCCATGGCATAGATACTGTATTAGTTCGGTTTCAAATCGAAGCTCGTCCATCGCTAGTACGCCTCCTTGATTCTACCCATCACCACAAGTTTCTCTTTTTCTGCCACATCATGCCTCAAAGCGGTAACCCTATTTATACTGAAGTACAAACTGCCTATGGCCTCTTGCGTTGCCCGTGGAGGAAGATCGGGGATCAGCAGATCAGCCAACTGCCTTACGGTGTACTTCATAGTGAAGGAACCTTGCTGACCGAGCGCAAGCTGCCGCCTTACCCCTTTATGCTCGTTCAAAAGATAGACGAGATACCGAGCATCTATCATCGATGATGGATCAAGCTTTACGAAATTCTGCGTGAGAAGATACCCTTCATGGCATTCGCCCACTAATGTGGCCTTTCCCGACATAAGGCTGAACACGAGATCGCCCACGGAAAGCACCTCGACCGCATCATACGTGCGGGCCTTCTTTGCGCAATTTACGTCTCTCTTCTTCCCCGACAGGTCCGCCTCAAGCTCCTGCTGACCGTAAAAACAATAGACAGGCGCCTCCGGATCTGACGTTTCGACCAGACGAAACTGCGGCGTTCCGCTTTTCAGCTCAACCGCATCAATCAATTTCATAGTCTACAACCGTGCCTTTCTATAATTACACGTTGTATACTAATATAACTGACTGAGTTGTCAATAGAATTCTGTAATTTTTTCTAATTACATTTCTTTTGAAGCCGACATCTAAATACTCCACTGCTCATTCTGCGTCACGATGATGTGCTCGAGAACTTTTATGCCAAGAAGCTCTCCAGCTTCTCGAATCCGCTTCGTAACGGCAATATCTTTCTCTGAGGGCCTTGGATTTCCGCTAGGATGGTTATGGGCAACAATAATGCTCGCAGCTCGATCCTCGATTGCGCGAGCAAATATCTCCCGAGGGTGAATGATGCTTCGGTCTAAAGTCCCCTGAAAGACAATCTCGTTGCTTATAAGCCGATTAGCGCCATCCAGCGTAAGAACAGCGAAGCATTCCTGCCTCTTTGAACGGAGGTCTTTTAGCTGCTCCACAGCATCATCGGTAGAAGTAATGACCGGCTTGTCCGCAGGAATAAGATAGCGTCTCCCCAGTTCGAACAGGGCAATCATCTCACTTGTCTTGGCAACGCCCATGCCTTTTACCCCTGCAAGATCGCGATACGTCACCTCACCGCCCTTTTCTTTAAGCAGCTTGAGGATCTGAGTAGCAATCGCTCGCGCTGACACTTGCTTGTTTCCACTCCCTATCACAAGCAACAGCAGCTCTAGATCTGTTAATGTCGCTGCACCATATTTAGCGAGCTTTTCCCTCGGCATCATAACAAACCCCCTGACCTTATCTTAGGCGTTGCACTATACCGCACTTTAAAAGAATCTGAAATACTGTCATACCGATAACAGGGCTTGAACATAAGAGAAAGGACGGCGCGGGGCCGTCCTTTCTTGAGAGTTCTCGGATACCGAAAGCTGCGCAGTGGCGCCCTTCCGCGTCGCTACAGGATCATGTTGCGGGCGATCTCCAGGGCCTCGTCGATGCCGTCGGGGTTCTTGCCGCCGGCCTGGGCCATGGTGGGCTTGCCACCGCCACCTCCCTGGATGGCCGGGCCCATGGCCTTGATGATGGCCCCGGCGTTGAAGCCCGCCGCCACGGCCTCGTCGGTGCCGGCGGCCATGAGTACGGGCTTGCCGTCGTTCACACCGGCCACCACCATGGCGCCGGGCGCGTCCATTCGGCTGCGCACGACGTCCCACATATTGCGCATCTGGCCGCCGTCGCGCACCTCGGTGCGCGCGATGATGACGGGGTATCCCGCCGGAGCTAGCTGCACTTGGGAGAGCAGCGTCGCGAACATGTCGTCGCCGATCATGCTCTTGGCGCGCTTGGCCTTGGTGCGCATCTCCTTCAAGGCCTTCTGGTCGGCCGCCACGCGCTCGGACACGTCGAAGGGCGGCACGCGCAAGGTGGCCGCGGCCTCCTTCAGCTCGGCCTCCACCTTGTTCACGTAGGCGAGCGCGCCGTAGCTCGTCACGGCCTCGATGCGGCGCACGTTGGCGCCCACCGACGACTCGCTCGTGATCTTCAAAAAGCCGATCTCGGCGGTGTTGTTCACATGGCAGCCGCCACACAGCTCACGGGAGAGGTCGCCCGCCTCCACCACGCGCACGACCTCGCCGTACTTCTCGCCGAACAAGCCCGTCACGCCAGCGGCGCGGGCCTCTTCCAGCGACGTCTCGTAAATGGTGGTAGGCGTGGCGCTCATGATGTGCTCGTTGGCCTCGCGCTCCACCTCGGCCAGCTGCTCGGGTGTGCACGCCTCGAAATGGGTGAAGTCGAAGCGCAGACGGTCGGGGCCCACGTAGGAGCCGGCCTGCTTCACGTGGTCACCGAGCACGCGGCGCAGCGCGGCGTGCAGGATGTGGGTGGCGGTGTGGTTGCGCTCGATGGCGGCACGACGGTTCGCGTCCACGCGGGCCACGACGGTATCACCCTCAGCAAGCCCGGTCTCCTCGGCGCGCACCGCGTGCACGAACAGGCCCTTCTCGGGAGCC
>OLRQ01002211.1_pt1 | contig 12588 bp, 9 predicted proteins | sample 1671971 | NCBI WGS metagenome assembly OLRQ01 (sample SAMEA3136631, study PRJEB25190) | human gut metagenome | biome: human gut; feature: human-associated habitat; material: faeces | place: Austria | collected 2013 | reverse complement strand
CAGGGCAATGATAAGCTGCTGCATCGGGTCGGTAAAGCCGAGCATCGAGGTGATAAGGCCGAGAGCCGCCATAACGCCGCCGCCCGGGACGCCCGGAGCCGCTACCATAGTAACGCCGAGCATGAGAATGAACGGCGCGAACACAGCGAGCGTCGGGTTCATGCCGCTTGCGAGCATAATGCCCATCGAGCCGAGCACCAGACAAATGGTATCGCCGTTGAGGTTGATGGTCGCGCAGAGCGGAACAACGAAATCGGCAACATCGCGGTTTACGTTATTGCTGTACGCACAGTTCAGCGCTACCGGTATCGTAGACGCAGAGGACTGAGTACCGAGGGCGGTAAAGTACGCAGGGGCGACATTCTTGATACTCTTCAGGTGGTTCTTTCTGCATACGCCGCTCGCCAGAAGGAACTGAGAAAGAATGTAGAGCAGCTGAAGCACGATGATGATTGCGTACAGCGACGCGAACATTTTAACGGTTGCAGCAAGACGGCCCTCCGCCGAAATATTGGCAAACAGACCTGCGATATGCACCGGAATAAGCGGAATGATCACGTGGCGCAGCACGCCGGAAACGATGTTCTGAAGATCACGGAAAACCTTGAGCATGGAATCGCCCTTGAGGTTTGCCATGCCGATGCCGAGAACGAATGCAAGCACGAGCGCAGTCATAACGCCGAAGATCGGGGTGACCTCGATGGTGAAGAACGGCTCGAATGCGTTGCTTTCGAGGATATCGCCAGTGATCGGCTTGATGAGCGACGGCAGGAACGCCTTACCGATAAAAAAGGTAAGAAAACCGGAGATCGTCGTCGTGCCGTAGGCAAGCAGCAGCGTCAGGCCGAACAGGCGGTTTGCCTTCTTACCCAGCTCCGCCATGCCGACCGTGATGAAGGCAATGATGATCAGCGGAATCATGAAGGACAGGAAAGTGGAGAACAGCGAGGTGAACGTCGCGAGCAGCCGAATGACCGCAACAAATCCCGTCGTATCCGCAATGCCGAACCAGCCTCCGCAAAGGCCGATCAGCATACCGGCGATGATGCCGATAATCAGTCGAATTAACAGTCCTAATTGTTTCACTTACATTTACTCCTCTTTTTCACAAAAAATTTTAGCATACTAATAATACTATATCAGAAAATACATCTGATAGCAAGTTAAAGCGACAGATTATGACGGCATATACCGAATTTATCCGAATTTGTGGTTGCTATCATGAATACAGGGCGCTATAATATAAAGGTGTACCTGTCGAATGGCTGTCGCGAAACCGTGGTTTCGCCGACAAGCAGGAACGGACCATAGACCGTTCCAAAGTCGTCCGAAAGTTCCCATGCGGAAACTTTCTCCCTCCGGATGTTAAAAAAGAGTGATATATGCTCCCTCTTTTTTGGAATTTGCACAGCAAATTCTATTTCATGCGCGCTTCGGCGTGGAAACATCAGACAAATGAAATACAGCACAAAGGGGAAAGACGATGCATTTGACGTTTTCGTTACATCAGTAAACAATTTCAAGCATAGACATAGATTAGTTAAGAGGTATACTCATGGCAGATAAAAGCGCAAATAAACCGAAGAAGGGAGCGCATTTGATCAAAAAACAGGCCCCAAAGCCGGAAAAACCGGCGCAGGCCGTACGGACGGAAGCGAAGCAGCCGAAGAAGAAACGTCGTGTTCCTATCGGCGTAAAGATTGCCGTCGGTGTTGTCATTGCGGCGGCAGCCGGTGCATTCGGCTATGTGTACTGCTACCCGAATGTTTTTCCGGGTGTGACCGTCGGACCGATTACAGTCGGCGGCATGAACCGCGATGATGCGGCAAACACCATTGAGGACCAGAGTGCGCCGCTGTACGAGGGCAAAAATGTCACGGTGACGATTTACGATTCCAACTATGATATTCCGGTCGATAAGGTGCTGAAAAGCGTGGACGGCATCCAGTCCGCCGAGAACGCCTATGAAATAGGCCGCACCGGCAATCCGCTCGAGCGCGTGCACGATATCATCGGCGCAATGCGCGGTCACAGAGAGGCGCAGATTGCGGCAACCGTAGACGAGGAAAGCCTGCGCGGCACGCTCAACGAAATCGCGGACACGGCGCTGACCGAGCCGGTCAATCCGACCTGGGAGCTGAAGGACAGCAATCTGATTGTGCATTCCGGCAAGCCGGGCGTCAAGTTTGACACGGATGCGGTAGAGCAGGCGCTGACCGATCAGATCCGCCTGATGGACTTTGAGCCGTATGAGGTTTCGACCGATGTGACAGCCGCTCCGGCGATTGACGTTGACAAGATCGCAGCCGACATTATCGGTGACCCGGTCAATGCCACCGTCAGCAAGAAGGACGGCAAGACCATCATTGCCGGCAAGGCAGGCGTATCGTTTGACACCGACAAGGCCAGGGAGATCATCGGTGACGGCTCGCAGGAGACCTACACCATTCCGGTGACGATCACCCAGCCGTCCATCACGGCAGAGACGCTCAAGGCGAAGCTGTTCCACGATACGCTCGCGCGCACGGCGACCAATCTCGACGAGGGCAACGCACCGCGTACGAACAACATCCGTCTGGCGGCTAAAGCCATCAACGGCACCATCCTCAATCCGGGCGACGAGTTTTCCTATAATGGCACGGTTGGCGAGCGCACAGCCGCACGCGGTTATCAGGAGGCGCACGCCTACTCGGGCGGCAAGATTATTGACGAGTTCGGCGGCGGTGTCTGCCAGCCGTCCTCGACGCTGTACATGGCTGTGCTGCGTGCCGATTTGAAGGTGATCGAACGGCATAATCATTCGTTTACCGTGTCCTACACACCGCTCGGCGAGGACGCAACCGTGGATTACGGCAATCTGGATTTCCGGTTCGTCAACAATACGGCGTATCCGGTCAAGATTCTTGCCGAGCAGACCGACGGTCAGATGATCATGACTATTGTCGGCACCAAAACGAGCGACAAGACGGTCACGACCCGCACAGAGGTGCTCGAGACTTATAAGCCGGAGACCGTTACCAAGACGGACAGTTCGATGGAGGCAGGCGACAGCCGCGTGGAGACCTCGGGCATCACGGGCTACTCGACCAAGACCTACAAGCAGATTACCGAAAACGGCAAGACGACCGAGGTGCTGGCCAACAGTTCCACCTATTCCAAACGGGATGAGGTCGTTTACGTCGGTGAATAATAAAGAAAACGGAGAATTTTATGAACAGTTTTACAGCTGAGACCCGCAGACAGCTCAAGCGGGAGCAGAAGACGCGTGTAATGGAAAACCTTGGCCGGTGTATCGGCATCCAGCTGATGTATCTCGTGCCGTATGTGCTGCTTATGGTGATCCTGTACGTTTCCGTGTTCGGCAGAGCGTTCGCGCTCATCGCAGGCGGCGTCAGCGCAAACGATTACCAGCTGATGGCGGCGCTCTCGCGCGGACTGAATACCATCTGGCTGTGCATTGCGCTCATGCTGGCAATCACGGGCCCCCTGCAGTTCGGCCTTATGCACTTTTACATCGGTCTTGCACACGGCGAGGATGTAACGGTGGGTACACTCATGTATCCGTTTACCTCGCTGAAAAGTGTCTGGGCGGGCATCCGCATGGTGTTTACGCTGTGGCTGCGCGGCATTATCTGGTCAATCGTGCCGACCGTCATCTATTCGGCAATCGTATTTTCGGTTGCTGTGGCTGTCTCGGATACGGCACAGTATCAGGTGATTGCGGGAGTGCTGCAGGTTGTGTACCTGCTGGTGATGATTCCGATTCGCGTTAAGCTGCAGACCTACAATGCTGGCTGGCTCTTGCTCGCACAGGACGAGAACCGCAGCGCATGGGCGGCTACGCGCGAGGCTTCATGGGCGTTTCGCGGAAATCTGATGAAGCTGTTTGTGTTCGACCTCAGCTTTATCGGCTGGTATATCCTGACGGCGGTTGTCCTCTGGGGATGTATCCTGCTCGGCACGGTCGGTCTGACTGTGATGAGCACCGGCATGGCGATTGCGGTGTTCGCGGCAGCTCTGGTGGCGGCGCTATGCCTGACTGCCGTACTGAACGGTTTTCTCTCGGCGTATATGGAAAGCTCGTTCGTGCGTATGTATGAGCATCTGACCGAACCGTCGGTGGAGTTTTATCCGGAAGGGTAAGCATCCTGCCGGGCAACCTGCATTCGTGGAGGTTATGCGGTGATAGCATCAGGCAAACGACAGGATATCATTTATGAACGTGTGAAAAGCCTCGGAGATGTATGCTCCGAGGCTTTTCCTATTGTATCGTACCCGCAGATACGCTATAATAAACCTATCTCCGGAAAGAGAGGGAACCCTGATGTTTGAATGGTTTACAGAATTTATGGAATCGCCGCTGGGAAAGCTGATTTCCACGGGAATACTGGCCGTGGCGGTGCTGCTCCTGACGCTGGCGGCGGCCGGACTGGTCAATCGGCTGATGAAAAAGCTGGTTGACCGTCACCGGAAAACGAACAGCAGTATTGCGACCGTCTTAGGATTTGTGCGCTACATAGCGGTTGCTGCGGTGTACTTTGCGGGCGGCATGGTCATCGTAGGCGCGATTCCGGTGCTGTCGAGTGCGGTGCGTACTCTGCTGGCTACCGGCGGTGTGATCGCGGTGGTTGCCGGTCTTGCTGTCCATGGGATTTGTGCTTCTTATGGCGAGAAAGGTAGACAGCATGTCCATGCTGGTGGTCAGCGGCGTGATGATCCTCGCATTCAAGCCGTTTAAGATGGGCGATGTCGTGCGCTATGTCGATAATGACATCACCGGCACGGTCGAGGAGATCACGCTGCACCATACTGCGGTTCGCACGTTCGAGAACAAGCGCGTTATCATCCCAAACAGCAAGATGAACAGTGCCATCATCGAGAACGCCGACTATGCGGACAGCAAGGTCTGCGTGTTCCTGACAGTGGGGATTACCTACGAAAGCGACCTCAAAAAAGCCAAAGAGCTGCTCGCCCGCGAGGTGCGGAAGCAGCCGGCCTTTCTCGATATTCGCACCGAGCAGCAGAAAAAGGACGGCGTGCCCGATGTGCCGGTCGTTGTGCTTGAGCTGGCGGATTCCGCGGTTGTTCTGCGTGCATCGCTGTGGGCGAAGGATAATGCCACTGCATTCGCGCTCAAGTGCGCCGTGCTCGAGGGCATTAAGCTGACCTATGACGCGGAAGGCATTGATATTGCATATCCGCACATGCAAGTCGTAAAAAGTGAGAAATGAGGAGGCAGAAGTGAGGAGCGGACGATGATTTCCCGTGTTGTCGGGCGGCCGGTGGTCTCCTGCGCAGCGATAAACCGCAACCGAAACTCCTGTCTCCTGCCTGTAAGAAATCGCAAGATATTGTAAGACAACCACCCGCATTCCTTTTATAATATGGTCAAAGAGCAAAGGGAGGAACATAAGATGAAGAAATTACGCGTTGGTGTAATTGGCATTGGCGACATCAGCAATGTTTACCTGAACAATCTGAAAAAGTATGACGCAGTCGAGGTGGTGGCGTGTGCCTCACGCGGACTGGAGAAGGCACAGCGAAAGGCGGCAGAGCACGGTATTCCCAAGGCATACGCCTCCGGTATGGAGCTGATCGCTGACCCGGATATTGACATTATACTCAATCTGACAACGCCGCAGGCACATTATGAGTATAATCTGGCAGCCTTGAAGGCAGGCAAGCATGTCTACACGGAGAAGCCGCTGGCGATGACGTTTGAGCAGGGACAGGAGCTGGTTTCCCTCGCGAAGGAGAAGGGACTGCTGATTGGCTGTGCGCCGGACACCTTTCTCGGCGGCCGCTTGCAGAACATCCGCGATCTGATCGACAGCGGCAGACTGGGCCGCATCACGGGCGGCGGCGCGTGGTTTGTCGGTCATGGGCACGAGTTTCATCATCCGGCTCCGGCATTCTTCTATCAGCCGGGTGCGGGTCCGCTGTACGATATGGGGCCGTACTACGTCACCGCGCTGCTCAGCCTGCTCGGCCCGGTAAAGCGTGTCTGCGCAATGGCCACCAAGGCAGGGGAGACGCGAACTGTGCCGTCCGGTCCGAGCAAGGGACAGGTGCTGCCGGTGGACGTGGATACTCATATCAACGCGATTCTCGAGTTTGTGTGCGGGGCACAGGTGACGCTGACCTGCAGTTTTGACGTCTGGGATTCCGAGCTGCCGCGCATGGAGATTTACGGTACCGAGGGTACGGTGCTCATTGATGAAAAGGATCCGATTTCCGGTCCCAACCTGTTCGGCGGCGATACGCTCATGCGCACGCCCGACCAGTACCGCTGGGCGGATGCCGAGCGCCGCCCGGAGAATGTGAACGCGCCGTGGCCGGTCGTGCCGAACAGCCATCCGTACAATTCGGTCAGCCACGCCGAGAACCCGCGCGGTATCGGTCTGGTGGATCTCGTCTACGCGCTCGAGGAGGGCCGCAAGCCGCGTGCCTCCGGCGAGATGGCGCTGCATTCGCTTGAGGTGATGGAGTGCATCCTCAAGAGTGCACATGAGCACGTCTTCTGTGAGTCAACAACTACATTTGAGCAACCGAAGCCGCTTGATTGGCAGTAATTGAAGTAAAAGCCAGAGAAGAATTTTTCATTCTCAATTACACCGCATGCCTACCTGAAAAAGACACCCCGAGGGGTGTCTTTTTTATTCCGCAAGTCCCATCGTGCCGTTGCCTTCGGTGGTGATGCAGGTCAGATCATCGCGGACATACAGCACGACATCGGGTTGATAATCAGCGATATAATCAAGAATATTCTCGTCGTCATAGTGGCGGTAATCCAGGCTGCGCATTTCGTCGCACGAGGTATACAGGATGCCCTCCAAGGGGTTGGTGAACGAATCGCCGACGACGAGCACACGCGGCAGGCTGGGACGGTTTGTCTTAATAATGGTTTCGCCAATGTCGCCGCCCATATAGTAATCGTACACGTTGTTGAAATTTTCGTTGACTACCGTGCTCTCAACCGGCTTGCTATTATCCGTACGGGTGAAGGGCACAGGCGTGCCAAGCGTAAAGCGGTACAGCTTGTCATCTGTGGGGTACTCGCCGAGCAGCTTGCGGGAACGGGAGCCGAGAAACGGTCGCTCGATCGGCTCGATGGTCACATCGGTGGTGACAGGTGCGTCTATGCCGAGCGTCTGCAAGTGCTCCATGGTGCGCAGATAGGTCTCATATGCGCCGTAAAAGTTGTAGTGATGGTCGGTTTTGCTATAATATTTCTCCGGATCGGTGCAGAGATATTCAGCCATGTTCAGGCAGTCAATGCCGCGCGCATCCAGTCCGGCGAGGAAGTCCGTGCGCATGGAATCATCCGTGTAGGTGCCGGACGTGAGGTACGACGGATATTTGTACCGCAAAGCACTGCTCTGCTCGGGAATGGACAGATAAACGAACTTTGCACCGACAGCCTCACACGCCGCGCTCACCTGCGAGAGCGCATCCAGTACGGTCTGCATATTTTCATGGTCATAATCGGTGCGCGGCTTGCCGTGATAGGGCAGCAGCGTATCGCCTGCGATAACCGTGTTGCTGACGACCGGATTGTGCAGCGCAAGCTCCTTGCGGACGTTCAGCCGCAGCAGCGGAACACGGCAGGTAAAGTGGTCGCTGATATAGGTCTCTACATCGGAGAAAAACGTGCCGTCCAGCACGGTCTCGACGCTCGGCACTGGAAAGACCGCCAGCCTGCGGTTTTCGTAAAACGAGCCTTTTTCCTTCGGGCTGAATACACTGACAGCCGAAAAAACGGCCAGTGTGCCGCAGAACAGAACGGTTTTGACAATATGCTTTGCATTTTTCATGGTCTCAGCCTCCTCAGAAACGGAAGTAGATAAACGGGTTATAGCTGCTGGCAAGCAGGCGCATCAGGCACAGCGTGAACAAGACAGCCAGCACCGGAAATTCCAGTACACGCCATATACGGGTGGACTTGAGACGCGGGAACACCGGCGCGGACAGTACAACACCGAACAGCAGGTACGGCCAGAACCGCAGCAGATATTCGATTACGAACCGATTGAGCGGCACCGTCGAAGTGAACATGCTGCCGAGGTACTGCACCGCCAGTCCCATCGAATCGCTGCGGAAGAACACCCAGCCGATGACGATGAAAAACAGCGCGTAGAGGTGCTGCAGCACGGACGGCAGGCGCGTAATCCATTCGGCGAGGAATTTCTTTTCCAGAATGAGCAGCACGCCAAAGTACAGACCCCACGCCATAAATGTCCAGTTAGCACCGTGCCAGAAGCCGGTCAGCGTCCATACGGCGAGCAGATTGAAAATGTGCCGTGCGGGCGGGCACCGGTTGCCGCCCAGCGGAATGTACACATAGTCGCGGAACCAGGTGGACAGCGAGATATGCCAGCGGCGCCAGAACTCGGTGACCGACTTGCTGATGTACGGATAGTTGAAGTTTTCGAGAAACTCGAAGCCGAACATTTTGCCGAGACCGATCGCCATATCCGAGTAGCCGGAGAAATCGAAGTAAATCTGCAGCGTGTAGCCGATCGCGCCCATCCACGCACCGGCGGCAGACAGCTCGTTCGGTGCATATTTGAATACGCCGTCCGCAATCTGCGCGAACACATTGGACAGCAGTACCTTTTTGCTGAGACCGAACAGAAAGCGGCTGATGCCCTCGGAAAACTGCGCAAACGAGTGCTTGCGCACGGCAAGCTGCACGTTGACATCGTGGTAGCGTACGATCGGGCCTGCAATCAGCTGCGGGAACATGGAGACGTACAGCGCCAGCGAAAACGGATCGTGCTGCGGCGGAACCTCTCGGCGGTATACGTCAATGACGTAGCTGAGCGCCTGAAACGTGTAAAACGAAATGCCGATCGGCATGACGATATCCGGCACCGGAATACCCAGTCCGAACAGGCTGTCTGCTGAGCTGATGAAGAAATTCAGATACTTGAACACACCCAGCAGGCTCAGATTGGCGATAACACACAAAATGAGCAGCGGTTTTCTGTATGTACTGCGCATGGACAGACCGAACAGGTAATTCATCAGTATCGAAAAAATCAGCATGCCGATCAGCCTGGGCTCTCCGTAAAAATAGAAGAACAGGCTGAACAGAAGCAGCACCGCGTTCCGCACGCGGATAAATTTCTGCGGCACGATATAATAGCAGAACAGCACTGCCGGTAAAAAGAAAAACAGAAAAATCAAACTGCTGAAAACCATGTAGCAAACATCCCTGTATGATAAAATTGCTGTCAGAAAGGCAAAGCAACCGACAAAAAGCACCTTTAGTTTACCATGCTCTGCGCAGATTTGCAATCATGCGCCAGATCGCTGCATCGTTTCTGAATTGTTGTTTACTTTTCCCAAGAACCATGCTATATTAAGGATAGGCTATTGGCTGTTTCAATCAAAAGGAGGAAGACAATATGAAAAAGATGAGAATCGCACTGGCATCCATGCTGGTTGCTGCCGGCATTACGGCAACAGCCGGTGCGGCGAACTTCACAAACTGTGCGGACCGCCTGAAGGACGTGGGACTGTTCCAGGGCACTAATCAGGGTTACCAGCTTGACAAGGCACCCACCCGTGCCGAGGCTTCGGCAATGCTGGTCCGTCTGCTAGGCAAGGAGGCTGAGGCGGAAAAGCTGACCTACACCGCGCCGTTCACCGACCTTGTCGGCTGGGAGAAGCCCTATGTGCAGTATCTGTACGACAACGGCCTTGCCAACGGCACGAGCGCGACTGCCTATAACCCGACCGGCAAGTGCTCTGCACAGATGTATACCACATTCCTGCTGCGCGCACTCGGCTACTCGGATGCCAAGGGCGATTTTACCTATGCCAAAGCACTGGATTTCGGTGAGCAGGTTGGTCTGGTTGACGATATCAACTGCAGCACCAAGAATTTCCTGCGTGACAACGTAGTTGCAATGAGCCTGACCGCGCTTGATACCGATGTCAAGGGCAGCGACAGCATTCTGCTCGACAAGCTGGTTGCAGACGGTGCGGTTGACAAGACCAAGGCTGCTTCTCTGGGCGCATTTTTCGCAGACGCGGACGCATTCAACACCGCTGCGAAGAACACCTCGGCGGAGTCCAAGATGGCTATGGATATGAACATCAAGGCAAGCGTTAAACTCGGCACCACCAAGCTGCTCGATATGTCCATGCCGATGACGATTAAGACCGATATGAACCTCAAGGAGCTGGACAAGTCCGTGATGGCATTCGGCGGCAAGCTGAACATGACGATCGACCCGTCTTTGGCGAACGGCGGCGATACCAGTATGTCGCAGGATATTAACTATTACTTCACCAATGGCACTTACTACATGGATATGGGTGCACAGGGCAAGTACAAAATGGCGATGTCCTTTGATGATGTGCTGAACGGCATGGAGATTTCTGCTATGAACAGCTCTGTTCCGGTCAGCGCGATCGAGAGCATTACCAAGGGCAGCGGCGGTATGACCGTTAAGTACAACATGAACAGTGTCTTCAGTTCCGACCTGTTTGATGAGCTGCTCGGCGGCATGCTGGACGGTGTTTCCATTAAAACCCGCGATATGAATGTTACCGCGAAGGCAGTCAATGGCATGCTTACCGATACCGCGATTTCCGGTACGGTTGATATTACGGCAGAGGGCGAGACCATCAGCGCAACTCTGAACGCAGTCGCTAAGGTAACCGCTACCGGCGATGCGGTTAAGATTACGCTGCCGACCGATCTGGACAGCTATGTCGATCTGCCGACCGAGATTAACTGACGGCTTGACAATTCCGCACCTTTTATGATAAACTTATTTCACTAAAATTTGTGTGGATTTTTACAGCATCTCAAGATGTTCTTTTTCGCCGCACGACCGGGATTCCGGCCGTGCGGGTTTTTTATTTGCACAAAAGGGAGGAACCGAACGTGAACCAACGCTTTATGCGGGAAAAACCGATACTGCCGCTGCTGCTCTCAATGGCGCTGCCGATGGTGGTTTCCATGCTGGTGAACTCGCTGTATAACATCATCGACAGCCTGTTTGTTGCAAAAATAGGTGAGGACGCGATAACAGCACTGTCGCTGGTTTATCCGGTGCAGAATTTGATAAACGCGCTCGCTATCGGCTTCGGCGTGGGCATCAACGCGGTGATTTCGTATCATCTCGGTGCCGGTGAGACTGATAAGGCAGACGCGGCGGCGACGCGCGGTATTGCGTGCTCGGTTATCCATGGCGTGGTGAGCATGATCGTGTGCATCACCGTTATGCCGCGTTTCCTGCGGCTGTTCACAGATTCCGAGCAGGTAGCGGAGATGGGGACGCAGTACGCGTCCATCGCGTTTGCGTTTTCGGTGATTATCATGGTCGGCCTCGCATTCGAGAAGATTTATCAGGCGATGGGTCGCATGCAGGTGACCATGACGGCGCTGCTGCTCGGCTGTGTGACAAATATCGTGCTGGATCCGCTGTTCATCTTCGGTATCGGGCCGTTCCCGCAGCTCGGCATGCGCGGCGCGGCACTCGCCACCGGCATCGGCCAGCTGGTAACGCTGGCGTTCTATCTGGTGATATATCGACTGCGGCCGGTGTCCGTGCATATCACACGCAAGGGGCTGCACGGTACTCGAGGCATCACGGCACGGCTGTATGCGATCGGCATTCCGGCGGCACTCAATCTGGCGCTGCCGTCATTGCTCATCTCGTGTCTGAATGCGCTGCTGGCTGAGCTCAGTCAGGCGTATGTGGTCGTGCTCGGCATCTATTACAAATTGCAGACTTTCCTGTATCTGCCTGCGAGCGGCATTGTTCAGGGCATGCGTCCGGTGATCGGTTACAACTACGGTGCGGGTGAGCGGGAACGCGTCAGCCGTATTTTTCAGGTAGCGCTTGCGCTGTGCGCGTGCATTATGATGATCGGCACTGTGCTGTGTCTGGCGTTCGCGTCTCCGCTGATGGCGCTTTTCACCGAAAATATCCGGACGGTGGTCATCGGTGCACATGCGCTGCGCATTATCTGTGTGGGATTTCTTGTTTCAGCGGTTTCGGTTACGGCGTCCGGCGCACTGGAAGGACTCGGAAAGGGTACGGCGTCACTCGTGATTTCGCTGTGCCGGTATACCGTGGTCATTCTGCCGATCACGGTCGTGCTGTGTAGGATTATGGGCGCGAATGGCGTCTGGCATGCGTTCTGGGTGACGGAGTTTATCTCGGCAGGAGTTGCATTGGTCGCTTGGAAGCGAGTGTAACTGCGCGGGCGCCTGCCGCGCCCGCGCGGCGGGCAAGAGGGTAGACACCTACGGTTTCTACCCTGTTTGTTTCGCAATATATTCGCAGTTCACAGATACATTACTGCTACACATACGGACTGCTCTGCGCAGAGCGCGGCATAATCGTGCCGCGCAATTCGTTAGCGGATAGGGCTGCGAAGATAAATTGTATCAAACGCCTAATCCGTAGGTGCCATGCGTTACAACGTGCCAAGGATTTGCGCGACACTGTTATGTCGCGCCTGCGGAGACAAAACCGCCTGTGTAGCAGTACGGTCTCCGACACTGCGAGCAGGTTGCTCAAGAGGACGGACTCCGAAGGTAGTTCGTCCGTAGCAGAGAAAAAA